>WNGK01013007.1_pt1 | contig 12294 bp, 14 predicted proteins | sample 5400601 | NCBI WGS metagenome assembly WNGK01 (sample SAMN13153376, study PRJNA577476) | soil metagenome | isolation source: 60 cm soil or saprolite under Garry oak tree replicate 1 | place: USA:California | collected 2016-06-15
CCCGGATTCGGCGCGCGCATCTTCGCCACCGGCACCGGCGGCCACAGCGGCTACCTGGACCCGGGCTCGGTCTCGCTGCGCAACCTGACCTACATCGCGCTGGGTGATCCCGCGGCGGTGACCCGATGACCGGCCTCGGGCAGGTCAGGCAGCTGGCCCGGCGCATCGACGCCGCGACGCCTCCGCAGCGCGATCGCGCGGTCGACGCGCTGCGCGCCCTGGCCATCGCGGGGGTCATCGGCGGCCACTGGCTGGTCACCGCGCTCGTGCTCGGCGGCAGCCACCACGGCACGGTACTGCACGACGACAGCCCGCTGGCCTCGATGCCGGCCCTGACCCCGCTGTCCTGGATCTTCCAGACGCTCGCGGTCTTCTTCCTGGTCGGCGGCTACTCGGCGGCCCGCGGCTACCGGGGCGGATACCTCAACTGGCTGCGCAAGCGCCTGATCCGGCTGGCCCGTCCGGTCGCGGCCTTTGTGCCTGGCGGGCGTTCCGGCCGCGACCGTACATACCATCGTGTTCCTGGTCATCAGCCCGCTGTGGTTCCTGGGCGTGTACGCCGCGCTGACCGCGCTGACCCCGGCGGCCATGTGGCTGGCCCGGCGGTTCGGCGCGTGGGCGGCGGCCTTCCCGGCCGCCGTGGTGGCCGTCACCGACCTGGTGCGGTTCGGCCTGGGCGGTTCGGCCTGGGTGGGCTGGGTCAACGTCGCCGCTGGCTGGCTCGTCCCCTACCTGCTCGGCATCACCTGGGCGCTGGGGTCGCTGCGCGGCCGCCGGGTCCCCGCGCTGATGCTGGTCGGCGGCGCCGCCGCCACCGCCGCGCTGATCGCCTGGGCCGGGTATCCGGCCAGCATGGTCGGCGTGAACGGAGCCCACATCTCGAACCTGAACCCGCCCACCCTGGCCGCGGTGAGCTTCGGGATCGCCCAGTGCGGCCTGGCGCTGCTGCTGCGCGACCGGCTGGCGCGGTTGATGCGCCGCCCCCTGGCCTGGGCCGGTATCGCGCTGGTCAACCTGTCGGCGATGACCCTGTTCCTGTGGCACCAGACCGCGTTCGTCACGGTCAGCTCCCTCGGCCTGCTGGTCGGCCGGGTGCCGGGCCTGCTGACCGCCCCGACGGGCGGCCTGTGGGTAGCCGAACGGCTTGTCTGGCTACCGGTGTTCGCGATCATGCTGTCGGGCCTGTGGCTGGCGTTCCGCCGGGTGGAGCGCGGCTAGCCGGATAAGGCCAGGCTCCCGGCATTGGCGGAAGCACGCGCCCGGCCCGTTCGGTACCTTGATGGCCTTCCCGCCGTACTCGGTAGACACGAGCAGGAGCAGGGCGAGTGCGGCGGGTGAGCGTCGTCACGGCGACGGCCAGAACTGTCGCCGAACGACTGCGTGACCGCACGGCACGGATCACGGGCAGCCACAGCAACGCCCCGACTGCGGCGACGGTGTACACGAGGCCGTACAGCAGGTTCGGATCCGGCCGCTTGCCGTACGACGCATACATGGCGGTGACGTGATCGGCGAGGCTGCGACTGCCGGTCTGGTCGATGATCGCCGCGACCACGAGGACGGCCGACAGCGCGACCGCCAGATACACGGCGCGGGCTGCCGCAGGGTGTGGTATTTCTTCCAGGAGCCTTCGGTGCGCATGGCCGCGTGCGCAGCGCTCGACCGGGCCAGTCAGCGGATCGCTCCGTTGATGATGACCGGCGGCGGGATGACCGAGACACAGGCACGCGTGGCAGCGAACGCCCTCGTGTTCGGCTACTTCGGCGCACTGGGACAGTGGTACCTAGACGGTGGGGTCCCCCGATCGCCAAATACGTCGAGGAAGGCATGCTGCCCCTACGCAGCATCTGGTCCAGGCCGGACGAATCAGGCAGTCCGTAACGCCCGGCCGCGTGAAGCTGCCTGCCTCATTGCGAGCCAGGACGGTGCAGGCTTGGAGGGTGGGCGACGAACGGGCCGAGACCTACCTGAGGCTGCTGGCCGAGGCCGAGCTGCGGCGGGCGGGTGATCAGTTGCGCCGCCACGATATCGCGGCCAAGGACGTCGGGGCCGATCCGGGCATGACGCCGTTCAGAACTTCGGAGAGCGCGGGGTGGAAAGTCGTACGGGCCGGGCGGATCCTCGTCGCGGCTGGCGTGCTCGACCAGGATTACCTCGACCACCTCGCGGCTGATCTTCATGCGGCCGTCAAGGTCCGGTCACGGCTCCTGCTGAACTGGGATCGAAGGCGGGGCATGCTGCACCGCACCATTTTCGAGCCGCCCGTCAGCCGGCCGTCTCGCGGGGCCATCCAGGCGATGCAGGTCGCGCCCATCGGCGGGGCGCTGCGTGTGGCCGGTGACCGCGCGGCGTGGACGTTGCACCTTCTATCGCTGGTGCGGACGGAGACCGAGGCCGTGATGACCGTCGCCATGCGCATGCACTGGCCGCCGGACGGATCGAGCGCGGATCTGGAGCTCACCGGGGCCGGGCCGCATCATATGCCGTACGACCAGCTCTGGGCGGTGGACGACCAGGGGACTCGCTACGCGGTCCGGTTCGAGGGCGGTAGGGGCGGGAAGGTCACCTGGCTCGGCGTCGCCCGGTTGTCACCCGTGCCCCCGCGCCATGTCCGGCGGCTTGACCTGGTCGGCGACGGGACCCGCCTCATCCGGCTCCCTCTCGGGCCGTCGGCACCGCCCGGCCGCCGGGCCGCGCCGCCGGCGGCCGAACCCTCCGCGATCGGGCCCGGTGAGCGCCTGCTCGTGCTGGAGGCCGAGCGCATCCTGGCCAGCGGAGACGCCAGGGGACCGGTCGAGGGTCCCGTGCCGGGAGAGATCATCACGGTGCTCACGGAGGCGGGCGCGATCGCCGCCGATAGCCCGGTACCCGGTCAGCTCGCCGCGCTGTGCCAGCGGCTCGGCGCGGCCGGGCACGGCATCACCGTCCGGCCGGCCGGGGAGATCCCGGCGCCGTGGGCCAGCGTCATCGCGCACCGAAAAGCGCCGGAGCCTGCCAGCGGCGCCGAGGTGTTCGCGCCGCTGGCCTGCGTCCTGCCGGACGTAGACGGGGCACGGTTCGCCCTGGCCGGGCTGAATACGGCCGCGGGCGAGAGCCACCTGCACGTGATCAGCAGCGGCATGCCGCGGCTCGCCGACCGGTTCCAGTGGGACTGGACGCCGGGCTTCTCCTGGTGGCTCAGGGACAGCGCCGGGAACTGGCACGTGGCGACGGCAGGCGAGCCGTGCACGCTCGAAGACGGCATGCAGGCGTTCTGGCTGCGGCTGACACCGCCGCTCGCCACGGGTCCCGACGCGGCCGAGATCGTCGTGACGGGACTGGCGACGCGGGCCCGCGCAACGGTACAGGTTCGCCCAGCCGGAAGCTGATTACTGAAACTGGTAACGCAGGTGGAGGGCACCCTCGCCCTGGATGGCCTCGGTGCAGCGCAGGTCCGCGCGGGCGGTGCCGAACAGCCGGATGCCCCGGCCGGCCAGCCTGGGCACGACGTGGAGCACGACCTCGTCGGCCAGCCCGGCGTCCAGCGCCTGCTGGGCGAGGCTGACCCCGCCCGCCAGTAGCACGTCCTTGCCGTCCGCGACCGCGCGAGCCTGCCCGACTGCTTCCTCGATGCCGCCGGTGACGAACGTGTAGCTCGTGCCGCCGCCCTTGGCTATCCGGTCCTGTCCGCGATGGGTCACCACGAAGACGGGCGCGTGGAACGGCGGATTCTCGCCCCAGTTCGGGTAGCCGAAGTCGAACATCCGCCGGCCGATGACCTGGGGGCCGAACCGGTCGAAGCCGTCCTGCCACACCTTCGAGTCCGCGGAGTCCTCCCCGCCGTCCTGGCCCTGCTGCGTGCGCCAGCTCCGCAGCGGGAACTGCCAGCCCAGGATCTCGGTGAACAGCGCCATGCCGTCCGCGTCCGGCGCCTCGGGACCCGCGATCCCGTCCAGCGACACCGACATCGCCAGCACTACCTTGGTCATCTCGTGCTCCTCCTCCGATGGAGGACGCCTCGTGCGTCCTCTCACCCATCATGGGCACGAGCACGATCCTGCCGAACACCTACGTCCCGACTTCGCCCTAGACGACCTGATCCTCATGCTCATGGCCAACGACGGCATCCGCGCCACCTCACCGGCCACCCGGGTCGCGGCTTCCCGGCGCTTCGCCGCGCTCGCGATCCAGGCCTTCCATGCCTCTCCGGAGGCCTCGCCGCTGCTGCCGACGCACGTATTAAGCAGCACTTTCAACCACAGGGTTGACGGGTGGGTCATCCACGGCCTAGAGTTGTTTAAACCATTGAGTTGAAACTGGAGGGGCGATGACCGCGGACACGCTGTCCCGGGTCTTCGCCGCCCTCGCGGATCCGACCCGGCGCGACATGGTGGGCCGGCTCTCGGAGGGCGACGCGACCGTGAGCCAGCTGGCCGAGCCGTACCGGATGTCGTTGCAGGCCGTCTACAAGCACTTGCGGGTGCTCGAGGACGCCGGGCTCGTCAGCCGGCCGCGAGGACCGCAGCCGCGGCCGGTGCGCCTGGAGGTCCAGGCCCTCGACCTGATGGACACCTGGATCGAACGCCACCGGGACCGCGTTGAGCAGCGCTACCGCCGCCTCGACGCCGTCCTGGCCCAGATGAAGCTGGCACAGATGAAGGGAGACGAGGATGAACAAGATCACGGAGACGGTCATCGAAGCCGACCCGAAGCTGCCGGTCATCCGGATGACTCGTGACTTCGCGGCCACGCCCGGGCAGCTGTTCCGCGCCCACACCGATCCGGCGTTGTTCGCCCGGTGGGTGGGTCCCGACGCCATGACCACCCGGATCGAGCACTGGGAGGCGCGTACCGGCGGCAGCTGGCGGTACGTCGCGGTGCACGACGGCACGGAGTACCGGTTCCACGGCTGCTTCCACGAGGTACGGCCGGACCGTATCGTGCAGACCTTCACGTTCGAGGGCGATCCCGACGGAGTCGCACTGGAGACGTTGTGGTTCGAGGACCTGGGCGACGGCCGTACGCGGCTGCGGACGCAGTCGCTGGTCGACAGCTTCGAGGGCCGCGACGCGTGGCTGCGCAGCGGCATGGAGGTCGGTGTCGACGAGGGTTACGCCAAGCTGGACAGGATGCTCGCTGATGGCGCTGTCTGACCGCCCGGCCGAGCGGCACCGGCAGGTGGCCGGGCTTTTTACCGAACGGGTCCGCGGTACCCGCTCCTGGGACGCGCCCTCCCCGGTCGCCGGCTGGGCCGCCCGCGACGTAGTTCGCCACCTGACCGAATGGTTCCCCGGGTTCCTTGCCTCCGGTGCCGGCATCGAATTGCCCCGCGGGCCGTCGGTGGACGAGAACCCGGTCACCGCGTGGCAGGTTCACTGCGACGGCGTGCAGGCGGTGCTGGACGATCCGGAGACGCCGCGCCGGGAACTCGCCAACCCGCACATCGGCCTCCTGCCCCTGGAGACCGCGATCGACCAGTTCTATACCGCTGACGTGTTCATGCACACCTGGGATCTGTCCAGGGCTACCGGCCAGGACGACCGGCTGGACCCCGGCTTCTGCGCTCAGCTCCTCGGCGGGATGGAGCAGCTGGAGCAGGTCCTCCGCTCCTCCGGCCAGTACGGCGCCCGGATCGAGGTACCCGACGGCGCGGATACCCAGACCAGACTGCTGGGTTTCATCGGCCGGGACCCATTCTGGCCGGGCCGGTGAGCCGGAAGTCCTAGCCTGCGCGGGCCGAGGCGGCGAGCCGCTCGGCGAGCGCGATGACCAGGCCGCGGAGCTCGTCCGGCCGCTCGATGACGAACGGCCGGTCGAGCGAGGCGAGAACCGCAGGCACCCAGTCGAGCCGCTCCGCCCGCAGGTCCACGCGGAGCCAGCCCTCGGCCTCCGGATCCGCGTCGGCCGGGGCCTCCTCGATGCTCGCGACGCTGGCCGGAAGCCGGGCCCGGATCTGCTCCGCCGTCGCCTGGATCCGCAGCGTCACCTGATGCCGGTACGGAGCCGTCGCGAGCCCCGACAGCACGCGCTGGGCCGGGTCGAGTCCGGCGGGCGGCTCGAACGAGCCGGGCAGGGTCCTGGCGTCCGCGATGCGGTCGAGCCGGAAGGTCCGATCCTCGCCGATCCCGGGATCCGTGCCCGTGACGTACCACCGGCCCGAATGGGCGACCAGCCCGTACGGGTGCAAGGTGCGTTCGCTGCGCCGGCCGTCGGCGGCGGTGTACCTGATCGAGACCGGCCGGTGATGGCGTACCGCGTCGGCGATGCAGAGCAGGACCGAGCTCTCCGGGGCGGCGAACTCGCCGGGCGGGGCGGTGAAGGCGAGCGACCCGAGCACGGTGTCGAGCCTGCGGGCGAGCCGCTCCGGCAGGACCCGCCGGATCTTGGCCGCGGCCGTCTCGCTCGCCGTGCCCGTCGCCGTCATCAGCCCGGCCCGGCGGCCCGCGACCAGGCCGAGCAGCACGGCGAGCGCCTCCTCGTCGCTCAGCATGAGCGGAGGCATGCGGTACCCGGGGGCGAGCCGGTACCCGCCGTAGCGGCCGCGCACCGACTCCACCGGCACGTCGAGGTCGAGCAAATGGTCCACATACCGCCGAACGGTCCGCCCGTCCACGCCGAGCCTGTCGGCGAGTTCGGCCACCGTCCGGACGCCGCCCGACTGCAGGAGCTCGAGCAAGGTCAGCACGCGGGCGGCAGGTCGGGCCATGCCCAAAATTTAGCGGAAATACCGGACCGTTTCTGTCCAGTATTCGTCCTAGCCTGCGAGGTAGAACCCATCCGCAGACCAAGGAGATCACCATGGACTTCGTCTCGATCCGCGTCATCACCGATGACGTCGCGCGCCTCGCCGGCTTCTACGAGAAGGCCACCGGAGTGCGGACGACCTGGTACAACGAGGACTTCGCCGAGCTCAGGACCGCCCACGCGACCCTGGCGATCGGCAGCACCCGCACCGTCCCGCTGTTCGCGCCCGGCGCCGCCCGCCCGGCCGACAACCGCACCGTGATCATCGAGTTCCTCGTCGACGACGTGGACGGCGTGCACCAGAACCTGGCCGGCCTCGTCGAGGACTTCGTCCAGGAGCCCACCACGATGCCGTGGGGCAACCGGTCACTGCTGTTCCGCGACCCCGACGGCAACCTCGTCAACTTCTTCACCCCGGTCACCCCGGCCGCCATCGAAAAGTTCGCCCGCTGACCACACCGCGGCCGCGAGCCGGTCCTGCCGCCCGGCGCAGGCACCCGATGACAGGTCAGCTGATATCGCAGAGGTCGTGCTCGCCGAAATCGGAGGCGTGCCGCGCGCTCACTCCGGAAATGAGCCACGCCGATGTGACATCGGGGTGGCTCTGGCAACGTCGATGTGACATCGGCGTGGTTGCTGCCGCGGGCGGGCGGGCGGATCCGGGTTCCGGGACGGGGCACGCGGGACTCACGGGGCATGCGGGAAGCGGTGGCCGGGGCAGGCCGGAGGGCCGGGGCAGGCGCCGTTGGTGCAGGCGCGGACCAGTCACGCGACGGCGTCCATAAGGGGGAGTTTTGACCCGCCCCCACGAACACGTGATCATGGCGGGAACGGGCGCCCGGCCCGCCGACGGGTTAATAACGGGCGCGTCCATAACGACATGAATGCTCCATCGACGTCGTTAGCGCGGATTTCCACGCAGGAGGATCGGGGCAACTTCAGGCGAACTCGTAGCGGATGGAACGGCCGCCCCACCACGGGACGGGGGTGGCGGGTGGCAGGTCCGCTGACCGCAGAACGGGTGAGAAGGCGCGGCGTTCGAGGCGGACGGTGATGGTGTCGCTGGTGGTGATGACCTGGCCGGGGGTTTCCAGGAACCGCCGCTGGATGGTGTCGGGGGTGACGGTGGCGTAGCCGGGCAGGCGGGCGCGCAGTGCGGCGGTCAGGGCCTGGGCGAGGACGGCGAGTACCACGTCGAGGTCGACGTTGAGGTTGACGGTGCTGGAAAGGGCGTCGGCGCAGAACGCGCGGATGATCTCGGCGAGGCGCTGCTCGATGGTCATCCGGCGGGCGTACTGGGTGATCAGGGCGCGGGTTTTCATCGCGGTGTCGTTGGTGATGATGACGGTGGGCGCGTTGCGGCCCAGGCCGGTGACGACGAGCTGGCGGACGGTGCCGGGGTAGCTGGTCAGTTTCACCGCGGGGTCCTCGTGCACTTTCGGCTTGTTGTGCGGGCCGGGCCGGTCCGGGGCGATCGTGGTGAAGTCTTTGCCGGCCAGGCTGCTGATGTATTTCACCAGGGCTGGTGAGCGCATGCGCAAGGTGAGGAACTTGACGCCGCGCTCGTCGAGCTCGCCGAGGACTTCCTGGGTGGTGACCTTCTGGTCCATGATCAGCATCTTCGGGTCTGATCCCGATACCTGTTTCCAGTGGTCGCAGAACGCGATGACCTCCCGCTGCTGGGTGGCCTTGGACAGGTCGGCGTTGGCGTAGACCAGGTTATGAGTGCCGGTGTCCTGGGCGAAGAAGGTCAGCACTGACCGGGCGCGCTGCGAGCGCGTGGGGACGTAGTGCTTTTCCAGGGCGGGATCGCGGCCCCAGTGCATGATGGCGTGGAAGTCCAGGTCGAAGACCGCCTCGTCCGCGGTGGCCAGCCCGCTGCTGATCATCTGCTTGTCGAGGGCGGCCAGGAAGCGCTGCTGGTGAGTGTGTGACAGCCGGTAGGAGTAGCTGGTCAGGGCGGGTTTCTTGGGGAGCACCGCGAGCCCGGCGAACAGCGCGGCGGCGGGGTCGGCGAGCAGGTCACCGGCGGGGGAGACCCGCCGGGTGCGGGTGAGCTTGAGCGCCAGCAGGGACAGCAGCCAGGAGATGGCGGGGATGACCCGGGTGCCGGGGTAGCCGGCCGCGGCGGCCAGGGCGGGCAGGTCCAGGGACACCAGGTCCGGGACGGCGAGCAGCAGCCCGGCCCGGGTGCTGTCCAGCCGGGCCGGCCAGGTACTGAAGTCGATGACCGTCGTGGCCGGCCAGGTCGTGTCGCGGCCGGGAGTGGCCGGGGAGATGCTGGCCTCGGGCTCCGGGTGCCGCAGCAGCCGCCCGAACCCCTCCTCGGCGAGGATCTCCGCGACCGAGGTGCGGTTCAGCGGGGTGTCCTCGGCTGTCAGCCGCCTGGAGATCTCATAGCTGGACAGGCCCTGCCGCCGCAGCTCGATGACCCGGCCGCGGACCCGGTCTTTGGCCGGCGCGGAGCCGGGGACCGGGCCGGGCTTGCGGGGCGGGGCGAACAGCCCCAGTTTCCCGGCCCGGTGCTCGCGGACCAGGTTGATCATCGCCCACCGGGTGTAGCCGAACCGCGCGCCCGCCTCCGCATACGACAGCCGGTCCACGAAGTAGGCGCGCAGCGCCTCGTACCGCCGCTGGTTCACCTGCTGCGGGGAAGTGAACCACTCCGCCTCATGTTGCTCCGATCTCGCTGTCATATAGCTAGTCTGGCAGATTCAATGTCCAGCCGGCGAGTATGGATGGGCCGCCCGCATCATGCCGGTATCCGCCCGCCTGTCACGGAATATCCCGCCCTGAATCCGGCAAACCGGACTCAGGGCGGCGGTGTCCCGGGTTGATAACAAATCAGACTCGCATCATCCAGCACCCAGATCGCGCAACGCCAACACGGGCGGTGATCACGGACCAGGAGTATTCCACCAGGTCAGGGCGCCGGCCCCCGGTCAGCTGGCGCAGCAGTCAGGCGGCAGGGTTGCGCCAACCTGCTGCGTGGAAATCCGCGTTAGCGGAACCGCCTAGGACCAGGACTGGCCGCACCAGGCGAACCACGGGCATCACCCGCCTCGTGACCCGGGCGCTCACCGGACAGGAGCCGCACCCAAGGAGGAGCCATGAGTGTCGTGACGATCGCCGAGGCCTGGCCCGCCGTCGGCCGCCCGTTCACCGTTGCCGATCTGGACCGGATGCCCGATGACGGCCGCCGGTACGAGTTGCTCGACGGGACGCTCGTCGTGAGCCCGTGGTTCGCATGGACCAGATCGGCGGCGCGAAGTTCACTAAGCCGCCCCTGCTCGTCGTCGAGATCCGGTCGCCCAGCACCGTGCTCATCGACCTGAACAGGAAAAAGGCTGCGTACGAGAGGTTCGGCGTCCCGTCGTACTGGATCCTGAACCCGGACCCGCCCCAGCCGGAACTGACCGTCTTCGAGTTGCGAGACGGCGGTTACGCTCTGGTGGCCAAACCGTCGGGGTCCTTCGCCGCCGACCGTAGTCACAGCGAGCTCGTTAGGCCGGCTGAATGAGACACAGAATCTGCGCAATGCCTGGAACAATGGCGGGCATGCCGAAGAAGCCGACGCCATCGGCCGATGAACTCGCCCGGATGCTGCTGCAGGTCGAGGCGAAAGCGGGCGACGTCCTGATGCAGCAGATGCTGGACCGGCTCGGCCAGCAGACGTTCGTCGGCGGTAAACGCGTCGCCATCGAGAAGCTGCCGCGCTTGCCGAAGCAGGCCGCGACCACCGTGCACCGCGTGAAGGTGAGCCTGCACGGCTCCAAGCCGCCGGTCTGGCGGCGGATCGAGATCCCCAGCGCCATGCGGCTGGACCTGGTACACGAGGTCATGCAGGTCGCCTTCGACTGGCATGGCTACCACCTGCACGTGTTCGAGACTGTCTGCGGTGAGTTCGGCGCACCGGACGGCGATGACGACTGGGCGGAGCGGAAGGACGAGACCACCGCCGCTCTGGCCCAAGTGGCCGCGGCAGAGAAAACGAAGGTCGTGTACGCCTACGACTTCGGTGACGACTGGCGACACGACATCGTGGTGGAGAAGATCGCGCCGGCCGAGCCAGGGGTCGCCTATCCGCGCTGCACCGGCGGGCGGCGGGCGGCACCGCCGGAAGACTCCGGCGGGATCTGGGCCTTCAACGAGTACCAGGCCGAGCTGGATGACACGTTCGACGCCGGTGAGGTGACCGCGCGGCTGGCCGGGCTGGCGGAGGTGCTCATCCCGGCTTCGAGGTAACGCCGCCGGTTCAGGCGGGGTCGAACCGCACCGGCAGATTCGGCGGCGACCGGAAAATCAGCCCGTGGATGTGCACGTCCTCCGCATCAGGATCGAGCCGCAACCCCGGCAGTCGGTCGAGCACCGCGTTCAGCAGCACCCGCATCTCCATCCGCGCCAGGTGCATCCCCAGGCACTTGTGAATTCCACTGCCGAACGAGGTGGCCTGCCCGCCCTCCCGCACGACATCGAAGGCATCTGGGTCGGCGTACCGGCCCGGATCCCGGTTGGCCGCTCCCAGCGACACCGCCACGAAGCTCCCCGCGGGAATGCGCACTCCGCCCAGCTCCACGTCCTCGGTAGCCAAACGCGCCACGGTCAGCAGCGGCGTCTCCCACCGCAGCGCCTCCTCGATCGCCTGCGGCACCAGCCCCCGGTCGGCCCGGACCATATCCAGCTGGCCCGGGCGGGACAGCAGGCCGAACAGCAGGTTGCTCGACGACCGGTACGTAGTCTCCGCCCCGGCCGGCAGGAGTAGCAGCAGGAACGGGTAGATCTCGTCATCGCTCAGCCGGCGCCCGTCCACCTCGGCCGAGATCAGCTGACTCACCAGGTCGTCGCGCGTATGCCGCCGCCGGTCGGCGATGATCTCGGCGAAGTACCCGCGTAGTTCCCGGCTGGCCGCAAGAGCGCCCTCCCAGTTCCGCATGACCGCGATCAACTGCGTCGACAGCCGCAGGAAGCGAGGCCAGTCGGCCTCGGGCAGGCCGAGGATCCGGGCGATGACCTGGACAGGGAAGGGGAACGTAAGCTGCGGGATCAGGTCGGCGCGCCCGTCCCGGGCGAACTCATCGATCAGTTCCCCGACGCACCTGCCGATGATCGTGTCGCTCCACCGGTCCAGGATCCGCGCACGGAAGGCCTTGGCCACCAGGGCTCGGTGCCGCTGGTGCTCGGGCGGGTCCATCTCCAGGATGGTCCGCCCCATGACCGGCCCGATGGTCATCGCGTTGGCGGCCGAGGAGAACCGCCCGTGGTCGGTAAGCACTTGCTGCGCGAGCTCGTAGCTGGTCACGGTGAACAGCGAGGTGATCCGCGGCGCCTTCTCATCGTGCCGGTACCGCCCGGACCCGCCGCCCACCTCGACGTGCAGCACCGGGGTCTCCGCCCGGATCCCGGCGAACATCGGATAGGGATCTCGCACGTCCCCGGCCAGTTCGGCGAACTGCCGCATCGGGTCGTAGCCAGCCTCACCAGACGCCGTGACCAACCCCTTCCCTGACATAACCGCCATCTCAACCTACCGCCGCGCCACGGTAAGGTCGGCGGCGTGAATCAGCCGTCTGA
>WNGK01011436.1_pt1 | contig 12293 bp, 12 predicted proteins | sample 5400601 | NCBI WGS metagenome assembly WNGK01 (sample SAMN13153376, study PRJNA577476) | soil metagenome | isolation source: 60 cm soil or saprolite under Garry oak tree replicate 1 | place: USA:California | collected 2016-06-15
CATAGACCTGGCGATGCTCCAGGAAGATCTGCTGGATGTCGGCGCACAGACGGGCATCTTCTCGGCAATGCTGGCTCGGCTCTCGGCTTTTCCAGGCATAATAGCCACTCTGGGAGACCTCGAGCGTCTGGCAGAGCACTGTGATCGGGTAGTCGTGGCAGTGCTCGGCCAGGAACGGAAAGCTCAGAGCTGGCTGCGCGAGAAGATGCCCAGCGCTTCGGACAGAATCTCTCTCAACCACTTGATTTTTGAGTAGAACACATGTACTATTAGAAGTGGAGAAGCCCGGTTGGGTCGCTCCCGGCTGGAAACGATCCCGCAGAACCCTGCGAACGCTTTGGAGCTTGACTCTTGAAAAAAATCTGGGGGACGTCGCAAGCACACCTGATACGAGGTTGAAGCCGACTTCTGGTCCGAAGTTGGAAGAGGCACGTCCACGGGATCCCGCTTCTCCACCCACCAGGGATAATCGGAGCGTTTGCCCCAGGCAAAGACGCCAGAAAGGCAGGAATGGCTCATGGCTCGTCAAACCTCACCTCGCGCCTCTCTACAGGCTGTTCCTATGCTGGCTCAGGAGACCTTGTATGTCGGGGTGGATGTGGGGAAAAAGGCGCACGTCGCCGGGTTCATTTCTTCCACGTTACTCACCCGCCACCAGCGCTTTGAACATTGCCCTGCCCTCGCCTTTGAGAACTCGCGAGAGGGCTTTCGCTCTCTCATCGATCGGATCAAAACGTATGTGCCACTCACCCAGGTTCAGGCTCTTCTGGAAGTAACCGGACATTACCATCGCGCTTTGCTCCAGTACTTGCAGGAGCTCGATATTCCAGTTTTCGTGATCCATGTCCAGAAGCGGCAAGAAGGACTCCTCAAAACAGACAAACGCGACGCGCTTGGCCTGGCCAACCAGTTGTACAATCAACTGGAGAAAGGCATCCAGGTTGGTGATCCCTTGCAAGCTGTGCGCCGCTTAGTTCCTCCAACTGAAGCTGCCGCCTCGCTTCGCGGCCTGGTGCGCCATCACTACGAACTGGTCGCCGAGAGCACGCAGCGCAAAAACAAGTTGACGGCCATCTGTGACGAACTCTTCCCGGAATTTACCCGCCTCTTGCGCAATCCCAACCTGCCGACGGCATTGGCCCTTCGGGAACGTTTCCCCACCCCTGCTGACCTGGCCGTTGCCAGTTTTTGGGGGCTGCGAGCCGCACGAGGTCGGACCTGTAGTGTCTCTGATGTCAAACTCCTGGAGTTGCAACGACTCGCAGCCCAAACTATTGGGACGAAAGACCCAGCCCGTATCCGTAGCTTGGTAATCGAACAGAAGCAGCTCATTCGCGAGTTACACGTGATCGCTGAACACCTGGCTCAGCTCGAAACAGAGATCGCCCAGGTGGTGGAGGGATCGCGGGAGGGCAAGATTCTGACCTCCATTCCTGGCATTGGCTCACAGGCGGCGGCGACACTCATGTCGATGATCGGGACCATTGCAAACTTTGAGCGTGCCGCTCAACTGAAATCGTATATGGGTTGGGTCCCCAAAGTGGCGCAATCCGGATCGAGCCTAGACTGGACCCGTCTGTCGCCGCGGGGAGTGCGGCAAATGAAACAGACCATGTACCTCATTGTGTGGAGAGCGATCCAATGGGATGCAGAGTGGAAGGCGATGTACGAGCGGCTGCTGGCGCGCAAGTGCCGGTTAGATGAACGAACGCGCAGGCTGATCGGTCGGGAGAAAGTCATTGGGCGGCTGGCAGGTCAGATGGTGTGTGTCATTTATGCGTTGCTGAAAAAGGATCAGGAACTGCTGGCGCACCTGGCACCCGGTGAGCAGCCGCCAGAGCCAACACTTTATGATCCAGAGGTTCATCGGCAACATCGGCTGGGGCAGTATCAGCCTCGTGGAGCAAGAGGCAAGCCGCCTCAACTTTTTGAACTTCCCTCTTCTTAGCTCATCAATGGAGAAATTCTATACGAGGATTTTTTTAACACTTGGTTCTCCAGCGCCAGCTGGCCACAGAAGCGCTCTAACTCAGCAATCCGTTGGTCCTGAGTGGTCGCTTCCTCTGATTGCTGAGGCAGAAATGCCGCTTCTCCGCGCTCGTGATATTCTTTGCGCTTCTCCGCGCTCGTGATATTCTTTGCGCCAGCGCGACAGCACGCTATCGGCCAAGCCATACTCACGGCATACTTGTGCTGGTCGCCTCTGGCCTGTCGCAACCTGACGCACGACTTCCAGCTTAAATTCTCGGCTATGGTTTCGTTTTTGCATCGTTCCTTCTCCTTGTCTTCATCATAGTGTACGACTTCTTGGAGAAGTTGACTTCGATCTCTGTCCGGTCAGAAGGGTTCAGTCCAGTCTGCCATAGCCATTATCTCCTTTTCCTGCTATCCCTCAAGCTTCCGTCTTCAAATCCCGCAGCAGCCGTTCAAATTCCTGCTGGTAGTCGTCATGCTGCTTCCACTTCCTGAAGTCGCCGATGTAGCGGGTATGCCGTACTTCAGAAGGCCATCCATCCTGCTCCATCTCCAGAATAGTATCATCCAGGCGGATTGGGAAGAGCACCGTGCGTTTCTCTTTGCGTTCCTTTGCCAGCGCCATTTCCACCTCGTGTTCCACCCATGGGCTTCGTACAGAGTGCCCAGAGAGGACCAGCAGCAACTTGTCATAGAGACGGATGGATTCATCAATGCGGTGTCGTATCTTGTCACCGATCTTCATATCCTCTGGGGCAAACCAGCAGCGCACACCTTTGCGTTGCAGATCGGAATAGAGTTGTTCAGCGAATGCCTGTTCCTTGTTAGAATAGCTGATGAAGCAGGTGTGGAAGTCAATGGGTTTAAGCGAGCCGATGAGGGAAGGGATCGCGTCAATAACAGCGTCAGGAACGCCAGCGTTACGAAGGAATCCCTCTGGAATGTGACCTTGAGAGGTAATGATAGTATCAATGCCGATAGTCGAAGGCCCTTCATGTACTACCGTCATAAGTCCTTTCACCCCGCTCAGATCAACATCTCCAAAGATTGTCCATCCTATGCGGGCACTACTGAGATTAGCTTTGCCGAGGTCGGCTCCTTTGAGGTTGGCTCCCTCGAGGACTGCTCCACTTAGGTGAGCATCTTCCAAGTGAGCACCACTCAGGTTGGCTTTGTAGAGGTCAGCATAGCTGAGATGCGCTGAGCCGAGGCGTGCTTCGTTGAGGTTGGCATAGCTGAGATTGGCTCCCTCGAGGTCGGTTTCGCACTACAGCCGCACTTGTTGGGAGAGACGCTGCCCTGAGAACACTTCGGAGATTGTTCAGTTTATCAGAACGATGGGACGTGGGATTGAAGAGTGGCAGCCATCTGTTCGAGGCGGTCAATGGTCAGACGCTCCGTGTGGCCAAGCGCATATTCGTAGCGGTGCCCATGGATACGGCGATAGGCCATCCAGCAGGCCCGACCGGGGTTGCGATAGGTGCTCAAACGTCCGTGCTGTCCTAAGAAGCGGAACGAGTTGAGCGTCGCCAGCCACGCCAACCATTCAGGAGAATCGGGCATGATGTGCAGCTCTCCCTCCTCTGGGCAGATGAGCACGTAACCGCCTCTGGCTCCATATTCAATCAGTGGAATGAGACGGCTGCGTTTCTTCGTGAGATGACAAGCCAACGGAGGCATGGCTTGCTCCAACGGCACCGAACGTGCTGACGGTGGGAGCAAAGGCTGTCTGGTTGAGGAGAGTTGAGCTTCCAGCCTCAGCAAGCGTTGCTCTGTGCGCTGTTCCTGCGCCTTGAGAAGTTGGAGCGCTAGGTCTGTAAGCTGCGTTTGCAATGTGGCCACCTGAGCTTCCATTTGCGCAAGCCTCGCGCGCAGATCGGCGTCGGAAAGGGCGCTGAGAGCCATCTGACTGTGAGCCTGGGAGGGCGTCGAACTCGCAGCAGAAGTGTTAGTATCCTGCTGGAGCGTTCGTCCATGCAGGCGGGCCAGAGTCTGAACTTGCTCACTGGTCACACACTTGATTTTGGCATTCGCTGGATCAGTGTGCAAAGCCATCTTGGCCTGCGCCAGCCACTGGCGCAGTGTTTTGGGATCGACGACGAGCAAACGACAACACTCGGCGAGGGAAAGACTGGTCATGAGAAACACTCCTTTCAGGAGACGACGAGAACGAGATGACACGATCCTGGGATTTTTCCCAGGATCGCAGAACAGCAGAAGAAAAATGCTGACCATCGCTTCTTACCCGGCGGCATAGCGACGTTTGGTATGAAAGTAACTCGCCCGGCTTTGGTGGCAGCGTCGCCACCAGGACCAGCCGAGGAGCAAGGCCGCACTGCGAGGAGGAGGCCAGAGGAGATGAGCAAGCAGATGACGCGCTTCGGGAATGGTCAAAGGAAGCAGGGGATGGGTTCCCTCAGTTGTCATCGGCTCACTGGGAGCCAGGCGAGCCGCAGCGCAGATGCCTGCAAGGCATGCCATGACGATCATCACGAGCGTCAGGTGTCGATACCAGGCCGTCCAACACCTCACTTCGTAATCCTCCATGCCCGTTTCTTTGCCTGTCTCGAAACATTCCTCAATTTTCCATCTTTGCCCGATGGCCTTCACCATCTCCGTAAGCGTCGTGCCCAATGGGGCAAAAACAAAGTAATACGTCTTGTCTTGCGGATCGTCCAGTGGGCGACGAACGAGCAAAAAGTGTTGCCCGTCCTCTTCGCATCGATGCAGCATGGGCATGACCGCCCAATCAAAGAGCCGTGGTCCCTTGGTACCGTGACTCATCGAAATCCGCTGCCAATCGTCGGCGTGAAAGGAGAGCGCCTCGGCCTGGGCCACCGTCATCCGTTTGCGACCCTCAGCCGTCTGGATCTCCACTGCTTCCGTGCAAGCCACCGCCAACCCGTAGAAGTACTGGTGCGCTTCCAACCAGATGCGTAGATCCAGGTTTCCGCCATACACGGTATCGGCAACGACCCAGGCAAAGGGAATTCCTGCGTTCCACAAGCGTTCGATCATTTGTCGGGCCTGCTCACATTTCGTGTGAAAGCGCACTCCCTCTGGAATACCTGCTTCCTGGCAGAGCTTTCGATCCTCGATCCAGCGCAAGGGGATGTAGAGTTCTCGATCGATCAATGTGTGGCCGAGGCGGCTCACGTAGGCCAGAAACACCCCTACCTGACAATTTTCGAGGCTGCCCGTCGTGCCGCAGTGCTGGTTCGCGACCCCTGCCGACTTTGTGCCTCTCTTACGAAAGCTCGTTTCATCGATCACCAAAATGGCCTGCGGATCACCCAGGCGCTCCAGGATGTAGGTACGCAAATCGTCGCGCACCAGGTCGGCATCCCAGACTGCGCTGTTCAGCAAGCGTTGCATTCCATCGGGGCGGGCTTCTCCGGCGTGTTCGGCCAGTTGCCAGCCGTTTTTGCGCTCGATGGAACTGACAATGCCTTTCAGGTAGGCCAGCGCCCGCCGACGGGGTTCCGGGCGAGCAAAACGAGGGGCGATGCGGGCATGCAGGCGTTCCAGTTCTTGACCCCACTTCCAGACTTCGACAAAGGTGGTTTGCGCTCCTACCGGGGTGATCTGTTGGGATTGCTTCATGTGCTTCTCCTTTTCTACGGGATCTCTGGCAGTGCTCTTCGCATGTTGAGCATGTCACATCGCTCAGAGAAAGTCCTGAAGCTTTTTGGGGAAGCACTCTGGCTGCGCATGATTGACCACTCCTGAAAATCGCGACGGCTCACGAGAAGATTCGACGGGTCTCTCATGAGCCGTAACGTTTTCGTAACAGGCAGATGGTACAATACCCATCGAGTGGACGATCCTTTTGATGGTGGTGGCCCTCGTCTGGGTGTTTTTGCCGACTCTTCGGCAGGCGGAATAGGAGGAAGGCGTATGAGCTTCTGGCGTCTAGCAGCCCGCGCGACAGAGCAACAGGAGCGGCGGGTGAGTCGTCCCACGAGCACCCGTCTATCCGGGCGCTGGCTCACCTTGATACGATTCGCCTGGCTCGTGCTGATTGTCTGCATCCTGGCATATTTCCTCGCCAGCCTGCCAGCGATTTTTGTAACCGCGCATCAGCCCTGTGTTGGCAGGTGGTGTACCAACGCGACCGGGCGCTTGACGGCCAGCCAGATGCACGCGCTGGTGAAGGCCGGCATTTCGCTCGACGCCTATGCCTGGTCTTTCCTTCTCTTCACCGGGATCACGTCGCTTGTCTGGTTTGGCGTGGCCGGCATCCTCTTCTGGCGCAAATCAGATGACTGGATAGTCCTGCTGGTCGCGTTCATGCTCATCGCTCAAGGGACGGACAATCTCACAAACACCTTGCAATACAGCTCCTCGATCTTTCGGTTTCCCGAGAATGTTATGTACCTGATCTCAGGCCAGTCCCTGCTCTACGTTTTTGCCCTCTTCCCTAACGGGCGGTTCGTGCCGCGCTGGACCTTCTGGGTTGCGCTGGCCTATCCCACCTATGCCGTGTGCTATCTGCTGTTCCTGCGTCCGCTGCGCATTCCCGGCTGGGCACTGAATTATTCTCCGCTCAATGCGCTCATCTGGTTCGGCAGCTTTGGTGTCCTGATCGTGGCACAGGTCTACCGCTACTTCCGGGTGTCTACGCCGGTCGAGCGCCAGCAAACCAAGTGGGTAGCCCTCGGCTTCGCTCTGGTCTTGGTAGGAGCCCTACTGAGCGTCAGCCTGGGAAGCGATACGCAGAACAATGGCGTGCTCTATGTGCTCGTTAGCTTTGCCTCCACCCTCGTGCTCCTCCTTCTCCCATTCTCGATAGGCTTCGCCATGCTGCGCTCTCATCTGTGGGATATTGATGTCATCATCAGTCGTGCCCTGGTCTATGGCGCGTTGACGCTCTCGCTGGCGCTGGTCTACTTTGGTCTGGTAATCGGCCTGGAGTCGCTTCTCCACCTGCTGAACAACCAGGCCGCGCAGTCCCCCGTCATCATCGTGGCCTCAACCCTGGTCATCGCCGCGCTCTTCAATCCCTTACGCCACCGTTTCCAGGCGATCATTGACCGGCGCTTCTATCGCAGAAAATATGACGCAGCCCGCACCCTGGAAACCTTCAGCGCGACCTTGAGCAATGAGGTAGACCTGGCAACCTTGAGCGAACATCTGCTCGCCGTAGTCCAGGAAACGATGCAGCCAACGCATGTCTCCCTCTGGTTGCGCAAGACGGACCAGGCGAAAACAGGAAGTCGCCAGGTGAAGTTCTCTGCCTCTTCTGAGGAGCAGGCAAGGTGAGCTTTCCTTCTAGCTTCTGGAAAGCGATCGTGATGAGCTTTAAAAGTGCGGCTGTAGTGTTTCGTTGAGGTCGGCATGACTGAGGTCGGCTCCCTCAAGGTTGGCTCCCTTGAGGTTGGCATACCAGAGCTCAGCTCCGCCGAGGTCGGCTCCCCCGAGATGGGCTCCCTTGAGGTTGGCCATGTTGAGGCGGGATCCGCCGAGGCGTGCTTCGTTGAGGTCGGCTTCCTCGAGGTTGGCCTCGTTGAGGAGAGCTTCCCTAAGATTGGCACCGTTGAGGCGGGATCCTCCGAGGTCGGCATGACTGAGGTCGGCTCCCTCAAGGTTGGCTCCCTCAAGGTTGGCTCCCTTGAGATGGGAACTCCTGAAATCGGCTTTGCTGAGATTGGCTTCAGTGAGGTCGGCTCCCTCAAGATTAGCATAGCTTAGGATGGCCTCGCTGAGGTGGGCCCCCCTAAGATTGGCATCGTTGAGGTGGGATCCTCCGAGGTGGGCCTTGTTAAGGTCAGCGAAACGCAGATCTGAGTGAATATCGATGTGCGTTTTCCTCCACTGGTTCCATACTTCAATGCCTTGTTCGAGGATAGCAAGATGCTCCTGGTTGGCCATTGTTATACCTTTCTATGCTTTTGCCTTGAGGTCGCGGAGCAAGCGGTTGAAAGCCTTCTGGTAGTGATCGTGGTCTTTCCACTGAGTGAAATCGGTGATATGCCTGGTGAGGCGAATATGAGAGGCCCAACCTTCTTTTGAGTCCATCACTGCCTGATCAAGTCGGATAGGGAAAATGACGTTGGGTTTTCCCTCCAATTCTTTTGCTAGTGCCGTTTCCACCTCATGCTCGACCCATAGGCTAGCCACAGAGTATTGTGAAAGGACGATGACGAGCTTGTCATAGTTGCGGATCGACTCATCGACCCGGTAGCGGATTTTATCGCCGGTCCTCATGTGCTCCGGGGCAAACCAACAGCGTACCCCTTTGGCTTGCAGATCAGCATGGAGGCGTTCGGCGAAGTCCTGGTCTTTGCTGGAGTACGAGATAAAGCAGGAGTAGAAATCGATGGGCTTGAGAGAACCTACAAGGGAAGGGATCATGTCGATAATTGGGCCGGGAACGCCAACGTTACGCAGGAAGACTTCCACAAATCTTTTAGTTGGCTGCTTTAAGATCACGAAGCAAGCGGGTGAATGCTTTCTGGTAGTCGTCGTGGGTTCTCCAGCAAGTGAAATCCCCAATATGCCGTTCTCGTCTGATTTTACAGACCCATTGTGAGGTGGCTTCTTTGATTGTTTCGTCGAGCTTAATGGGAAAAAGGACCGTTCTATTCACTTGCTGTTCCTCTTTGAACCGATTTTCCTTTTCCATTGCTGCTCTGAACTCATCTTCGACCCATGTGCTTCTGATTGAATGTTCAGAAAGTACAACCAGGAGCTTGTCGCAGATGCGGATCGACTCTTCGATGCGATCGGCGAAGCGATCACCAATTTTGAGGTCTTCTGGTGCAAACCAACAGCGGACATTGTTGTTTTGCAGATCAGCATACAGTCGCCTGGCAAAAGCCTCATCTTCGCTTGAGTAGCTAATAAAACACGAATAATACCCGACGAGTGAACGGATATAAGTAATAAAGGTATCGTCCACGCCTGCGCCTTTGAGGAAGGCTTCAGGAATGTTACCTTGCGAGAAGTAGATGGTATCAGTGCCAAGTGTCGAAGGCCCCGAATGTACCACTGTTTCGAGTCCTTTCACCCTGCGCAGATCAACATTCCCAAGGACAGTCCTTCCCATGAAAGTATTGCTGAGGTTGGCTCCGCTGAGGTTAGCTCCACTGAAGTTGGCTCCATTGAGATTAGCTCCGGTGAGATTGGCGTTGCTAAGGATGGCACTGCTGAAATCAGCTCCACTGAGATTAGCTCCGGTGAGATTAGCGTTGCTAAGGAAAGTTCCGATGAGGATTGCATCGTGAAGGTTGGCTCCAGTGAGGTCGGCTCCAATGAGGTTGTGAATACTGAAATCGGTGGTGCTGAAGTCGCTGAGATTGGCCACGGTGAGGTTAGCTCCGGTGAGATTGGCTTCTCTGAGGCTAGCTGCGATGAGGATTGCGTTGTGGAGGTTGGAATGGCTGAGGTTGGCTCCAGTGAGGTCGGCTTCTCTGAGAAAGGCTCCATAGAGGCTGGTATTGCTGAGGTTGGCTCCGTTGAGGTTAGCTGCATAGAGGTCAGCGCTGCTGAGGTTGGCGGCATATTGGCGGTCAGGGTGTGCCTCTAAATGCTGTTCTCTCCAACTATTCCAAACATCGGTACCTTGTCTGAGCAGATCGAGGTGTTCCTGGTTTGCCATGCTAATCTCTCTCCTGCTTGAGGTCGCGAAGCAATCGACTAAACGCCTTCTGATACATTTCATGGTTTTTCCACTGGGTGAAGTTTCCAATATGCCGAGTGCGGCGAATGTCTGCTGCCCATGCCTGAGTGGTCTGCATCACCGCTCCATCCAGCCGTATCGGGAAGAGGACAGGTTTATTATGTAGATGTTCCTTCTCAAAAGCCGTTTCGACTTCTTTTTCTACCCATGCGCTTTCAACCGATTGTTCCGAGAGCACAAGCAGCAACTTATCGTGTAGACGAATTGCTTCATCGAGGCGGGGCCGAATTTTGTCCCCGATCTTCATATCTTCAGGCGCAAACCAGCAACGGACACCTTTGCTTTGGAGATCGGCATACAATCGGTCGGCAAAGTCCTGATCTTTGCTGGAGTAGCTAATAAAACACGAGTAGTAATCAATAGGTTTGCCGAGGAGAGAGTGCATATATTCGATAAAGGAGCCAGGAACACCCGCACGGCGCAGAAAGCTCTCCGGAATTTTGCCTTGCGAGCGATAAATAGTATCAATGCCAATGGTCGAAGGGAAATAATGCACCACATAATCTAGTCCTTGAGTGGTGCTCAAGTCGATATCCACAAATTGAGTAAACCCTATCCTAGCCTCTTTAAGATTGGCGGCACTTAGGTTAACCCTGGTGAGATTAGCATAGGTGATATTAGCATTGCTCAGATTTGCGCTGGTGAAATCGGTATCGAGGAGAACGGTTTCTATGAGATCAGCTTCGCTCAGATTCGTCAAATGGAGCTTTGCGTTACTAAGATCGGCTCTATTGAGATTAGTTCCACTGAGATCGGCGCCACTGAGATCGGCATCATACAAAAAGGCACCCGTCAGACTTGCAAAGCTCAGTCTTGCCTCGTTGAGTTTGGCTCCATACAGGTAGATCCCATTGAGATTTGCCTCACTAAGGTCAGCTCTAGAAAGATCAGGTCCTATGTCTGAATACTCTTTCCTCCACCACGTATTCCATAACTCCACACCTTGCTTAAGGATATCCAGATGTTCCTGATTTGCCATAGCCATTATCTCCTTTCCCTGCTATCACTCAAGCCTCAGCCTTCAAATCCCGCAGCAACCGCTCAAACGCCTGCTGGTAGTCATCGCGCTGTTTCCATCTGGTAAAGTCGCCGATATGGCGGGTGTCTCGCACTTCAGCAGGCCAGCCGTCATAGTCCATCTCCAGAATAGTCTCATCCAGGCGAATGGGAAAGAGCACCGTACGGTTTTCTCTTCGCTCCTTCGCCAGCGCCATTTCTACCTCGTGTTCTACCCATTGGCTGTTCACTGTGTGCTCGGAGAGGACGAGCAGCAATTTGTCATACAGGCGGATGGACTCATCAATGGATACCTGCAAGGGCAACTAGCAAACCAGCAAGGATGGTCAGCGCGATAGTCACAGAGACGCGCGGGGATCGTTGTGGGCTCATAGCTACTCTCCTCTAACCAAAAAGCAGACCTGGCGTACCTATAAATGCTTCAGTGAGATCAACTTCTCTGAGGTCGACTCTGATGAGATTTGCTCTGTCGAAATTTGCCCTGCTGAGATCTGCTCTTATGAGAATGACTCCACTAAGATTTGCTAGAGTAAGATTGGCCTGGCGGAGGGTAGCTTCGCTCAGATTAGTCTCAATAAGGACTGAGAGGGTAAGATTGATTTCACTGAGGTTGGCATCGCTGAGATTTGACGTATTGAGGTTGGCCCATGCGAGGTCGGCACCTGTGAGGTCAGCGCCTGTAAGGTTTGTTCCGCTGAGATTGATCCCTATAAGTATAGCTTTGCTGAGGTTAGCCTTACTTAGATCTACATCTATTTCGGGATGGTTTTCTTTCCACCTATTCCAAACATCCACTCCTTGCTTGAGGATATCAAGATGTTCCTGGTTTGCCATTCGCTTTCCCTTTATGCTCTCAAATCCCTTAACAATCGCTGAAGAGCGCGTTGATAGGCCGTCTCATCATTCCACTGATGAAAGTCGCCGATATAACGCTGGCGAACCGTGATAGCCCATGCCTTAGAGGTCTGCATCACCGTCTCATCCAGGCGAATGGGAAAGAGCATGAGCACCCCAGGTTGCTGGTGTTCCCGGTCCAGTGCTGCTTCGACTTCTTCCTCTACCCAAAGACTCTTGATGGAGCGCTCAGAGAGCACGATGAGCAATTTGTCATTCTTGCCAATGGCCTCATAGATCTGAGTGCGCATTTTGTCGCCGGTCTTGAGGTCATGCGGGGCAAACCAGCACGAGACACCCTGCTGCTGCAAATCCGCATGCAGCTTCTCGGCAAACGCCTGGTCCTCTGTGGCATAGCTCAGGACGCAGGTATGATAGGTGCCAGGGGTATGCTGCTGAGAGGGTGTAGGAGTTGGCGCTGGTGGAGCAATCTTCTGTGGAGGAGAAGATGATGGTGAACTGTGCCATGCATCTCGACGGACTTGCCACACTGAGACGCCAATGCCCAGGAGCACAACTATCCCGAAGGCAGGCCAGGCATAGCGCAAATAAGGAACAGCGAACGGGGGAATACTGCTGGCAGCGATATTACCGAGGATACCTGCAAGGGCAACTAGCAAACCAGCAAGGATGGTCAGCGCGATAGTCACAGAGACGCGCGGGGATCGTTGTGGGCTCATAGCTACTCTCCTCTAACCAAAAAGCAGACCTGGCGTATACGTTCTCT
>WNGK01013623.1_pt1 | contig 12293 bp, 10 predicted proteins | sample 5400601 | NCBI WGS metagenome assembly WNGK01 (sample SAMN13153376, study PRJNA577476) | soil metagenome | isolation source: 60 cm soil or saprolite under Garry oak tree replicate 1 | place: USA:California | collected 2016-06-15
GCGCCGCCTCGATGGACGCGGCGATGAAGCGGACCTGCTCCTTGACCGGGGCCAGCCCGATCATCGCGTCGAGTTCGGCCATCGCGTCCTCGACCGAGATCTGCGGCCGCGGCCGGGGCGGGCCGGACTGGTCGCGGGCGTTGCCCTCGCTGTACGGCAGCGCCGCGGCGTGGGCCCGGACGCCGTAGCCAGGCGCCCCGGCGCTGTTGTTGGCCTGGGCGGGGTTGTGTCCGTAGCCGGGGTTGTGTCCGTGAGCGGCGTTGTGTCCGTGAGCGGCGTTGTGTCCGTGGATGGGGCCGGGCTGGCCGTCGGGGCCTTCTGGGGTTCCCGGGGATCCTGGGACACGGCCGCCGTACATGCGGGTGTCCTGGATGCCCTTGGCCACCCGCCAGCCGAGCACGGCCGCGGCCAGCAGCCAGGCGGCGATCGTGCCGATAAACGGCTGGTTCTGCGCCAGTTTCAGGCCGATGACGCCGGCCGGCACCGACCAGGCCAGGACCCAGGCGACCGTGCGGCACGGCACGAACCAGCGGGCCAGCGGCCTGGCGTGCGCGGCCAGCGCGACCGCGAAGGGCAGCAGCAGCAGGGAGTACAGCCAGGTCCGGTTGCTGTTTGACAGTGCGGAGAACACGGCCACGCCCCAGACCGCGACCGAGGCGGACGCGCCGACGGTGCGCCGTCCCTGGACCACGGAGACGACCGCGTAGACCAGGGCGGCGAGGATGATCAGGCCCAGCGTGACCGGGAAGAACAGGACGGCGGCGGCCACTACGACGACCTTCAGCCAGGTCGGGGCCCGCCGGTGTGCGCGTAGCAGCCGGGCTCCCCAGCTCGGCTTGTCTCGCGCGGGCTGGGCCCTATCGTTTGGCAGCATCACGCTTCCTCGCCCCTATGTCCCTGCCTCCCTAGAGCCTGCCTCGGAGCCACGTCAGCCTCGGAGCCACGTCACGAGCCCGGCGACGGGATCGCCTGACCATTGATCCCCGCACCCGGTTGCCGGACAGTCGTATGTCCTTGTATAGCGCATCACCCGGGCCCGCGACAGCACACACGTAGATACTGTCGGTGAAAAATGCAGCAGGATTGTCCTAACCTGGGGCCTCCCTGGTGAGCGCGACCGGTTATCCATGATGGACCGCGCAGGCCGCGGCCCGTCAAGATAATCAGCATCACAGTGTGCCCCGGGGTCGTCCCCCCGGAACCCCCCGCGACGTGCCCCGGGGGGACGACCCCGGGAACCCCCCGCGACCGGGGGGACCCATCGAGAGGAACCCCAATGCACCGGATCGAGGCCGAACTGCTCCTACCCGGGCACGGTGCTCCCATTCGCGACGGGGTGGTCGTCCTGGACGGATCCGTGATCGGCTACGCCGGCCCGGCCGGGGTGGCGCCGGCGACACCAGGGGCGCCGGTGACCCGGGTGACGGCAGTGATGCCCGGGATGTGGGATTGCCACGGGCATCTCCTCGGGACCAGGACGTTCGACCTGGCGCAGCTCCCGCTCGAGCCCGAGGCGCTGCGAGCCGCGCGGTGCACCAGAGACCTGCGAGCCGCGCTGGACGCGGGGATCACCTCGGTGCGCGACGTGGGCGGCCTCGGCGTCCACCTGGCCCGGGCGGTCGCCGAGGGCGTCCTCGACGGCCCGGCGATCTACGGCGCGGGCGCGATCCTGAGCCCCACCGGCGGCCACGGCGACCTGCACTCCTTCCCGCTCGAGTGGATGCGCGACTACTCCGGGCGGGAGGGTCTCATGCGGCTGGCGGACGGGCCGGACGACTGCGTCCGGGCGGTCCGCGAGCAGCTCAGGCGGAACGCGAAACTGATCAAGGTGTGCGCGTCCGGCGGTGTGCTCTCCGAGGTCGACGACCCGGTCCACCAGCAGTTCACCACGCCGGAACTGCGGGCCATCGTGGAGGTCGCGGGGCTCGCCGACCGGGTGGTCGCGGCGCACTGCCACGGCAAGCCGGGCATCATGGCGGCCCTGCGGGCCGGGGTGCGGACCATCGAGCACGGCACTTACCTGGACGACGAGTGCTGCGACGCGATGCGCGAATCAGCCGCGATCCTGGTCCCGACCAGGACGATCATCGAGGACATGCTGGCCAACAAGGCCGCGGTGCCGGACTACGCGATGGCCAAGCTGGAGGCGATCGCCGACCTGCACGCGCAGGCGGTGACACGAGCCTACGAGCACGGCGTCACCATCGCCATGGGCACCGACATCGCCCTGACCGGACCCGACCGGCCCAACGCGTGGGGCCAGAACGGGTCGGAGCCCGGCTATCTGGTCAAGCTGGGCATGTCGCCGCTGGAGGCGATCGAGGCGGCTACGGCGTCCGGGCCGCTCACCCTCGGGCCGCAGGCGCCGCGCAGCGGGCAGCTCGCCGAGGGCTACGACGCCGACCTGATCACCCTGGACGCCGACCCGCTGGCGGACATCGGCGTACTCGCCGACCCGGCCCGCATCACCGCCGTCTGGACTCAGGGGCGGCAGGTCAAGGGCACTGCAGCTTAGACCAGCACTGCGGCTTTGACCAACACTGCGGCTTAGACCCGCGCCGCGGTTAGACCCGCAGGGTCAGGTCGATCTCGTCGTGCAGCGGGATGCCGTAGTCGCCGACCCTCGGGATCTGCGGCTTCTCCTGCCGGGACCGGTCGACCGCGCCCGGCCTCAGCTCGGCGAGCCGGAACCCGCGGCGCTGGTAGAACCGGAGCGCGTCGACGTTGTCGTTGGTGGTGGTGAGCCGGACCTCGCGGCAGCGGAAGTGCCGCGCCGCGCCCGCCGCGGCCTCGATGAGCAGGGTCCCGATGCCGACCCGGCGCTCGATGGCGTTGAGGGTGACGATCTCCAGCATGTCGCCCACCAGCTGGTAGGTGAGCAGGCCGACGACCCGGCGGGACCGTTCGGCGATGAACCCGGGCAGTTCGGCGGGCCGAAGCACCGAGCCGTGCACGGCCACGAGTTCGGAGCCCCAGAGTTCGGCGACGAGCCAGGAGAGCATCGGACGGTCGCCCTCGTTGACCGGTCTGATCCTGACCCCCGGCTCGTTCACCACGCCATTATGAAGCCATGATCACGCCCGCGCCCCGGCTCTGCCCCGGTTCTGCCCCGGCTCTGTCCCGGCGGGTTTCTCAAGCCGTTTTCGCCGGGGTTTCCCGCGCGCGGGTGCCGCAGCACGGATGCCATCGCGGCGAGTACGGCCAGGCCGGCGGCCAGGGCAAACACCACGACCAGGCCGTTGCGGAACGGGCCGGAGATCAGGTCGGGGAAGCGACGAAGCCCGCGTTGTAGATCCGCACGCGGCCGAACATGTCGCCCAGGCGGCCGACGGTCACCACCAGCACCGCCTGGACCAGCCGGTAACCCATGATCATCCACAGCAGGTAGCTGATGTTGCCGGCCGCCAGCGGGTCCAGGTGGATGCCGCGGAAGATGGCAGGCAACGCGATGATGACGATCGACCCGTCCAGCGTCGCCATGAACATGGCCGCCGTGGTGTTCGCCAGCGCGACCCACTTGTAACGGTCACCGGGGGCGGTCTCCCGCTGGTTCCGCACGGCCGGGCGCCCCATCAGATGCCCTCCCATCAGATGCCCTCCGATCAGATGCACTGGGCCAGGCGCTCGAGCAGCGGCGCGGCCGCCATCAGCTGGCCGAGTTCGGCCTGGGTGAATCCGGCCGACAGCGCCTGGGCCAGCTGCCCGGTGCGCGCGTCGCGCTTGTCCCGCAGCACCTGCCGGCCGGCTTCGGTGACCGAGAGGACCACCCGCCTGCCGTCCTGCGCGTCGGGGCCGCGTCCGACCAGGCCGCGCGCCTCGAGCGCGCTCAGCGTCGCGCCCATCGACTGGGGGCTGATCTGCTCCAGCTTGGCCAGCGCGCTCGAGGTAGCCGGCCCGCTGCGGTCCAGCCGGGCGAGCGCGGAGGTCTGCGGCACGGTGAGTTCGCCCTCCACGCGGACCTGGCGCATCCGCCGCAGGAGCAGGCCGATGCTGACACGGAGCGCGGCGGCCACGTCGCGGGCGTCGGGTTCCCCAGCCATATGCTAAGCCTAAACTGATAAGTCTGAACTTAGCAAATGCCCGGGCGCGGCCTTGCCTGCAGTTCCGGGTGTGATAGCACCCAAAACTGCAGACAAATCGAGCTGTCAGCGGTCTTAGTGCGGCGGCGGTTACCAGTGGCCGCGGGGCACGAGCTCGCCGAGGCGGGGTCAGGCGATGGGCCTAACCAGCGGTTCACGTAGCGGCTGCGGCTCGGCGGCCGGCCGGGCAGGACCTCGCCGGCGGGGGCTCGGAGCCCGTCCAGGGCGATGGCGACCAGCCGTGATCGCACGTTGCGCTCCTCGGCCGGGTCGAGCTGGTCCGGCGGGCGGCGGCTGAACTGCTCGATCAGCCAGGTGATGTCCAGCGGAGTGACGTCGGCCCGCAGGCGGGAGCCCGCATGGGCGCGGGCGACGATCTCCGCCAGCCGCGCCATGCTCTGGCGGGCCGTGCCGCGCATCTCGGCGGTGGTCTCGATCTGGCCGGCCAGCGCCGCGAGCGCCCCGCTGCGCAGCTCGACGCAGGCCTTTATGTATCCGCACAGGCCGTCCCACGGGTCGGTGGCGGCGAGGGCGTGGTCGGCCGCGGCCAGGGCCTGGTCCATCGCCAGCACGCACAGGCGCTGCAGCAGTTCGGTCTTGCTGCCGTACCGGCGATAGAGCGTGCCAATGCCGACCCCGGCGCGCTCGGCGACCGCCGAGATCGGCGCGTCCGCGCCCTGGGCGGCGAAGACGTCCCGGGCCGCTTCGAGCACGACCAGGTCGTTGCGCCGGGCCTCGGCCTGCCGGCCGTGCCCGGACTGCGGGCGCAGGGACCGGAACGTCACCGGGCCAGCCTACTTTATCCGGAGTGAAACATTCCGATAAGCTCTTAGTCGGAAAGAATCGCTCCGGTAAAGGAGGCGTGCTGTGCGCGCGGTGGTGATACGGGAGTTCGGCCCGCCGGAGGTGCTCGAGTCCGCCGAGGTGGCCGAGGTCAGGGCCGGCCCGGGCGAGGTGGTCATCGACGTCGAGTTCGCCAACGTCACGTTCGTGGAGACGCAGGTCCGGGCCGGCCGGCCGCCGCATCCGTCGATGCTCCCGGCGCTGCCGGCCATCCTGGGCAATGGCGTCGGCGGTACGGTTACCCCGGCTGGGGCTCCGGCTGGGACTGACGGCGGGCGCCGGGTGATAGCCAGCCTGAACGGCACGGGCGGGTACGCCGAACGGGTGGTCTCCCCCGCGTCCCGGCTGATCGAGGTCCCGGACGCGGTGACCATGCGGGACGCCGTCGCGCTGCTGGCCGACGGGCGGACGGCGCTTGCCCTCGCGGCCCGGGCGGGCCTGCGCGCGGGCGAGACCGTCCTGGTCGAGGCCGCGGCCGGCGGCGTGGGGACGCTTCTGGTGCAGATCGCCCGCAACGCCGGAGCCCGGGTCGTGGCGCTGGCCGGCCAGCCGCGCAAGCTCGCCCTCGCGCGGGATCTGGGAGCCGACCTGACGGTCGACTACAGCCGCGACGGCTGGGAAAAGCAGGTCCGCGACGTGGCCGGCGAGGTGGACGTGGTGTTCGACGGCGTGGGCGGGGACATCGGGCTGGCGGCGTTCGGGCTGCTCGGCGTGGGCGGCCGGTTCTGCCCGTTCGGCATGGCCAGCGGGAGCTTCGCCCCGGTCACCCCGGAACTCGCCGAGGCCCGCCAGGTCACCGTGCGGGCCGGGGCGGGCGCGAGCCCGGAGGAACTGGCGGCACTGGTCCGGACGGCCCTGGCCGAGGCCGCGGCCGACCGCCTGCGGCCGGTCATCGGCCAGGAATTCGAGCTGCCCGCGGCGGCTAGCGCGCACGCGGCGATAGAGGCCAGGACGACGGTCGGCAAGACCCTGCTGACGGTGCCGCAGTAGCCACCGGGATCCGCGGGCCCGTAGCATGCCGTATGCCTCATCGCGGCGGCCTGCGCCAGCTTGGGTTCAGCCGAGGCGCGGCCAGGGTGACCGTTATCAATTTGTTATACTTAGTCCAGTATTTCCCGGCTCGGGCGCCACTCTGACCGATTGGTGGCATCTACACCAATTCGTGGAACTTCCGCGATCAGCGGACTCAGGATGAGGTGCTTTGCAATGCCAGAGCCGAACATGAACTGGTACTTCCAGCCGCGTCGTCACCGGGATGGAACTAGTCATAGCGACAACGACTCAGCCCCTGGCCTGATTACCCTGCCGCCGGAAGTGCTGCAACAGCATGGCGCCCGGGTGCTCGACCCAGAGACCGCCGTGGCCGTCTCCGGTTACCGGCCGCCTCGCTCGACGGTCTACCGGGCCAGGACGCTGCTAGTCCCCCCTGAATTGCAGCGGGAGCCGACCGTCGGGCTCATCAACGCGGTCCTGCGCGGCGTTGGCATGAAGCTGCTCCCGTCCGCGTCTGGCCACGATACGGACCATGGCAACCCAGACATGATCCGCCTGCTGGCGGTGCTGCCGCGTCCCGCGATCCTGGTCGCGACCGAAGGTGAACCGAAACCGATGGTGGTCGACGCGTGGGTGGCCCTGCAGGCGCTGCGCGCCGCGGCCGCCCCCCCGCCGGATAAGGCACCGGATAAGGCGGACGTCCGCCGGCTGTACAAGGCGGACGTCGATCGGATCGCGCTGGAGCATCTGCTCGTCGGCTCGGCCATCACGGGAAGCCCGGCCTATGGCGGCGGCGGCCTCACCGGGAACCCGGGTAGCGGCACCGGCGGCACCGGGCCCACCAGCACCGACTCCTACATGTTCAGCGGCGGCGACACGCGCACCCCGGTCGCGGTCCTCCTCGACGCGCCCACACGCATGCCCCGAGCCGACTGCGTGAACAAGTATGGCCGACGTCCGGTGGTCGCCGTCGTGGATACGGGCGTCCGGGCCCATCCGTGGCTGAATGTGGCGGCGAAGCCGGGGGGCGGGTATGACACCGACCCAGAAAACAACGGCGACGGCTTTATCGAGATCGATGACGACATCCAGAAGGCCATCTGGGCGGAAGGCGAGCACGCGGAGTCGTCCGGCGACCAGCCGCGACAGGTGATCAGGCACGCATGGGACACGCCGATCACGGCGAACCCGCTGATCGGCGAGCTTGGCGCCGCCGAGGGCCACGGCACCTTCATCGCGGGCATCGTGCGCCAGGTGGTGCCCGATGCCAGGGTCCTGGCCCTCCGAGTTATGCACAGCGACGACGTTGTCTACGAGGGCGACCTCATCTGCGCCCTCAGCATGCTGGCCAACCGCATCGCAGTCGCCCAGGCGAGCGACTCGGACAAGATGGTCGACGTGGTCTCGCTGTCGCTCGGTTACTTCAGCGAGTCCGCGGGCGACGAGGCCTTCAGCGTCCCGCTAGGGCAGGTGATCGAGGCGCTGCTCAACATGGGTGTCGTGGTCGTCGCAGCAGCCGGGAACTACTCAACCAGCCGCAGGTTCTACCCCGCGGCATTCGCGCAGCGACCGGCCGCGCCGGGTCAGGTGCCGCTAATCAGCGTGGGCGCGCTCAACCCGAACGGCTCCAAGGCGGTCTTCAGCGACGGCGGCCATTGGGTGACGGCCTGGGCCTCGGGCGGCGCCGTGGTCAGCACCCTGCCGACCGACGTCAACGGCAGCCGTAGCCCTGAGCTCAGAATGCCCGCGCATCCGGCCAACCAGATGCCCCCAGGCGTCTCGCTGCCCAGCCACCGCGAGGCCCTCGATCCAGACGACTACTCATGCGGATTCGGGGTCTGGAGCGGCACGTCGTTCTCGGCCCCGCTGCTGGCCGCGCAAATCGTCCGGTCGCTGCTGAAGGGACCAGCCGATCCCGGGTCTGGCCTCGTGCTGAAGCCCTGCGGGAAACAGGCAACGACGAACCGTGCGCTGGCTGCCCTGAACGCCATGGGCTGGCCGGGCTGATCGCGGTGGACGACAGCAAGCCCGCCACGGTCCAGGCCACACAGCTGAACCGCAACGCGCGCATCGCAAGCCTGGTGAGCGCGGCCAGGCAAGGGAGCAAGGATGCCCTCGGCCAGATCGTGACCGAACTTAGTCCGCTGCTGTGGCAGGTCGCGCGCGCGGCTGGGCTGAGTTCCAGCGATGCGGAGGACGTGCTGCAGACGGTGTGGATGCGCCTCGTCGCTCACCTGGACGACATTCATGACTCGGCGGCACTCACCGGCTGGCTGGTCGTCACCACCAGAAGGGAAGCGTGGCGGGTGCGGGCCGCGGGGCGGCGGCAGATTCCGGCGGACCAGGAATCGTTCGATGAGCTGCCCGACCAGGGTCATGGTTCAGAGGAGCAGGTCATCCTCGATGACCAGCGGCGTGCGCTGTGGGTGGCCATCGGCCAGCTCTCTGCGCGGTGCCAGGAACTGCTGCGGGTCATCGCCTTCGCGCCGCGTCCGGACTACGCGGCAGTGGCCGCCGCCCTCGGCATGCCGGTTGGAAGCATCGGTCCCACTCGCGGCCGGTGCCTGGCCAAGCTCCGCGCTCTGCTCGCCAGTGACCCGGAGGTGAGTCCGGGATGACGCCGCCGGACGCAGACCGCCTGCCGTCGGCTGACGAGCCCTTCGATGACGTCGATCTCGGGCTGCTTGACGATATCCGCGAGCTGTTCCAGGCCGCTGACCCCATGCCGCCGGATCTCCCGGAGCGGATCAGCTTCTTCATCGCGCTCCGCGACCTGGAGATCGAGGTGGCTCGGCTCGCCGAGGAGGATCAGCTGACTGCGGCCGCCCGCGGGGCGGAGCAGAGCCGCACTATTACCTTCGACAGCGACAGCCTGACCATCATGATCAGAATCGACGCCAACCGAGACGGGACGGTACGTGTCGACGGCTGGCTGGCACCGCCACAGCGCCGCGAGATCGAGATGAAGACCGCGGCGGATCCGCTGAGCGTGGCCAGCGACGAGCAAGGGCGCTTCTCCTTCGCCCGGGTGCCGCAGGGAACGGCTCAGCTTGTGGTCCGGCCCGCCGAGCAGGGGCCGAGCGGAGCCGGGCGGTCTGTGGTGACCCCCGCGCTCATTCTCTGACCGGCCATCTGGGAGGTACCTTCCGAATGCCCCGCGCCGTGCGGCGGTCGACCCGTTCCCAGGGCTCGCTGGCCCGCGCCGAGAGCCGGGCCCGCGAGGCGCGGGAGCGTGGCCTGCGAGAGGGTAACGCGGGCCGCCCGGCGGCCGGCGCCCGCCACGCCCGCGCGGGGCTGCGGCAGCTGGGCTGGGCGGAAGACGGGAAACAGCCCGGCACACGGCTGCACGAGGCGCATCATGCCCTGGCCGCCCGGCTGCTAGGGGTCTTGGCGGAATGGGAGTCCGAGCTGGGCCGCACCGAGTACGGGCTGCGTCTCCTGGACCGCGCCGAGAGCCTGACCGCACCGGATGACCGGGGCACCCTGCTTCTCCAGCGAGGTCTTATCTTCATGCGGACAGGGCGGGAAGGCGACGCGCTCGGCATACTCGACGATGCGGTGGGCCAGTTGGAGGGGGACCCGGCGGAGACCGCGACCCTAGCTACCTCACTGCTCAATCGCAGCTTCGCCCACCTCAACCTCGGTCAAGTCCGGCGGGCGCGAGCCGACCTGGTCTGGTGCCGCCGCATCGCGACAGCTGAGGGCCACGACCTGATCGCAGCCAAGGCGCTGCACAACCTGGGTTACTGCGACCTGCTGGCGGGCGACATTCCCGCAGCGCTTCAGCTCTTCAACGCGGCCGCCAACGTGTACCGGCTGAGCGCGCCCGGCTTTCTCCTCGTGCTGGCGGTGGATAAGGCCGCTGCGCTGCTCGCGGCCGGGCTCGCCGGTGATGCGGCCAGTGAGCTGGATGCCGCGATGGCCTCGTCCCGGCGGCAGCGGTTTGATCAAAATCTTGCCGAAGCGCAGCTGGCCAGGGCACAGGCCGCGCTGGCCGCTGGTGAGCTGGCCGGGGCGCGCCGCTGGGCGGCCGCGGCCGAGCGGCGTTTTCGCCAGCGAGGCAACGACGCCTGGGCCTGCCTGGCAGAACTCACCCGGCTTCGCGCACGGTTCACCTCACCCGGCCGTCGGGCGCCCATCGCTGCCGAGGCGCTGCTGCTCGCCGAGCGGCTGCGCGGCTACGGGCTCGCCAACGACGCGGACATGGCCGAGTTGCTCGCGGCCCGCGCTCTGCTCGCGGCTGGGCGTCCGGATGAGGCCAGGCGACGGCTCGCGGCGGTGCGCCGACGCGAAGCGGAGGTGCCGCTGGCCGTCAGCCTGTTGCGCAGACTGGTCCGGGCCGAGCTGGCGGAGCGGGAAGAGCGGCCCGGGGCGGCGCTGGCCGAGCTCCGGGCGGGCCTGGCCCTGGTGCAGGCCCGGCGCGGCCGGCTCGGCAGCCTTGACCTGCAGACCGGCACCGCCGCGCTCGGCGCGGACCTGGCCGACTCCGGCCTTCGGCTGGCGCTGGACCGGGAATCCGCGCCTCTGGTGTTCGCCTGGCTGGAACGGTCCCGGGCGCAGGCGTTCCGGGTCAGGCCGGTGCGTCCGCCCGCTGACCCGCAGGCAGCGACCGCCGTCGCCGAGCTGCGTCAGCTCGCCTACCTGATCCGCCATGCCGAGCTGACCGGTAACCGCGACCCGGCCATGATGGCCAGGCGCACCGAGCTGCAGCGCGAGATCAGGGAGCACGGCTGGCAGGCCAGCGGCCTGAGGAAGGCAACGGCACAGGCCAGCCTCGGTGAGGTGAGCGCGGCCCTGGAGCACAGCGGGCAGACCCTGGTGGGCATCCTGGCCCGGTCCGGCCAGATGCTCGCGGTGGTCGTGCGGCGCGGATCGGCGCGTCTCATCGGGCTCGGCGACTTCGAGGCGGCTGTCGAGGCGGCCAGGCGGCTGAACGCCGACTTTGACATCCTGGCTGGGCGGCGGCTGCCCGCCCGGCTAGAGGCCGTGATCAGGGAGTCGATCCGGCACCAGGCAGAAACGCTCACGGCCGAGATCGTCGCGCCGCTGCGAGGTTCGATCGGCGACGGCGCCGTCGTCTTCGTCCCGGCCGGACCGTTGGCCAGCATTCCCTGGGGGGTGCTACCTGACCTGCGCGGCCGTCCGGTCACAGTCTCCCCGTCCGCGTCCTCGTGGCTGGCCGCCTGGCGCCGCGGGCAGGCCGAGGCGGCGCTGCTGCCGGCCCAGTCGCCGCTGCTGGTCGCGGGGCCTGACCTGGAGCACGCGACCCGGGAAGTCACTGAGATAGCCAAGACCTACCCAGGCTGCCGCCCGCTGCTCGCAGGCACCGCCACCGTAAGCGCCACACTGAGGGCCCTAGACGGGGCGCCCCTCGCCCACCTGGCCGCGCACGGGCACCATGACCAGGAGAACTTCCTGTTCTCCAACGTCGACCTGGCCGACGGCCCGCTCATGGCCTACGACATCCAGCAGCTCGCGGCCGCTCCCCGGCACGTGGTCCTGTCATCCTGCGATGTCGGGCGGACCGTCGTGCGTCCCGGCGAGGAAATCCTCGGCTTCACTGCGGCCCTGCTCTACATCGGCACCGCGACCGTGACCTCCAGCATCACCCGGGTGGGCGACGACGCTGCCGTCGGCATAATGACCGCCTACCACCGCTTGCTCGCGGCCGGCACCCGACCCGCCGAGGCGCTCGCCAAGGCCACCGCCACCGAGCCGTACAGCCCATTCGTGTGCTTCGGCGGCGGCTAGCCCACGGCGCCTCACCTCGGGCACTCCCGAGACCGGGTGATCTCTCCGGTAGACAAGTTGACCGCTGGTCCATTATTGTGCAATAAGTTGACTCACGGTCCAGTTTATCGGGGCGATCTGTCCCCGGACACCCACTATGAGGAGACTGCTCGTGCGACGCGTGCGTTATTACTCCCACGGAGGCCCCGAGGTCCTGGTGACCGAGGAGGCCGACATCCCCGAGCCCGGCCGCGGGCAGGTGCTGATACGAACCGAGGCGATCGGCGTCAACTACGTTGACGTCCAGCTCCGGCGCGAAACCTTCCCCGGCTCGATCTACTTCCGCTCGCTGCCCGCCACCCTGACCGGCGACGTGGTCGGCCTCATCGAGAAGGTTGGCCCGGAGGCCGACCCCGCCCTCGCGGGGACCCGGGTGGCCGTCCTGCTCGAGGACGCCTACGCCGACTACGTCGTCGCCGACGCCGGCTGGCTCGTCGGCGTGCCCGAAGGGCTCGGCGCCGCCGCCGCGAGCATGCTGCCGACGGTCGGAGCCGTCGCGCTCGGCGCGCTGCGTACCGGGCGTCTCGGCCAGGCCGACACCGTCCTGATCACCGCGGGGGCGGGCGGGATCGGACATCTCGCCGTGCA
>WNGK01008804.1_pt1 | contig 12292 bp, 14 predicted proteins | sample 5400601 | NCBI WGS metagenome assembly WNGK01 (sample SAMN13153376, study PRJNA577476) | soil metagenome | isolation source: 60 cm soil or saprolite under Garry oak tree replicate 1 | place: USA:California | collected 2016-06-15
TGAGTCCGATTTAGTGGGTGGCTATCCGAAGAACCTGTAGCCGTGTCGACAGGGTTGTACTAGGATCTGTTCTGTGTATCTTTTCGTCCCTGTCCGACGATTAACGTCGTTGTCGACAAGCATGCCTCCGGGACGACATCGTTTGTAATGGGCTATCACCCTCCCTTCGGTCCTAGCATTCAGCTCATAACCCTGGAATCAGATCCATTGAGGTAATGGACCGGGAGCGGGAGGTCGCCAGAGTTAACGGCCTCGGCAGGGGCAGTCTCCTAGGCTTCAGTCTGGTTCTAACGGACCAGCGCATTGTGGGCGTTGACACGCGAAAATTGAGTGTTAGATTGTGGCTCAATATGATGCTTGGGCTCGGTCTCGGGATCATTCTCGTAGTGATAGTCCTTTCTAGCGGGCTTGAGCCAGTGTTGTTCAGAATTCATCCGCTCGTATCTTTCATCGGCATTTTTGCTCTCGTTTTGTCGATTCCCATCCTGATGGTTGTATTGGTCCCCCGTCTTCTGCAGGGAAGACTCAGGCGGACGGCTAATTCCACCGTTCAAGCTTTCAAGAAGGATATTCTCCGGATAGAGGTTCGCAAACCCGGCAGGGTTACCGAGAAAGGCTACTTTACTGTGCGATTGTTCAACGGGACATCCTTCAGCTTCTGGACTGTCGGTCGGGACGTGTTCGACCATGTCAATTCGCTCTTGACCAACTTCGCGCCCCGACAGATAACCGACTTGTCAGAAATTTCTGCGGAACAGATCACTGATCTCGATTTAGATAGACCCAGCAACAGAATCATTGTTTGGATTTTCGCGTTCTTGATCTTAATGATCCTCATCGGTATTGTGGTTCTGTTGCCCTTTGTCACACTGTCGCAGCTAATCGATTACACCGTGGGGGTGATCGTGTTTCACCTCCTAACGGTTGCCGGTTATCTCGTACTACGCAGATCACGGCGCCGACGCAGAAGAGTCTAGCACTGGAGATAATCAGTGCTCGAGGAAATACTGCATTGTCTGACTCTACTGGCTGTTGAGTCATGGCATTCGGCTTACCTCGGGTCTGAGGATCGGTAATCGGTGCTATCAGAATCTCCGCGAGCATCCTACTGGATCGCGTGAGTGCGCGCCCTGGCTTTGACGATATCCTTCGTGAGCATCCTCACTTTGAGGAGAGAACGTGCTCGGCCTGTTACAATCTCCGTAGGAGTTCTTGCTCGGATAGGACTGTGAGGCCTGGGATTCGTTCGAAGTGTTCCTTGTTCTCGGTTGCCACGGCAAAGCCTTCTTGGAGCGCTGTTGCTCCGACGAAGAGGTCTCGGATCTCTATCCCTCTCCCAGCCTTCTCCAGACCGGAGAGTATCTTTGCCGCCAGCTCAGACGCTTCTTCGCTAAATGACAATACTCTGAGAGTCGACCTTAGGCCTTTAACCGCGGTGAGGTTCGTCTTGACCTCTCTATACTTGAAAGCTCCCAGAAACAGTTCGAACAGGTTCACAATCGTCGTCGCAAGCTCCGCTCTCCCTTCCAGCCTTGTGACCGTCGAGGGTTCACCTTTGGCTCTAAGGTGATTCACCAGGGCGGTGGTGTCTAGAACTATTCGCTTGGGTACTTCCAACGGGACCAGAGCTTCCTCAGGCTCTTGAACAGTTCCTCCGCCTCGCTGTCAGTCATCTTCCAGGCTCCCTGGAAATCGCTCAGCTTCAGCCCGCGCGTCTTGATAAGATGGGCAAGGACATCGTCCATGGAGACAGGATGTCCCGACTCCTGCCTGAGCCGGCCAGCAACCCTGTTCAACTCCTTGTAAATGTCCTCGCTGACCCGAATTGTAGCCATTGTAGACAATGTACACAATGTGACTTCCGCCATAAAAGGCGTTCTTTCCTCGGACATTGGACCGAATCTTGTTGGATCGGATATGCTCGTTAAAACGTTTCCTCGGACATTGGACCGAATCTTGTTGGATCGGATATGCTCGTTAAAACGGGCTAACTGCTGCAGGCGTCAGGGCCTATCTCGCCCTTGGAGGTCGCTGAAGCTTAACTCCCTGCGCTCATAACGCCCTAGCCAAGCCTGCTCAGGACCTGGAGAACTCGCTCAGCGATCATAGCGTGACCCGAAGATAACGGGTGGACTCCGTCCTCTGAAAGATGATCGTGAAACTTGAGATCCCTAAGCGACACGTAAGTGACATTCTTCCGATTACACAGCCTCTCCAGTGCTAGGTCATACTGATGGCGATCAGTGGAGTAGAAGGAGAGGGTCTTTTCAAGAATGAACGGCACTGTCTTCGACTCATCGATCGGGGCGAGACCAACACAGACAATTTTCTTTGTGAAATGTTCCCCGGCCTGGTCGATCATTACCTCCATGTTCCGCACGTACTCGTCTAAGCCCACCCTGTGAGACCCATTCATATGGCTGGAATCGTTGACTCCCACAGCGAACACGATAATCGAGCTCTTGTTAGCCCCCCGAACCTTGGCCTCTGCAAAGAAACGCTTGCTGACATCCTCCGAGGTTTCACCGTCCACTCCAAGATTGTAGACGAGACGTGAACGACCGTTCCAGAGCCTCCCGACCCATCCTCCACGATCATCGTAAAGACCCCACGCGATACTGTCGCCAAAAACGAAAACGAGCATGCTCATCGAACTTCCCCACCGAACGTGTGACGACGATACAGACCCTTCTTTGCCGGTCTATAGACCGGAGTCCTAGGAGGCTTCCCCCGCGCAATCAGATCTCTACACTCTCTACACACAGCCCAGAGACAATCAGCCCTACAGTAAACGCACTTGCTCACCTGGCCTCTAGTCCGATCCCACGGATACACATCATCCCGGTGCATATCCGGCTTCTTCGATCCCTTCAACAACAGATCACATACTCTTCACTCACTAACAAATATTCTCGCTGCTAACCAATACTCGCCGTTATCGTGTTTCCATTTAGTCGATGTATTTTTCCGTCCTTGTCCGACGATTAACGTCGTTGTCGACAAACGAGCCTCTCGGACGACATCGTTTAAGTGAGTCGAGCCATGACAATGTCCTGTAGAGAAAGGCGTCAAGACGGGGCCTCGTCGATCACGAGGTCTCCTCGTTCTACCAGGGTAGCATTGACACAGCCTACGGGAGATGACGCGTAAGCCCGAGAAAAAGGAGTGCGGAAAAGGATTGGAGAACGATGGACTAGAGTACAAAGAAGAGATTGGGAATACCGGTCTAGTCGAGAGAGTTAGGAAAAAACGTAACAGATTGCCGAGCTTGGAGAGGCTGCGGCACGAACTCGTCTACCAGCTACGCGAAAGCCTCCGGGCCTCACAGGAAAAAATGAACAACCCAGAACTGATCCTTGCAGAACGTCATCACTGGACACAAGTACACACCTACACAGCACAAGTACTCAACACAATACTACGAGACCTACAACTCAAAGACTGGGAAAACAGACTAAAAGAAATAGAACAACACGCCGGCGAGTTCTAGGTAGACACGGACTACGGTCAACTTGCGCTTCGCACTAGTAAGCAAGATTTCGGTAGTGAGATCCAACTCAAGGTTCTCTCAGGTTTTCCGCAAGTCCAAGGTTAAGTGGAGCGCAACAGATTGTGCTTTTCCCGGAAGTCGAATACCGCCAACGTGGAACTCTGCTGTCTGCTCTTGACGACTTTGCTTGCAATACCCCTAGAAAGACCTCCCAGCGAGGTGTCAAGGACGTGAAACCCGAGGCCGGCCAGCAAACCCATCGATGTCCCCGTCAATCCAGTAGTCATTAACTGGCCTGCAACAAAACCGGTAGCGGACAATGAATAGTGTATACCATAGGACACTCCTCTGATCTTGTTTTCAACCTTACCTGACGCAATCCAAATCTTGTCCAAGGCCTCACCAACATCTCGGACACTTGACCTCGCTAAATCCGCATCCGAAGTCGAAATTGACGAGCTAAGAGTTTGAACGAGACTTTGCAGATCTGCGTGCGCGAAACGTTCCGTCAAAGCTTTGCAACTCTCGAATCCATCAGGAACAGGAATAAGTTTTCGGAGGAGTAGAGCTCCGATCTCAGCCGGAAAGAGCACATTCTTGGCGGGAATGACCTTTCCTCCCACAGTTCTGAATGTCCGAAGATCATCGTACGAGATGTTAGTCATCATTGGAATGGGCTGGATCGCAGGAACAACAATGAATGCTCGGTAAAAGTATAGGATTGCACTGGCTTTGAGGGGGTCCGCGGCCATGGATTCGATTATTTCTTGGGCAACTTCGTCACGGCCATTGGCCCTGAGCCATATGTAGGCCAGTTCCATATCGCGAAGTCGACTGTATGCCACGTCTATCGAGAAACCTTGGTCATCATAAGTCTCCATGAAATCCGAAAAGAAAACCGCCTGGGAAGCAGTCCTGAACTCTGCCTCCCATCTTTCAAGAACCTTTGGTTCGATGTTGTCATGAGGGAACTCACCGAACATCGTGGGGGGTCTTTCTTCCAGCAAGATATCCAAGTAGTCCAACTCTCGATATTGCAAATGAGTCGTTCCTAAGACAAATTGAATGTGACCCGTGTCCTTCCAGAAGTCTATCAGTTCCGGAAACTCTTTGAGATCAAATCCGTGGATCTCCTGGAAGTTCTCCCTCCGGACAGGATAGATTGGAACCACAAGAGAACCATAGAGAGGCACCTGCGCCCACAAGCTACAATGATTCGCTCTCCGCGCAATTGGATAGTTTAACTTCCTGAAACGATTCACGGGGTAGTTGGTCGTCTTCCCATCAGCTAGAGCTTTGATATGGCGCTCGGAGGCGGCCTTTTCTCGAGCCTCGTAATCTTCTAGTTGACTGAGATCCAAGTCTGGAATCCTAGGGAGTTGCTCTCATAAGAACGATTACATGACAAGGCTTCATCTCTTAGGGACAATCGGATCTTTCCCCTAACGCAAGTCCCCACAGTCAGGCGTTTAGGAAAGCATCGACTTCCCGACTCCGAATCACGTGGCTGAATCCGCCGCCTGCAGACATAAATCTCCCTGGAACCCCGGCACCAGAGATTGTATTGGCGATCTGATTAGCAGAATCAGGACTCCCGCTTACAACCAATGTGGGCGTGCCTTTCGGTATACCCTTTGATAGTTCTTGCAAGAAGAGTTTCTCTGCCCCCTTCCATCCTATTATCAATAGCTTTGTAACTTGGGGGAGGCTTTCCTTCATTGTCTCCGAGTGCTCGACAGGACACATGTATTCCGGCTTGCTGACGACGGGGATAGCTAAAGCAGGAATCAGCGGAATCCGAGGAGATCCTTTAGAAAATGCGATCGGTCTCTGTCGAGTGATTGTGAAGCTGCGCCCAGGTATTAGTTCCCTTGCCCGGTTAGTAAGTTCGTTGACCACGTCCCACTCGGTTCGATGATCCAAATTCTCGACTTTGTTCTGAACATCCAAGGCCCAGTTTATCGAGCCGTGAAGTTTGATCAATTTGTAATCATAGGCGACATAATCCGCGATCCTCGATATCGTTATTCCGACCGTGGGGAGAGCTTCTTCAACCAGCGTATCGTAGTTGAAAGTGACCAGGCAAACCTTCGGGTCTTCTGCTCGACGTCGCGCGATGATGTCCAACAAGGTTTTGTAATTGTTTACACCTTTGGTCAGCTCTTCCCAGATAGACTGACAGCCAGTTAACATGTACTGCAGATAGTAACGTATCGCGGCAAGTTGCTTTGTTCCTGCGGAATAGTTTTGGCTCTCGGTCTGCAACCTTTCGAGTTCGCCTTCTATATTGACGCCCGGGGCGCGGAGGTACGGAACAACCGGTTTGCAGAGCGGGAATAGAGCAATATCGTTGGCGAATCTGAGGCTAAAGAGTTGGCTTGCGAGTGGTGGCCTGCCATTCACCATCACTTGAACAGGGGGTTCACCTATCAGTTGAACCCCTGGGGGAGCATCTGCGAACGAATCGTACGATGCTCCCGCGCCGAATACAACCATCAACAAAACACATTACGATCCTGTTGAAGTCTCTGTATCGTAGCCTTTTTGCCTCTTAAGTCCCTCGGACTAATTACTGAATTTTTATCTGTTGTTTCCGTCGTATTAGGCACGAGTAGTTTGCACTACTAGCACGTCATGACCTGCTGACAGAACGAACGAGAGCGGATATTTCGTCTACGGAAACGTGTCCTTCAATCCCTGGGATGTTCAGCAAGTAGTTCGATGCGTCATCATCGCTCAGCTCGAAGGTCTCTTTAAGACCGAGAACGATTGTCTTGAGATAACCATCAGAAGGTTTTGTTTCAGATAGTCTCTTACTTTTCGTCATGGTTATTATTTTATTCCCATCGTTATGTTGGCCCAGTGTGACTTCTTTATCGTACCACGTTCTGCCTTCTTGACTCCTAAGACAGTCAAACTGCTTGGAAGTCACCTTCCACATTCTCCCGAGGGTCCGACCGCCAGACGCGAAGTCTGAATCAATGAAAGCTACGCCACCATTGTCCCATGACTCTGAGTTCATAGCAAAGTACAACGGGAATGGTAGGACAATGACCTCATTTGCAAGAGGTGGCGCTTTTTCCTTGCATCCCTTGGACCCGCGACCGCCCCATCTAAATTGACCTCCAAGAATATAGCAGAGGAATCTTTCTTCACACAAGTAAGAACTGTAACCGACGTACCAAACATATCCCATGTCTATGCTAACACACCCGGACAGGGCCTGAGAGGGGAAACAGCTAATACAATGCCGTTGCGGTAGTCCGAATCGTCAGAATACTAGCTTCCTCATACTTGGAGGGGGGCAGCCTGAGGAAACAACTGCGGATAAGGCGTTCACTCTGAACATAATCAACGCCCTTATACAAGAGATGAGTAATTCTGATGTCAGACGGCGATGATTGGTCAAAGTTACTCGGACCAATGGATGAGCGAGAAGGCATTTGCCTGAGCCGTCGAACAACAATCAGCATGATAGAGAGCCCAAGCCTGTTGATCCAGTTCAACTAGCAACCCGCCCCCTGCAGCAGTAGCCTACTAGACGGTCCCAATGAACCGGGCCTATGTTCTCTGTGGCTGCTGTAAGCTTTGCGCTCCACAGGCTCCACATGACCCTTACGATCCTTCGAAAAAACAAGAACACAACCGATCTTCCCACTACACTGAGTGATCTTAGGCTTGCTCAAAGACCGGTCAGAAAGAAGCTAGTCAGGGTCACATGTAAGCAGAGCCGTCCGCCCGGAAGAGGACCCTCGTGTCTAGTAAAGCAGAGACAGTGGAATCCGAGGGGCTTGCGGAGCGTTACTTGATTCTGCGACTAATGATGTCGTCCACGACGCCGCGTGGCATCTCAAGTCTCAGTAATTCCTTGAACCTATCCAGCACAAATGTCCGTATCCCAAGGTAGCCAAAGAGACAAACGAAAAGCGCGATGATCATGAACGTCGTCTGATAGTATAGGTAGTAGGGACTCATTGCAGGTGGAACTGAGCCGTTGGTGAGAACCAGTGCGGCGAGCACTCCAACTATTATGGCTGGCAGACCCGCTATGACAGTGTGTGCCAAGGCGACTCTGATCGTCCATTTGTCAAAGGCGCTTCGAGCTCCCCACCAGTTCTTTACCCAGAAGACCCCTTTTACGGCATCACGAACTATGACTAAGAGTTTGTAGGCCTCGTCAAGAGTGATGTTGTATAGACGCGAGACTCTTGTTTGAATGTTCAAATGCATTAGCTGAACCTATTAGTTGACTCCGCAATATACCCTTTGCGAGAAAACCGCACGAGTCCTCGAAAAACACGCGGGTCAGAATTGATTCGGAGACTCCCTCTGGACAAATTCCGAATGTCCAACCTTACAGTGGTTCAAGACGGCTCAGAGTTGCCCTCCGAGTCAAAGACCGAATCTTCTCGGCATTCGGTTCATTCTTAAGAAGGTAGTAGACGGGCCGCCATAATTCGATGTAGCATCGGTGACATATCCAGAAGTTATGCTCCAGCCTTTTGTTGAGACCCGGAAAACGGGTCTTTGAATGTATCATGCCACACTTCGGTTCCTTTCTGAATCCTAGTCTCTTCCGACCCGCAGAAATTGCAACTTCTGATCAAGTATACTCTCTTGCTGAATTCAATACCCATGCCCTAAAAAAGGGGATCGGGTGAGGCACTTTTTCTTACCCGGTTTTGCTCACTTCGAAGGTCTATCTCTTCGGCGTATTGCCGCGTCCCTTTCCGGATTTTCTGCCTGTTGTACTAGGATAGTTTGGATTTCCCATCTTGGTTTTTCACCTCGCACAGTGACTGACAATACACTGTACGCAATATCACGGAAGCTGTACGCCGCCTAAATACTTGCCTGGACTTTCCGTCGAGAGACGCTTCGCTCTTGTTTCTTCGGTTTCGTAAAGGCTCGCACTCTCTTTCTTTTCCGCACAAGTTGCCACTCAGTGGGCATCTCACGCAGGTCTATCAACCACAAGTCCCGAAGACTACACATGGCTGAAACCCAGTTGTGCGGATAGATGAAAGCAAGAGACCAGACCGAGACGCTACAGTGAAACTAATCGTTAGAAACCGTTAATGTCCCACGTAGGCAGAGTTGTCCATCGGAACCAAAACCATCGCACTCCCTCGCCTCGAAAACCATCCACGAAATTGCGGTGAGTTTAAGAGAGCGAACTCAACACTGGTTTCCAAATGCACGGAAAGCTGTCCTCTGCTCTGCTCCGACTAGGCTACAGAGCTCTGAATGCTATTGTTATAGGAACAATCATTTCCGTAACAATCCTTGCTGAAGCAGCTCAGCATACCTTCCCCAGTTGGATCACAGTCCCACTCGTCCTCGCTGGCGCGGCTGGCGTTCTCATTTTCATTCCGTTGCTCGCGTATGGTTTCGCGTACGAGTTCGGAACTCCCATAGTTTCCCTGCTAATGTCTAGGAAACCTACACTTGAGTCCAACGAGCTTACTTCACGTGGAGAGGAGCTTGCGAGACATCTGGGGCTAAAAGCAAGAGTCAAGTTCAGACTGAAGCAAGGAATGAACAATGCATATTCGATCCCTTTCGGAAAGAGGGTTGTTGTCGGTGAGTCCCTGTTATCAAGTCCTGGTGAACGCGATGCCACTGTGGCGCACGAACTAATCCATTTGACGCGCTCCAACTACTGGAATAGACTTCTCACATTTGCTGTTTACGCGCTACCCGTGTTTCCATTATTCTGGCGCGAGAGCTGGCTAAGCTTGGCTATTCTATATCCGTATACGTTCGCGCTCATGGTATACCCAATGAAGTATGCCTTCTACTGGGGCGAGTATGATGCGGACGAGAGGGGTGCGAGTTTGACAAGCCCTGAGGATATGATAGCAGTCCTGCTACATCTAATTGAACTCCATGGTGACCATGGTTCATTCACTCATCCATCGACCTCGAAGCGGATACGGCGACTTCAGAAGAGGTTCGGACAAGCCCATTGAAAACAGACGGTCGACCGGCTCTTAAGTAGAGTCCTCTGACAAAACTACATGGTAGACTTAGCCGGCATAATTCAGTTTCTGAGCAGCACCACGCTAGGAAATCTTCTGTTGGCACTCATAGTTCTAACTCCTCCTTCGAGCCTGGTATACAAGAGAATTTTCAAAAGCCCGAAAATTGAAATGTCTCTGGATTCAGTGGTATCGACTAAGGACGTTCGCGAGATCCAGAAGAGCTCTCTTTCTTTCCCACCCCATCCATTACTCGCAGAGGTGCTAGGCCACGGAGGAGATGTGAAGACCCAGGCGCTGCGCGTTACGGCAAAACGAGCAACGATTCATCATTGCAAGGCTAGGCTTAGTGGGAATGGGCATCCAGCGGGGTACTTGTTGTGGCTCACTGAGGAGAAGCCTGGCGGAAGCGCCCGAACTGACCTTATTCCCGAGGAAGATGATCTCTTGATCCTCTGGAAGGCCGTAAAGACAGGTGAGAAGGAAGAGCTCATTTTGAACACTGAAGAACAGGTGTCATACGACATCCATAGGTGGAAAGATAAGCCGTTCGACATCGAAATCACTTTTCTATCGGAAGAAGGAGTTCTCAACAAGAAGCCCTATTGTCTGAGCCTAAACCTCAACTCGTGGGATAAGCTAGGTGCCATAGAAACGAGAAAGTAGCCTGTCTCGATCCCAACGGACATGGGTTTTCCGTTAGAGGGTCTTCGAGTAATCGATCTGACCCAGGATTTTGCCGGTCCTTCTGCACCATGATACTTTCCGACCTAGGCGCGGAGGTGATCAAGATAGAGAAACCGGATGGCGGGGATGAGACCCGTTCTTGTGGACCTCCCTGGATCAACGGTGCTAGCTACTACTTCTAGGCGCTCAACCGCAGAAAGAAATCCACTGGTCAGCCCAGTTTTGACTGGGAGATTTCTCGGACAAGGTTTCTGAGCGTTTTCCACGATCTCCTTACGATCGGTGGAAAGTCTCGATTTGCCAGATAGTATTGGCTAAGATACCGGACGGTTATGGGATCGTGCGCGTACCCTGATCCAATTTCGCCGTATTCTTTCTTTAGCTCCTCGATTCTAGAATCTCTTCGGACCTTCGCGAGGATGCTCGCGGCCGAGACAGGCGGATATTTTTCGTCCGCGTGATGTTCGGAGACCAGTTGGGGTTTGAAGCTTAGGCGTTCCAGAATGTTGTTCTTGAATCGCTCGGGTCGAGTATCCGACGCATCGACATATGCAACGTGAGGCTTCAGTTTCTCGATCACATCAGCCATCGCTTTCGCTTCCAGCAAGTTGAGTCCCTGGAATTTTGGAGAACGGTTTACCACCAAGTCGAGATGACCAGCTTCCAACTCGACAATGTGATACTCATCCACAATCTTCGGAATCTCGATAGAAAGTTCCATCCTGGCTTCCGGCGACAGTTTCTTCGAATCCTTAACGCCAAGCGATCTAAGCTGGTCGAGCTTCTCCTCCTCGATTCTGATTCCCGCAATGACTAGAGGACCGATCACGGGACCTCGACCAGCATCATCCACGCCACAAACCCGCAAGAAACGCTAGCTCCGTTCCGTCCACGCGTCGACGATCGATAGTATCCTCCGCATCATTTCCTCTCGGTTGTCACGTGAAATTTCGAGACTCACTGCCTCAGCGAACCCTGCCGACCTCTCAATCTCGGGGTAATGTGACCCATACTTGACCGTTGCAATCACATTTCGCCCAGCTGACAAGAGTTTGGCTAAAGTGCCTCTGAAAGCGCTACTAGTCATTTCCATGGGTCCGATCTCATCAACGAGAACGAGATCAGCGGACCGTTCTGCAGCTCTTTTCAACGCACCAACACCGATCTCTTCAAGGTCTTCTGAATCGACACTGTACTTGCCTATTCTTGGGCCAAGGCTGTCTCCCAGTCTGGCGAGCCAACCTTCAGCGCCTGAAGAGAGGTCGGTTATCCTGAACCCGATGCGCTCGTCGCCTTTTCTCACCTCTTGTGTAAGCATACCATCGACTCTGAGCCCTTTGTTCTTGTAATGATCGTGGATTCGCTGCATGAGAGTTGTCTTTCCAACTCCCGGAGCGCCTGTCACGAACACTATTCTAGGATGCTCACGGTTTTGGTTCAGGAGGAATCCACCTCATTTTGAAATTAAGGCCAAGGTAGTATACTTCCGAAGCTTCTGGGCGGCTCGCTTTCGGTTTCAACAACCGGCTTTTCTCGAAATACTCGTCAGCTTCGTCCTGAAACCGTCTGAGCTCTGGCCCGTGGAAGAGTTTGATGAACGCGTTTCCCCCTTGCTTGAGAACCTCCTGCACTATTCTAAGTGCCGCTCTTGCAAGATCTACTTGTCTAGCGTGATCCACGTCCCATGCTCCAATGATTGTTGGTGCCAAGTCTGACAGAACCACATCAGCAGGTCCCTTCAGCTCTGAAACTATTCTCCTCGGTAAGTCTTCAGAGTATATGTCTGCCTCTATCAGTCTCACGTTCGGATAGGGTAGGGGTTCGATCTTTTTGATGTCTATTCCAAGGACCAAGCCCTCCGGTCCAACCGCTTCTCGCGCAATCTGCAGCCAGCCGCCCGGCTGGGAGCCGAGATCGACAACTTTGTGACCTGGAAGCAAGAGCTTGTAGGTTCTCGATGTTTGGAGAAGCTTGTAGGCCGCTCTGCTACGGTAGCCTTTGAGCTTGGCCAGCTTGTAATACTGATCCTTCTTCCTGCGCTCAATCCACTGGTTTGGCATAATGACAGTAATTGTATCCTAGCTGACTCTGGACCCGTTCGGTACATCCCTATCGATCGTAAGAATAGATAGTT
>WNGK01016418.1_pt1 | contig 12291 bp, 9 predicted proteins | sample 5400601 | NCBI WGS metagenome assembly WNGK01 (sample SAMN13153376, study PRJNA577476) | soil metagenome | isolation source: 60 cm soil or saprolite under Garry oak tree replicate 1 | place: USA:California | collected 2016-06-15
TTTTGATTTTGGGAAAGATACACCTTCACGCCTTTGGTGTCAAACGAAAAGATCGCTATCAGGCAGAAATCCGCCCTCACGCCTTAACAGGCATTCACCGGAGTCCAATGACCCTGCTTAGATTGCTAGGCGTATTCTAGGATTTAGACCAGCGTGTCTTGACTGCTTTTCTTGCGATGGCTTGGCGTTTTTTGGCTGAGAGTTTTCGGGCGCGAACATGACCACCCTTGGCCCCGCCACGCAACCCAGCAGCTACCTTTGCCGGGTCCTTGCCACTCTCGCGCACTGCTTCGGGATCGTGACGTGCGATGATTTGGTCCAAGACTTCGCGGGCAAACTTGAAAGGCTCATCCTCTTCTAGCGGTTTGGTTCGCGCCATGAATCGATCATAGCATGAGGAATCGGCTTGCGATAAACTTTTTTGCGGGCGAGCAACACACTATTCAGACACTACCATCCATCGAAGGGTACCGGTAATTCTCTCGTGAGTTCGTGGACGGCCAATCATGCTAACGAATCGATCATGTAAGAAGCTGCTCGGCGGGCTCGCCATCATCGCTTCAGGCGGCGTGGTCTGGGCCCAATACATCTCTGCCGACACGTACACGCATTACGAATTACTGGCGCCGGAGACTCATCAATTCAAGATTTATTACGAAGTGACGGAGACGCGCGCGGGCGCGCGATTTCATTTCAATCAGATTCGCGAAGGCAGCGAAGCGTCCGATGAATCGGTGATCGATCTGGCGACGGGCAAGCCTTTGAAGTTTGAAGTCGTCAGCGGAACGCAGGCTAAGGCCGATTCGCCCGCTGAGAACTTTAGTCCGACGGCTAAATACATCAAAGTGTACCTGACGCATCCGATTCCCGAGCGCGGCGAGTATCGTCTGGCAATAATCAAAACCTACAAAGACGACAAGAGCTATTACAGTGAAGGCGATCAAATCGTCTTCAAACGCCCACTGTCGATCCCGCGCAACAGTGTGGTGTTGCCGCTGGGCTATGAAATAGTTTCGTGTTCAGTAGCAACGCAAGTGCTGAGGGAAGCGGATGGCCGTTTGAAACTGGCGTTCGTGAATGCCGGCAGCGGTGGATCGTTGGAGGTCGCGATTAGAGCAAAGAAACTGAAGTCAGTACCACCCGCGGTAGTGGGTGGGTCCAGCCTTTTGGAGGTTGAACGGTGAGATTATTGCGCGCGATTCTAATCGTGCTTTTCTGCCTTAGCACCCGCCCGGCGCTACTGACAATAGGCCTTGCGCAGAACCAGAACCCGTCCGTTACTGAGCGCGCTTATCAGGATCGCGAGATTCTCTACGAGCTTCAGTCGCCTGAGTCGCACGCTTTTCGCATCACTCACGACTACACCGTCCGCAAGATGGGAGAGAAGTATTATTTCAATGTCGTTCGCGCGGGCAGTCATGTCACCGATCCTGACAGCGTCGATCTCGACACAGGGGAAAAACTGAAATGGGAAATCATCAGCGGTAAGCAAGCGACCGAGCGCAAGCTTCCCGTCGGCGAGACAATAAAGGATGACAGCGAGATCGTCGTTACTTATCTGAGTCGCTCGCTCGCGCCCGGAACGACCAACAGAATTCGTTTAATGGAGACGTACGCCGATCCGAAGAGTTACTACATGGACGGCGAGGAGTTGGTTTGGGATCGCAGCTTCGGAAGGCTCCGCAACACGGTCGTACTGCCGCTTGGCTGGTACCTGACAACTCTGTCTTCGCCGGCAACCATTCAGACCTTGCCTGATGGACGCGTTTCGATCTATGTGGTGAACCCGCGACCCGACGACATTCGCGTATACTTCCGCGCGCGCCGGCGAGCGGGGCAGTAGCCCGACCGCAAGGGAGGGGCTAGATCAGCACTTGAAGATGATCAGACACCGAAACTTTACGCTCTTAGTTCTGGCGTCCTGCGTTTGCCTTACTCTATTTCCGGCTCTGCCGGTTCATTCGCAGAAACAGAAAGACGCGCCCTATTATCCGGTAGCCGGAGAGACCTGGCTGCGACGCAAGCCGGAAGAAGTCGGCATGGACAGTGCGCTGCTCGATCAGGCGTTGGCTTACGCGAAGACGCAGGCGAGCACAATCCCGTCGGATTTTTCGACGCAGGTCGAGACTTTTGGCCGCGTGCTCGGCCCGCTGCCAAAGATGCGCGGCGACACGAACGGGATCATCATTCGGCATGGCTACATCGTCGCCGAATGGGGCGACACGAACCGTATCGATCCGACTTACAGCGTCGCCAAGAGTTTTCTCTCCACGCTCTGCGGGCTGGCTATCGATCGCGGAATGATCAAGAGCGTTCATGATCCGATGAAGCAATACGCGACCGATGATGGTTACACTTCTCCGCACAACGCGAAGATCACCTGGGAAAACCACTTGCAGCAAACCAGCGAGTGGGAAGGATCGATGTTCGGAAAGAACAGCGACTTTGTCGGCGTTGAAGAATTCGGCCGCGGCCAGCGGCAGCCGCGCATGATCAAAGAGCCAGGCACGTTTTGGGAATACAACGACGTGCGCATCAATCGCATGTCGCTGACACTTCTCGAAGTCTGGCAAAAGCCGCTGCCGCTGGTTCTGAAGAATGAAATCATGGATCGCATCGGCGCTTCGAACACCTGGCAGTATCACGGCTACTTCAATTCTCAGGTCCGGATCAAAGGCAAGATGGTTGAGTCAGTCAGCGGCGGCACGCGCTGGGGCGGCGGTCTTTGGATAAATACGCGCGACATGGCGCGCTTTGGCTATCTGTTCCTCCGCCGCGGAAATTGGAAAGGCAATCAAATCATTTCCGAGAACTGGATCAAAATGGCGACCACGCCGACAACGATTGGGCAGGACTACGGATTTCTTTGGTGGCTCAACACGCAGGGGAAACAATATCCCGACGCCCCGCGTAATAGCTTTTCCGCGCTTGGGGCCGGCTCAAACACGATCTGGATCGATCCCGAACATGATCTCGTGGTCGTCTGGCGCTGGCATCGCGACCGCAGCGCCAATGAGTTGTTCAAAAAGATTCTTGCCGCAGTGGTGGAAAAACGGTAGCAAACTGTTATTCAGTCACAACATAGCCCGCGCTATAAGCTGGATTCGCGAGCAGCGCGCCGATGAACATAAGGAGACCAAATTCAAATGCGCCCCAGTACTGTCGTTAGCCGTACGCTTAACCTTATCTGCGTCTGCTTGATCTTGTCAGCACTGCCACTGATCGTAATCGCCCAGGACGACGATAAAGCGCAACCGCAGGCGACCCCAGCTCAGCGTCCTTCACCTGAAGCGGCCAAACCTGACGCCGCGAAAAGACCCGAGCAAGCATCCGAAGATGAAAGCAAGCCGCGCGACCCGATGTCGACGCCGACTTTCAATGGATTGAAGTTTCGCTCGATTGGCCCGGCGTTCACCTCGGGCCGCGTCATTGGCTTCGCGGTTGAGCCGAATAACCCTTCGCATTTTTTCGTCGCCTCCGCCTCAGGTGGCGTTTGGAAAACAGTGAATGATGGAACGACGTGGATTCCGGTCTTTGATCGCGAAGGTTCGTATTCCATCGGCGCAATTGCGCTCGATCCGAAAAATCCTTTGACGGTTTGGGTCGGCACCGGAGAGAACAACAGCCAGCGTAGCGTCTCGTATGGCAGCGGTCTCTATCGTTCGGATGATGGCGGCAAGACCTGGAAGAACGTGGGACTGAAAACGTCAGAACATATCGGTCGCATCGCGATCGATCCGAAAGATTCCAACATCGTTTACGTCGCGGCGCAGGGACCGCTATGGGGTCCGGGCGGAGACCGTGGTCTCTTCAAAACGGTCGACGGCGGCAAAACGTGGAAGAACATTCTGAACATCAGCGAGAACACCGGCGTCACCGACGTCGTGATCGATCCGCAGAATCCCGAGACGATATACGCCGCGTCATATCAGCGTCGCCGTCACATGTTTACCTTAATCGACGGTGGTCCCGAAAGCGCGATCTACAAATCAACCGACGCCGGCGCGACCTGGAATAAAGTGCGCGCCGGATTGCCGACTACTGAAATGGGCCGCATCGGTCTGGCAATTTCTCAGGTCGATTCAAATGTAATTTACGCCACGATTGAAGCCGCGGATCGAAAGGGCGGCATCTTTCGCTCGAACGATCGCGGTGGAAGCTGGGAAAAACGAAACGAATTCGACACGGGCGCGATGTACTACGCGCGCATCGTCGCAGATCCGAAAGACGTCGATCGCGTTTATGTGATGAACGTCTTTCTGATGGTTTCCGACGATGGCGGAAGAACGCTGCGGCGGCTCGGTGAAAAGTCCAAGCACGTCGATAACCATGAAATCTGGATCGATCCCAACAATACGGATCATTACCTGGTTGGATGTGACGGTGGCGTCTACGAAAGCCATGATCGCGGCGCGAACTGGGATTTCAAACGGAACTTGCCGGTGACCCAGATTTACGACGTGACGACCGATAACGCGGCGCCGTTTTACAACGTCTTTGGCGGCGCGCAGGACAATTTTGCTTTCGGTGGTCCGTCGCGCACGCACAACGCGTCGGGCATCGTCAACAGCGACTGGTGGGTTACGCAGGGCGGAGACGGTTTTCGTACTCAAGTTGATCCCGAAGATCCGAATACCATCTATGCCGAACTCCAGAATGGCAACCTGGTTCGGGATGACAAGCGCACGGGCGAACGCATGGGAATTCAACCGGAGATTGGCCGCAATGAAGATCCTTTGCGATGGAATTGGGACTCGCCTTTCATCATCAGTCCGCATTCGCACACGCGCATCTATTTCGCTGCCGACAAGCTTTTTCGCAGCGACGATCGCGGCGACAGTTGGCAAGTCATCAGCGGCCAGCTTTCGCGCGGGCTCGATCGTGACAAGCTGCCGGTAATGGGCAAAGTCTGGAGCATGGACGCCGTCGCGAAGAATCAATCCACCGCTTTCTTTGGCAATGCCTCTGCGCTTGCCGAATCGCCAAAGAAGGAAGGATTGATCTACGTCGGTACTGACGATGGTTTGATTCAAATAACCGAAGATGGCGGCAAGAACTGGCGGAAAGTTGACAAACTTCCTGACGTGCCTGAGATGGCTTACGTCAGCCGCATCGTGGCTTCGAACGCGGACGCGAATACGGTTTACGTTGCGATCGAAAATCATCAGAACGCAGACTTCAAACCTTATCTTTTCAAGAGCACCGACGCAGGCCGCACCTGGGCTTCCATCAAAGCTAATCTCCCCGCGAATCATCCGGTGTGGGCGATTGCCGAAGATCATGTCAATCCGAATCTGCTTTTCGTGGGCACTGAGTTTGGCCTCTTCTTTTCCATCGACGCCGGACAAAAATGGATTCAGCTCAAGGGCGGGCTGCCGACGATTCAAGTGCGCGACATTGACATTCAGCGACGCGAGAACGATCTCGTTTTGGGAACATTTGGCCGCGGCTTCTACATTCTGGATAACTACACGCCGCTCCGTTTGCTGAAACCGGAGATGTTGAAACAGGACGCGCTGCTGTTTCCCGTCAAAGACGCTCTGATGTACATCCAGGCGCAACCCATCGGCGGCCGTGGCAAGAGTTTTCAGGGTGAATCATTTTTCACGGCTGAGAATCCGCCCTTCGGCGCGACCTTCACCTACTATTTGAAAGAAGAGTTGAAGACCAAAAAAGCGAAGCGTCAAGAAGCTGAGAAAGATGCGCAGAAGAAAAACGCCGCGATTAATTTGCCCAGCCGGGCCGAGCTTCGCGCCGAAGAAGAAGAGGAAGCGCCCGCAATCATTTTCACGGTCGCTGATTCTTCCGGCCGAGTAGTGCGTCGTTTGACGGGACCGATTACTGCCGGCATGCAACGCGTTGCGTGGGATCTTCGCTATGCACCGCCGTCTCTGCCGCCGCCGCCAAATCCGGAAGCTGAAGATCCTTTCAACGAAGGACCAGCGGGTCCGCTGGTTATGCCTGGGACTTACAAAGTCTCCTTGGCCAGGAGAGTCGACGGCGTGACGACACCTCTCGGTCAGCCACAGGATTTCCAGATCGTCGTCGAAGGTCAGGAACGAATGACGCCTGCCGATCGAATTGCGCTGGTCGAGTTCCAGCAGAAAGTCGCACGCCTCCAGCGAGCCATGCAAGGCGCGCTTGAAGCTGCCAATGCGCTCACGCCGCGCTTCGTAGCGATCCGGCGCGCGTTGCTGGAAACGCCAAACGCGCCGGAAAAATTACTTGACGATGCATCAGCTTTGGAGAAGCGCAAGAATGAGATCCTGCGCGCCTTGCGCGGCGATCAGGCTCTGCGACAGCGCAATATGAATCTGCCGCCATCGATCAGCGAACGCGTCGGCAGCATCGTCGGCTCGCAACGCATGTCCACATCTCGACCGACGCAAACGCAGATAAATCAATACGCCGCCGCGGCCCAGGAATTCGAGACGACTCTCAATCAACTGCGCCAGTTGGTCGAAGTCGATCTTCAGAAATTGGAGAAACAGATGGAAATCGCCGGCGCCCCCTGGACGCCGGGACGAATTCCTGAATGGAAGGATCAGTAGTTCTCTCATTCGCTGTTTAATCTGGCGTAATGCGGTCGCCTCTTAGTCGACCAGACAAGTCGGGCGCCAACGGGTTTCCCGAAGGGTCGCTGAACTGAAAGGTGAAAGTGCCCGTGAAGCTGCGGCCGCCCCGATCAAGAGTGATTAGTTCCAGGATTGTCACCCGGCCGATCACAAACGTATTGGTCGGATCGAAGAGCCAGGCCGGGTGCTTGAGCTTGAGTGTCCGCGGTCCGCTGTTTTCATAAACGCCCAGACACACGTTGCCTGTGGCTGGTGGTGAAGTGTCGTTCAGAATCTCAGTCCCGTCGATATGGTATTGGTCGAACCCTTCATCGACCACCTGGTTGTCGGCAATGAACTTCACGTCCCAAAGACCGACGATTGTCGGGCTGTCCGCGACCTCGTCATCTCCTACGCGCGGCTTAACCGTCATTGCCGGTAGCGCATTCGCCGCATTGGCGAAGACAGGCTGGTTATGCTTTAGCGAAACTCCGCATTGAGCGTTTGCGCGCGACGCGAATGTCCCGCAAAGCCCAATGACCAAGCCGAATATCGCAATTAACTTTGTTGATTTCATCGTAGTTTCCTCTCAGTGCCGGTCAGGACCGGCGGGTTTGTAAGACTAGAAAGTCACAGGTTAAGACCGTGTGTCGATTGTATTTTCCGCAGCAATCCGAAGTCATCGGTTAGGCTGGAGCTGATCATTAGAATCGCGTCAGCCTATGGCGCTCTGCCACTCGTTTAACTGCCCTCATTTACTAGCGCGACATTTCGGGCGAGAACGTCTCAAAAAACTCCCGCAAGGAAAATTGACTTGTTATTAGCGTCAGCATATTCTCGCGAACGTATCCGCATCGACGCACCAAGCATATGAGCCAGTCTGTAAGCCCACGCGACATAACCCAGTGAACGGCAAGACCACACGCTGCAGACCACCGCGCTGATTCATGAGGCGTACCTGAAATTGGTTGGCCAAAGGAATGTCAAGTGGGAAAGCCGCACGCATTTCTTCGCCATCGCTTCGCAAGCGATGCGGCGCGTTCTGGTGGACTATGCCCGAGCGCGAAAGCGAGCCAAGCGCGGTGGCGATGACATACGACTTTCTTTGGCGGCAGCCGAGCAGATCGCGAGCAATCAAAAACCGGTCGATCTGATTGCGCTCGATGAAGCTTTGACGCGGTTGGCGGCCATTGATGAACAACAGTCGCGCGTTGTCGAGTTGCGATACTTCAGCGGCTTGAGTTTGGAAGAGACGGCAATGATTCTGAACATTTCGCGCGCGACCGCCGCGCGCGAATGGAACATGGCCAGGGCCTGGCTGCATCGCGAACTAACCAAATAGAGCCACGGATGATTCCCGATCGTTGGCAGGAAATCAAGCGAATGTTCGACGCTGCGTTGGAGCGCGCGCCCGGCGAGCGGCTGAGCTATCTTGTCGACGCTTGCGACGATGATGAGGACCTGCGCCGCGAAGTCGAATCGCTGCTGGCTTCTTTCGACGAGTCTCGGAGCTTCATGGAGCAGCCGGGAGTCGGCGAAGTAGCCGACGTGATCTTGGAAACTCGGCCGCAATTATGTGCCGGCGATCACGTCGGTCACTATCGGATAACGCAACCGATCGGCGCTGGCGGCATGGGCGAGGTTTACCTGGCCCATGATTTGGAGCTTGAACGCGACGTCGCTTTGAAAATTCTTGCCGCCGACGTCGCCGCCGATCAACAGAGGATGCAGCGCTTCATCCAGGAAGCAAAGAGCGCTTCCGCCTTAAATCATCCCAACATCATTACCATCTATGAGGTGGGACTGGCGGATGGCCGCCGCTTTATCGCCACCGAATTCATCAAAGGCGAGACGTTGCGCCAACGCCTGCGGCGCGAGCGGCTATCTCTGCGCGAATGTTTCGAGGTTGCTGTGCAACTGGCCCGCGCGCTCTCAGCGGCGCATGAAGCAAAAGTAGTTCACCGCGACATCAAGCCCGAAAACATCATGCTGCGGCCTGATGGTTTGGTAAAGGTGTTGGATTTTGGCCTCGCGAAGCTGACCGAGAAAACACCCAACCTCCGAGCGCTTGATTTGAACGCCGCCACGCGAGTCCAAATCAAGACGGCGCCGGGCATGGTGATGGGCACGGCTAACTACATGTCGCCGGAGCAAGCGCGCGGCAAAGAGGTTGATCTTCGGACGGACATCTGGAGTTTCGGCGTGGTGCTTTACGAGATGTTAACGGATCGCCTGCCTTTCACTGGCGAGACGCCGACCGATGTCCTGGCGGCACTCTTAAAGGATGAGCCGGCGCCACTCGCCACGCAGGCGCCTGATGCCCCGGCTGAGTTGCAACGCATAACCCACAAGGCTCTCAGGAAAGAACCCGACGAACGTTATCAGAACGTCAAAGATCTGCTATTCGACCTACAGACTTTGCAACGCGAGTTGGATCTCGCTGCGGAGCTGGAACGATCGATGCCCAGCCGGTTGAGAGATGTCGCGGCCGCGGCGCAATCTTCACCACCTGCGACAATGATTGACACGGCGCGCACCGCTTCCGGTGCAGAAAACATCGTCCCGAAAACCCGGCGCTACCAGCGAAATGTTCTACTGGCTCTGGTAGCGCTTGCCTTGACCGTGGTCATTTTTTCCTCTTTCTTCCTACTCAAACGGAAGACGTCTGCTCTGACCGAGCAAGATACAATTCTGCTGGCGGACTTCGATAACAAAACGGGTGACGCGGTGTTTGACGACACGCTGAAGCAAGGTTTGGCGGCGCAGTTGCAGCAGTCGCCTTTCTTGAATCTCCTGCCTGATGCGAGGGCGCGCCAGACATTGCGACTAATGAATCGTCCCCCGGGTGAACGAATGACGCGTGACGTGGCGCGCGAGGTTTGTCAGCGCCAGGAACTCAAAGCGCTGGTTGCCGGGACCATCGCAAAGTTCGATCGCAATTACTCGCTGGCTCTCGAAGCGGTCAACTGTCAAACAGGCGACACTATTGCCCTCACGCAGGCGCAGGCCGACGGCAAAGATCAGGTTCTGTCGGCGCTCTCTCACGCCGCGGCTGATCTGCGTGAGAAGCTGGGCGAGTCTTTGACTTCGATTAAAAAGTTCGACGTGCCGATCGATCAATTAACCACCGGCTCTTTGGACGCACTCAAGGCTTATTCGCTCGCGTTCGATCGTTCCAACAAGGGCAAGTACTTTGAATCGGTACCACTGTTCCGGCACGCTACCGAACTCGATCCCAATTTTGCTTATGCGTACGCGCTGCTCGCCGGGAATTACATCATCCTCAACCAACCGCGCCACGCAGCGGAGAATGCGGCCAGAGCGTTCGCTTTGAAAGATCGGTTAAGCGAAAGAGAGAAGCTGTACATAACCAACTATTACAACGTCGCGGTTACCGGTGAACTGGACAAGTCGGTCGAAGGCCTTAAGGTCTATAAGCGAACTTACCCGGGAGACTTTAGGCCTCCCGGAAATCTCTCTTTGACCTATTCGCTGTTGGGCCAATTTGAGAAAAGCGAAGCCGAAGCGCGCGAGTCGGTGCGCCTGAACCCGAATATTTCCGCCTGGCACGTGACTCTGGGAACAGCTCTCATACGCCTTGATCGCTTCGGTGAGGCCAAAGAAACTTTCGAGCGATCACTTCAGATGAACCTCGACGATGCTCGCATACATTCCGGGCTGTACCAGATCGCGTTTATCGATCATGACGCTACGGCGATGCAACAACAGCTTGATTGGGCGCGCGGCCTGCCTGAAGAATATTTCGCGGCTGACCTGCAAACCTCCACCGCAGCATACTTGGGACAATGGCGGCAGGCGCAGGATTTTGCGCGACGCGCCATCGAGCTGGCCACGCGGGTTGACGTGAAAGAAGTGGCCGCGCGGTATGCGGCAGAGCAAGCATTGCGAGCGGCGGCGTTCGGCAGATGCGATCAGGTCAAGACTTATGTGGCGCAATCACTCGCGCTCGAGCGCAATCAAGTAACCCTCGCGCGCGCGGCGTTAAGCCAGGCGCTGTGCGGCTACCAGACTCAATCGTTGATCGACGAACTTACTAAGCAACACGAGGGCGACACGATCGTCAACGGGCTCTGGCTGCCCGTAATTCGGGCGGCGATCGAATTCAATCACGGCAACGCGGCAAAGGCAGTTGAGTTGCTGGAAAGCGCGCGCGCTTACGAGCCGGCGGCGGAATTCTGGACTAATCATTTGCGCGGCGAGGCTTACCTGAAACTCGGGCACGGCGCGGAAGCCGCAGCCGAGTTCCAACATATTCTCGAGCACCGCGGCGAAGCTCCACTGTCGGTCTTGTTTCCGTTTGCGAATCTCGGCTTGGCCCGCGCGGCCCAACAAAGAGGCGATGTTTCTCAGGCACGCAAGGCTTACGAAGATTTTCTTGCGCTCTGGAAAGACGCAGACCCGGATCTTCCGGCCGTTCAAATTGCCAAAGCAGAGTCTGCAAAGTTGCGCTAAGAGTTAATACTGATGGTCGCAAAGCCTGGGGGAGACGGATGGGATTTGAATATTAACTACGATGGTCTTGCCAGCCTGCCGAAACTCTCAGTTAACTTACAAATGATTCGGTCATTCAAGGATAAAGGCTTGCGTGGGCATTTTGGGCGGTAAAATTAAGCAAGAACTGGGTCTATCAAAATTGGAGACCATTCGTTACAGAACCGCGGTAGCGACCGGCCTGTTGTCTCGTCTGACTTCTTCAACAATGAAAGGGCCGGTCGCTACCGCTCGCGGTTCTGTAACGATAAGCTGCTCTTGGCACGGACAACCAGTTCACGAACGGCGCACAATGACAGCCGATATGGCGATCCGTTTATCGCGAGTGTTCAATACAACAGGCGACATTTGTATGAAATTGCAGAAGTGGGAGCGACGAGTTCGCATCGCTGACGCAAAAGGAACTGGCAAAGCGGCTCGGTGTGTCGCGGCGCGCGGTCAGTGAGTTGCTTCACGAGCGGAGCACTATTACAGCCGATATGGCGATCCGTTTATCGCGAGTGTTCAAGACGACACCAGACATTTGGATGAACTTGCAGAAGGCTGTTGACCTGTGGGACGCAGCCCAGGCGAACAAGAATCAGTACGCGAAGCTCAGACCGATTGCCGCTTAAAGTCATTACCCCGCCTTCAACTCTCCCAACAAGGTTCTTCCCTCGCCATATTCGATATCGCTGATTCGCCAACCAGTCTTGCCGTTGACGAGCACAAAAACGATATTCTTCTTCTGCCCAAAGTTTTCGAAGCGTACCTTCACGCGCGCTTTTCCGCCGGCAAAGGTTGCTTTGTCGATGGCGAACTTTTTGATTTCCATGTCCTGCGCATCGTAGAGCGGGTCGCCGTCGATCGCGCCGACTTCGCCTTTGGAATGAACTGCATCTTTCCAAATCATGTCGGCGAGGTTTTTCTCAAAATACTTGTACAGCAAGGCGCGGCTGCGGGTTTGAAAGAAAGGACTGTGTTTGCGGTTATGCTCGCGATAAAGATCGGCCACTAAGGCGTCCGGAGATAATCGATTAATGGGTTTGGTTTGCCCATGAACCGCAAAAGAAAAACACATGACCGCGATTAGCAGAATTGGGTTTGCTCTCTTCATAAGAATCCCTTTCAATGTCTGACGGTGATGTGTGCCGTTTAGTGCGTTTTCTAAAGTTCTCGTAACAACAGTGATTCGGTTTTCAGTCCCGGAGGGACGAAATGTTTATAGAACCAAGCCCAAAAAGAA
>WNGK01006498.1_pt1 | contig 12290 bp, 6 predicted proteins | sample 5400601 | NCBI WGS metagenome assembly WNGK01 (sample SAMN13153376, study PRJNA577476) | soil metagenome | isolation source: 60 cm soil or saprolite under Garry oak tree replicate 1 | place: USA:California | collected 2016-06-15
AGTTGGTGTTGCCGGCCTGGTTGGCCACGATCGTACATGCACCCGCCGCCACACCCGTCACCGTACTGCCGCTCACCGTGCAGATGCTCGTGGTTGTGGAGGTGAAGGTCACCGCGAGACCCGAGGTGGCCGTGGCACTGACTGTTCCAGTTCCACCTACCGTGACTGGTGGTGCTGTCCCGAAGGTGATCGTCTGGCTACCTTTGCCCACCGTGATATTCTGGGTCACCTGCGGCGCCGCGTTGAACGTCGTGTTTCCTGACTGATTGCCGGCGATCGTGCAGGCGCCGGCCGCCACTCCGGTGACAGTTGAGCCGCTCACCGTGCAGATCGTCGGTGTCGTCGACGTGAACACAACCGCAAGACCTGAACTCGCCGTCGCGCTTACGGTTCCGCTGCTGCCCACGCGAACGGTTGGTGCGGCGCCGAACGTTATAGTCTGGTTGGTCTTGGGGGGCGTTACCGTGATCGGCTGCGTGACCTGAGAAGCCGAGTTGTAGTTGGTGTTGCCGGCCTGATTGGCCGCGATCGTACAAGTACCCGCCGCCACACCCGTCACTGTGCTGCCGCTCACCGTACAGATCGATGTCGTAGTCGACGTGAAGGTCACAGCCAAGGTGGAGCTCGCCGTCGCACTAAGTGTTCCCGTTCCACCTACGGTGAGTGCAGGCGCCGCTCCGAAGGCGATCGTCTGGCTACCCTTGCCCACAATAATGTTCTGCGTCACCTGCGGAGCTGCGTTAAAGGTCGCGCTTCCGGACTGATTGCCCGCAATCGTGCACGTGCCTGTCGCGACTCCGGTAACAGTTGAGCCGGATACAGTGCAGACAGTCGGCGTCGTCGACGTGAACGCAACCGCAAGACCCGAGGTCGCCGTCGCGCTTACTGTTCCGCTGGCGCCCACGCGGACGGTTGGAGCGGCGGCGAACGTTATAGTCTGGTTGCTTTTGGGGGACGTCACGGTGATCGATTGCGTGACCTGAGAAGCCGCGTTGTAGTTGGTATTGCCGGCCTGATTGGCCGCGATCGTGCAGGTGCCCGCGGCCACGCCGGTCACCGTGCTGCCGCTCACCGTACAGATCGATGTCGTAGTCGACGTGAAGGTCGCAGCCAAGCCCGAACTTGCTGTCGCACTAAGTATGCCCGTGCCGCCTACGGTCAACGCCGGCGCTGCCCCGAAGGTGATCGTCTGGCCACCCTTCCCAACAGCGAATGTCTGCGTCACCTGCGGAGCAGCCGTATAGGTCGTATTGCCCGCCTGATTCGCTGCAATCGTGCACGGGCCTGCCGACACACCGGTCACCGTGCTGCCGCTCACCGAACAGATCGACGTCGTAGTCGAGGTGAAAGTCACCGCTAAACCAGAACTCGCCGTGGCGCTCATTGTTTCCGTGCCGCCAACGGCCACCACCGGAACGGCCCCGAGGGTGATCGTCTGGCCACCCTTCCCAACAGTGAGTGTCTGCGTCACCTGCGGAGCAGCCGCATAGGTCGTATTGCCCGCCTGATTCGCTGCAATCGTGCAGGTGCCGTACGCCACTCCGGTGACGGTACTGCCGCTCACCGAACAGGTCGATGTCGTAGTCGAGGTGAAGGTCACAGCCAACCCCGAGCTCGCCGTGGCGCTCACCGTTCCGTGCCGCCAAGGGCCACCACCGGAACGGCGCCGAAGGTGATCGTCTGGGCTGTCTTGGCAGGATTGACGGTGATGGTCTGTGTTACCTGCGGTGCCGCCGCATAGGTGGTGTTGCCTGCCTGGTTCGCGGCCACCACGCACGACCCTGCTGCGACACCGGTCACCGTGCTCCCGCTTACCGTGCAGATCGATGTCGTGGTCGAGGTGAAGGTCACTGCCAGACCGGAGCTTGCGGTCGCACTCAGTGTCCCCGTGCTTCCCACTGTCACCGTTGGAACGGCGCCGAAGGTGATCGTCTGGGCTGTCTTGGCAGGACTGATGGTGATGGTCTGCGTTACCTGCGGTGCCGCCGCATAGGTGGTGTTGCCTGCCTGGTTCGCGGCCACCACGCACGACCCCGCTGCGACACCGGTCACCGTGCTTCCGCTTGCCGTGCAGATCGATGTCGTAGTCGAGGTGAAGGTCACTGCCAACCCGGAGCTCGCTGTCGCACTAAGTGTTCCCGTGCCGCCCACTGTCACCGCTGGCGCTGCACCGAATGTGATGGTCTGCGGGATCTTGGCTGCACTGATGTTGATCACTTTGCGGATGCGGCTGTTGTACGTATCCGCGATATACAGATTGCCGGCCGAATCGAGGGATACGCCGAAGGGACTCGATATCTGGGCGTTGATCGCCAGCCCATTGTCCCCGGAAAATCCGCTTACTCCGGTCCCCGCAACCGTGGTGATAGTTCCGCCGCTAACCTCGCGGATGCGGCTATTGGCCAGGTCCGCGATATACAGGTTGCCCGCACCGTCGACGGAGACGCTGAGCGGTGAATTCAACTCCGCGCTGGTCGCCGGACCGTTATCGCCGGAGTACCCCCCAACGCCGTTCCCGACCACGGTCGTAATAGTGCCTGCCGGATTTACCATGCGGATTCGGTTATTGCTCTGGTCAACAATATAGAGGTTGCCCGATGTATCAACCGCTATATCTCCGGGCTGACTCAGTGACGCGCTCGTGGCCGATCCATTGTCACCAGAATAGCCAGCGACGCCGTTGCCGGCGACAGTGGTGATGACGCCACTAGTGGTAACTTTGCGGATTCGCTGGTTATTCTGGTCGGCGATGTAGAGATTGCCTGCGCTGTCAAGCTTGACGCCTGCGGGATAGTCGAGCGAGGCGCTGGTCGCGGCGCCGCCATCTCCCCCATAGCCAGCCACCCCGTTTCCAGCCACGGTGGTGATGGTCCCGCTTGGGCTTACCTTCCTGACCCTGTTGTTATGAACGTCTGCAATGTAGAGATTGCCCGCACTATCAACGGTCAGTCCCTGAGGATTATTCAGCTCCGCGCTGGTTGCCGGGCCGCTGTCTCCCAAATAACCTGCAACCCCGTTGCCGGCAACTGTCGTAATGACGCCATTTGTACTTACCTTCCGGACCCTATTGTTGAATGTATCCGCAATGTAGAGATTGCCTGGGCCGTCTATGGCCACCTCAAACGGGTCATACAACTCAGCGCTCGTCGCCAAACCATTGTCGCCCGAGTATCCAGCGGTACCATTGCCCGCCACAGTCGCAATGGTGGCGCCTGTTCCCGCTGTTACCTGGAAACTCTGGACCACTGGTGTTGCCGGCAGGTAGCTTGTATTCCCCGCCTGGGTTGCAGAGATAGTGCAGGTTCCAGGCGCCACCAAAGTCACTGTGCTGCCCGCCAGGGTGCACACCCCAGTCGTCGTTGACGTCAGGCTGACAGGCAAGCCCGAACTCGAAGCTGCCGCCAGCACCACCGGCGGCGTCCCGACCGCCGCGTTGTTCAGTGGCCCAAAGCTGATGTTCTGCGCGATCCCCGTCAGTTGGGCACTCTGCGTGATTCCAAGATCAAATTGACCGTATACCGAATCCAAAAAAGACATCGGCGAGAAGCGCGTTGCCCCGTCGGGGTTCGCGGTAACGGAAATCGTTACGGCAGTGCCAGAAGTGCCTGGACTGAATATAGTGAGGGGCGCCGGGTTTACCACAGGCGCCGGATCGACAATAGTGGTTCCGGGAACAGTAAAACCTTGCCCGTACAAATAACCGGAACAAGCGGGACTGCTGGCCGTCACCTTCACGGTGGCAGTCTGGGCCGCTCCGCTCAAAGAAAGGCGCGACGGTGAGAAAGTGTAATTGCACGACCGCGGCGCAGATGCTGCTGGATAAACGGTCGACGGATCCGGCGTGGCATAGCTGCAGGTTGTCGGTACTCCGTTTAGATCGTCCAGCCAGGCTGTGATGTAGGCGATCTGGTCCGCACCGGGCGTCGTTGAGCCCTGACTGAGCCACATCCGGTCGAAAGTCACTTTCGAATTCGGCATGTTGTGGTTCCTGGGAAGCCATTCGTTCCCACCGCAGACGCCATGCTGATCGGACAAACCCTTGCTATCAAGATCCCACTGCCCCGTCTGCGCGATGTGGCAGGTACGGCAGGAATGCTTGATCACGCCGGAGTACATGTTGGGGATATTCGCGTCAGTTGGATTTACCCACGTGCTTGGGACATAAGAGTTGTCTTCCGTATTCGATCCTGACAGATACCAGGCATTGATGAGGGCTACGGCAGAAGGTGTCGCGTTGGTTTGCAGAACAAGTTGATTGAGAGCCTTGATCTGAGCCGCCTGGTCTGAGAGCTGAAATCCGGCCAAACTCGAGAAGACGAAGTTACCCTCATCGAACGGTAGGAAATGCGCGCCGATATTTGCGGTGCCTGTACCGTCCGTGGGATAGCCTCCAGCATAGTTCTCGCCGCCGTGACAGGCTACGCAGGTGCCCGGAACGAACTTTTCGCCGCGGCCATCCAGATTGACCGACAGCAGGAGGTGTCCTGATGGTCCAAAGGTCAGAAAGCGCGTAAACGGGGCGCCTCCATTCACGCCTGGCGTGGCAACATGGTCCATGGCAACACATGCCACCAGATTCTGGTTGCTCGCCGCGTTGGTGACGGCTGCATCAACTTGGGACTGTACCGTGTCGTCCGCGGGTCCTGTATAGTTGCACACATACATCGCGACTCCGTTTGGAGTCTGGATTCCATGGTGGTCGCGGGTCAGGTTCAGATCCACCTGGTTGGTATAGGTGGCGCTCGCTTCCGGCGTGGTGTTATATGGAGCGAGGCCACTCTGTTTCTTCCAAGCATCGAAGGTGATTCCGCCGATCGGCGCTCCGGTCGCGTCGCATCCTGTTGCCGCCCCGACGGCTACGTAATAGAGACACGCACCTGTCCTCGAATCCTCGCCCTTGGTGCTTAGAAATTGACTCGACCTGGGGAGGGAATCAGAGGGCAGAGTTGCCGGAGCAGCGCTGGAAAGCTGGATGGGAGTTCCATTCAAGGTGGCGGCAAAGCCTGTCACGGTGGGAGGCGTCGACGGAATCGTTACGTTCACACCGGAATAGAGGTTCGTTAGGATTGGATCAACTACGACGCTGACCGGCGCGAATTGTACCGGCGCATTCTCGCACTGGACCTGAACGGAATAAGTTCCTGTCGTTGACAGGCTTGCATCGATTTCATAATTCCCATACGCGTTCACGGGGACTGGCAAGGACACCGCTTTGTCGGTACTGTCGACAAGCGTCGCCACGGCATTCACCCCCATGCCGAAAAACGCGCTGCTGTCTCCACATGTCGAACCATCCGCAAGAGTCACATGCCCCGAAACGACAATATTGCCGAGTCGGTCCGAAGTATATGTGCTACCCAAATCACTGTAGTTGGAAGTTCCCAGGTTATCACTAACGCTAAACGGCCCGTTTAATTCACTTGCGACCCTGAATGGCTGCCCCGGCGCGTCTGCAATATAAGGCTCGTAGGTGCTCTGCGGCAGGTTGTGGAACGCAAATTGTCCTTCGTTGTCAGTTATGACGGGGCCAAACTGCTTACCGGTGAATTCATCGACAAGCTGCATCGAAATGCCGGGGCGTTGATCCTGAAGCCATCCACGAACTGTCGCCAACGGTACCGGGCTAGGCGGAACCGACGGAATCGAGGGCACTGGATCCCCGTTCACAACCGCCGGAGAGGTTGCATTGGGATCGGTCGTGAAGATAGCGATTCGCTTTTCCGTGTAGCCGCCCTGTGAATCGGATACCAAGACGTAAAGAAAATGAAGTCCCTGTCCCTTGGGTAGTGTCCAAGTAGTATTTGGTGAGGTGGATGGCGTATTCGCATTCGCGACGACACCATCGGTCGCCAGCCAGCGGTAGGACAACGGCACGCCAGATGGCGATTGTGCCGACACCGTGACGTTGATCGTCGACCCGGAGGGAACAGAAGTCAGGGATTGTTGAGCGTAGGCGTGCCCAATCATGACTAAGGACAGCGCCGCAAAGCACGATGTAAAACAAAGCACAAAGGAGAAGAGCTTCCGAAAAGCGGCTGGTTGCGACATATACCGTCCTTTTTGCAAAGAGCAACAAATGAATCGGGTTAAAGGGAAAACGCGAGCAAAGATGGTGCTCGGTCGCTTCTTAAATTGAAACCTCGAAACACGGAAAACCGAGTCGGGCGATTGCCTAGGCGTCGACCGGCGGCAGATGCGCAGCTCCTTGTAGCTCAGCACCGGAACGGGTCATTGCGGGCTGCGGTGCATGAACCGCGAGCACCGCCTCCAGTCCGGCCAGATAGAGTCCATCGCCCTTGACGCGCGCGAGAAACTTCACGCTGCTGTTCGTCTGTCCCCGGTTGGCCTCGAGGCCGATGGGCAGCTTACGGTAGACCGCGATTTTCGTCTTGAGTGCAGGTGAGGCTTGTGCGGCACTGGCCTGTTGCGCCAGGCCAATTAGCGCAAGCAGGGAAAGCGAAGGAACAGACAGCTCCAACAGAGCGCTCTTCTTCATGGGTCCTCCGACCAGGGCGCGGAATTGCCAATGCCGTAAAGCTGCAGAAACAATTCCAAAGAATTTTTTCCTCTGCCGCGCGAGTCATAGTTGATTGCGGGCAAACAGTCGAACGAGGTGCTCGCTTAGATTAGGTTTCAGCATCGACTTCAAAACAGGCTTCGAATCTCGCGTTGCGCGCCGGAATTGACCGACGCCCAGGCGTTTGCAAGTTTTCAAATTTGGTGACTTCAATAGAGACTGCGCAAAGGCGGGGAAAAAGGGGTCAAAAGAGTTTTTGGGAAAGAATCCCGCGCCGGAGGCTCTCCGTTTTTAGCCTTCTTCCAGAGATCGGGTAGCTGATTTCAGGCAACTACTGGGAACATTCGCTTCGCCTTTGTGGAGCACTGATCAAGTGGCGCGTTCTGGTCCTTGATTGCCTCTGTGGTTTAAGCCGCGGAGGTTACGGACCGGTCTGAGACGCGGCTGAGAGCACCTCGGTGCGTCGATTTACTCAGAGATACTATGAAGGTGTTCAATGGGCCCCGAACTGGGCGAAATCACGCGATTGCTCGCTCAGTGGAACAACGGCGAGGCGGCGGCACTTGAAACCCTTGTGCCATTGGTTTATCCCCATCTGCGAGAGGTGGCTGCAGCCTATGTCCGAAGGGAGAGGGCTCCCGGGGTTATGCAGGCAACTTCACTAGTGCACGAACTCTATTTGCGACTGCTTGCCCAGGAAAAGGCCGAATGGAAAGATCGCGCCCACTTCTACACCTTTTCCTCAAAGATCATGCGTATGATTCTGATCGATCACGCGCGCGCGAATCAGGCGCAGCGGCGAGGCGCTCAATCGGAACATATCCCTTTGAGCGATGACCTGCCATGGGTGGGCCTTAATACCCCGGAACTGATCGATCTGAATACTGCTCTGGACACCCTCAATGAGACAGACTCAGCATTGGTTCAGACACTTGAGTTGCGCTTCTTTCTTGGTTGCACAATCGAAGAGACGGCGGAGATCATGGGCTTATCGGAAGCGACCGTGAAACGGAACATTAAATTTTCCAAGACATGGCTCTATCGGCGTATTGCGCCGAGTCCAAATCCATTGTCTTCACGAGTGTGAGCTCTTTTACGCGTGCTTTCCGCTGTCCAAGTAAGGCTATTACGCCCACCGAGGTAGAACTCTGTACCCCATGAACGGATCAGCAAACGACTCCCGCGAACGATGGCAGCGCATCAGAGCGATTTTTGACGAAGCTATTGCCCTCCCGGAGGGCCAGCGAATGTCTCACCTTGAGGAAAGGTGCGATAAGGATACTGCGCTGTTGGCCGAGTTGTATTCCCTTGTCGAAGCAAGCCAATCTGAAGAGGCGCTCACCTCGAGCATGTCTGAAGAGGCTAATATCCAGGAGGATTCTGCCCCTAAGCGCAGATCGATTGGACCGTATGAACTCGACCGCTTGTTGGGGCGCGGTGGCATGGGGGCTGTCTACCTCGCACATCGTGCAGACGGGCAGTTCCGACAACAGCTTGCGATAAAGCTGATTGACTTGCCGCTGGCTACCGACCTCTATCGAAAGCAATTTCGCATTGAGCGCCAAATCCTGGCCCGACTTACGCATCCATTCATCGCTCGCCTGCTCGATGGCGGAGTTAGCGAGAACGGTGAGTTGTACCTTGCGATGGACTATGTCGATGGAATATCCATCCTTAACTATTGCGAGCAGAATCATCTTTCTCTGCGCGATCGGCTGCTCTTGTTCGAGAATGTTTGCAGCGCGGTGCAATACGCTCACCAGAATCTGGTCATCCACCGCGATCTCAAGCCTGACAACATTCTCGTCGTAGCCGATGGCACACCACGCCTGTTGGACTTTGGAACGGCGAAATTGCTGTCAGAACTCCCGGAAGAAGCCGCAAGCGAGTTCACACAACAGGGTCTGCGGTCATTTACGCCGCAATTCGCAAGCCCCGAGCAGGTACTCGGGAGACCTATCTCAACCGCGTCGGATATATATTCGCTGGGAGTCCTGCTCTTTCAGATTCTGGCGGGAGTTCCGCCCTATGTCTTGAAGGAATTCAATACGGAAGAGATGTTGCGTGTGATCTGCGCAGAACCGCCGTCGAAGCCGAGTACGCTCTCGATTTCGGCAGAACCACCGGACGCGGATCTCGATGCGATTGTCCTGAAAGCGCTGCGCAAGGGGCCGGAGGAGCGATATCTCACGGTTGACCTGTTTGCTACGGATATCAAGGCATGGCTCGTCGGACTCCCGGTAATAGCCCGGCGCGGCACGTTACGGTATCGTGCCGGCAAATTTGTGAGGCGGAACAAGCTGGGGCTCACTGCTGCTTCACTATTACTTGCTGCTGTGGGCTGTGGCGTTGCAGGTGTGCTGTGGCAATCCAGGGTCGCCAATCTGGAGCGCATCCGAGCACAAGCGAATGCGCAAGAGATGCGCGAACTGAGCAACAGTTTCCTGTCGGAGATAAATGAAGCTGTTAGGGATCTTCCCGGATCTACGCCCGTTCGAAGACTGATGGTGCAACGGGTGCTGGAGCACCTGGATCGCATGCCGCATGACGCGACGGAAGACCGATCCAGTCGGCTCTATCTTGTTAATGCATACATACAATTGGGCAGATTGCAAGGAAATCCATACGAACAAAACATCGGCGACGGGCCTGGCGCGCTCTCGAGTTTAGATAAAGCGCTAAATCTCGCACAATCACTCCGGTCAACGTACCCCAAGGATCGCATTGTGATGAAGGCGTTGGCTTTTGCGCTGACGACTCGAAGCCGGATCCTTTTCGGAATTGGCAGGGCGCAAGAAGCTGTAGCCTCTGTCAAAGCAGCAATCCCGCTTCTAAACGCAGAAATTGAGAGCCCAGCTGCAACGCCAGACCAGATTGCTGACGCCGCGGTTGCGCATCATCTTCTCGGCGACGAATTGGGAGAGCCTGAAGTTGCAAGCGTCGGAGATTACCCAAATGCTCTCAAAGAACATCGAAGGTCTTACGCTCTCTACGAGCGAGCGCTCGCGATCAATCCAAATTATGGCGAGGCCAAGCGTGCAATCGCCACGAGCCACCTGTCTGTCGGATGCATTCTCGCTCTAACGGATCCTGCACGTGCGATAGACGAGTTTCGCACGTCGCTTTCGCTTTGGGACGCCGTGTCAATAACGGACAAATCCGACAACAATACGCGGCGGACAATTTTATACGACTCGGTCAAGCTAGCGGACGCGCTGACTCAAGCCAGGGATTACAGGTCCGCAATCGCGACATACGATGAGGCGCAGCATTCACTCAAGGTGAGGGCGGCTTTGGACACAAGAGATTCACGCGCTCAGGGAGATCTCGCTGGAATACTCGGAGGCAAAGCCGATCTCTATATTGATATGGCCGATCCGCTTCTCAATCCTGGGAGCGCTGCACATAGGCAAGGAAGCCTTCAAAACGCAATGAAGCTGTTGCAACGGTCGATCACGGTAACGGAAAAGCTTGTCACTGTAGATCCGAATAACCAATTGTGGACCGCATTTCTCGCCAACGAGAAGGTTCTTCTTGGTACGGTCGAGCAACGCTTGAGCGGCCCTCTCAGCGGGTCCCAAATGACAGATTCGGGTGTCGCTACCTTGCGTCGACTCGCATCAGCCAGTGACGCATCGAGCGACGTTTTGGTCCGCGCCACATCTGCCATGCTTACTGTTCTCCCGGTACGGCTGAGGGACACCAGCCTGACTATTCGTTACGGAGAACGCTTGGCCGCGCTTAGTCACCACTCGGACCCAACTTCCCTTTTGATGCTCGCGCAGGCATATGATGCCGATGGGCAATTCGAGAGATCCATCGCCACCGCACATGAGGGCTTGAACCTCTTGCCTCCGCATTTGCCTGGTACTCCTGCGACACGATGCAGGATTCTGCTTGAACACATTACCTCGGCGGCCGCTCGGACACGATGACTTCGGGGCTAAGAGTTCCCATGCTCCTCCTGGTCGCAGGCATCTACTCTCTCCTCGCACAAACCTGCAACTCGATAGCTCCAACACAAAGGCAACTTGCTGACCAATTTCCTATTTCTGCGAGGAGTCTTCGGAAAGGAGCTGGAGCATTCGACACCAAACCGAGGTTTGAATGATAAAGGACGTTCACATCAACAAATCCAAGGCGGCCTCTCAGGAGGATAGAATTCCGTGCCGAGAAGGGTGAAGTCGACCGCGAACAAAGGGATTTTGGAGGGCGCGGTTGTGGCTCGCGGATCGCGACAGTGCTTTGTTGGCGATAGCGTCCTTTATCATTCACTGTTCTGTTTGGCAAGCAGCGAGAGATTTCGCGACCACTGGCCCGGAATCGGCGTTTCCGTCAAAGACGCTCACGGACTTCGATTCGTCATCGCGCACTTTCTGGTAACGTCGTTTAGCGAGCACGTGTCTCGCCGCTACGGGGTTTCCCCGCGCGGGAATGACCTAGCTTAGGACTCGTCAATAAATAACATTTACAACTGGTAACAGCTCGCGCTAACCTGGGTGCATGGTTTCTGTTCGTGAGATGCGGCAGAAATTGCAGAACCTTTGGCCCCATCTGAACGAGCGGTCACGGCGTATGTTTGCCGCCGCCGAAGCGCGCCAACTGGGCTATGGCGGAGTGTCCCTGATCAGCCGCGCCTGCGGGCTATCACGAGTCACCATCCTGAAGGGTATCCGAGAATTGGGTGCGCCCGCCTTGTCGCCGGAACGCATCCGCCGCGCCGGCGGCGGGCGCCGTTCGCTGGTCCAGCATGATCCGCAACTGCCCGACCTGCTGGAATCGTTGGTGGAGCCGTTGGCGCGAGGCGATCCGGAGTCGCCGCTGCGCTGGACCTGCAAAAGCACGCGCACGCTGGCGGAGGAATTGGCCGTGCGACGGCATCCGCTCAGCCATGAGAAAGTGGCACAACTGCTGCGGCAGATGAATTACAGCCTGCAGGGTAACCGGAAGACCGAGGAGGGAGCCGATCATCCTGACCGAGACGCCCAGTTCCGGTACATCAACCGGCAAGTGCAACGGGCGTTGCGGCACGGCCAGCCGGTCATTTCAGTGGATACCAAGAAGAAGGAACTTATCGGCAACTTCCACAATGCGGGCCGGCAGTGGCGGCAGAAAGATGCGGCGCAGCGGGTGGCGGGCCACGATTTTCCTCACCCGTCGCTGCCGCGGGCTTACCCTTACGGCATCTACGACCTGGCCCGGAACACGGGCTTTGTGAATGTTGGAACTGATCACGACACCGCCAGTTTTGCGGTGGCGTCCATCCGCGGCTGGTGGCGCAAGGAAGGGCGGCGATTGTATCCGCGCACCACGCGGCTGCTCATCACCGCTGATGGCGGCGGAAGCAACGGCTACCGTGTGCGACTTTGGAAATGGGAGTTGCAACGGCTGGCCGATCAGACCGGGTTGGAGATCGCGGTCTGCCATTTCCCACCCGGAACCAGCAAATGGAACAAAGTCGAACACCGCCTGTTCTCTTTCATCTCCTCCAATTGGCGTGGAGAACCCTTGCGCGACTACGAAACGGTGGTGGGCCTGATTGCCTGCACCACCACGGCCAAGGGGATGCGCGTGACCTGCCGACTGGATCGCCGCCGCTACACGCCGGGCAGAAAGATCACCTCCGAACAAATGGCCGGCATCCATTTGAAACCGGGACGGTTTCATGGCGAATGGAATTATGTCATATGCCCTACGAGACCGAAGTTGTAAATGTTATTTATTGACGCTGTCTTAGTCGATCCTGAAAAGCCAACAAAACGCCTATAAATCG
>WNGK01006504.1_pt1 | contig 12285 bp, 10 predicted proteins | sample 5400601 | NCBI WGS metagenome assembly WNGK01 (sample SAMN13153376, study PRJNA577476) | soil metagenome | isolation source: 60 cm soil or saprolite under Garry oak tree replicate 1 | place: USA:California | collected 2016-06-15
GTCGCGCGCGATGAGGACCAGCGGCTGGCCGGCCCGACCGTGCGTTTGCACGAAAATCGGGCGCTGAAATTGCGGTGTGCCACCGTCGAAACTTTGCCGCAAGCCCCGCTCCAACTCCGGGTCACTGGTCTTCCAGAGCTTATCGCCCACGTGAATGTGGCTGAAATCAATGTCACCGTAGCCAAAGGTGAGGGCGGCGTCAAAGTGCGGGGCGGGGGTCTGGGCTGTCGCGCTCATTTCTGTCGCGCCGCCTTTTCCTTTCCCTAATCCTTGGCAGACAGGATTGTCTGCTTCACTTGTAACGCTCATTCCTATTGCGCCGCCTTTTCTTTTCCTGGACAGGCGGGACGCCCGTCCGACGGCGATGTGGTACACCCTCCCGCCCTCTTCTTTTTCCTCCGGTCTGCCGGCGTCGAACACCACGCCATCGCCGGGTTTGAGCGGCCCTTCCAGGCGGACCAGGACGTGACCCCGCCGCACCGCGGCGACCTGACCGAGGTAAACGCCGCGTTTCTTTCCGAAGCGCCCGTGCACCAGTTGCTGGTTGTTAATGCCACGGAGCCAGCCGGTGTGGAGGCCGCGAGAAAAGGCCATCTCCATTTCATACTGCGAGGGTCGAGGGTCGAAGTGCAGGGGCAAACCGCCCGCTGTGGCTTCAGACGCTCGACCCTCGGCCAAAGCATCGAGCGCTTTTCGATAAACTCGAGTAATGTTCGCGACGTATTCGGGTGATTTAAGGCGTCCCTCGATCTTCAGTGAGGCGACTCCGGCGCGGGCCAAATCCGGCAACACTTCCAATCCCGCCAGGTCCTGCGGGCTGAGCAGATACTTGCGGTCACCGAGCGGCACCGGTTTGCCGTCGGCGATTAAATCGTAGGGCAAACGACAGGCCTGAGCGCACTCGCCGCGGTTGGCCGAGCGCCCACCCAAGGCTTCACTGGTCAGACATTGCCCGGAGTAAGCCACGCAGAGCGCGCCGTGGATGAAGACCTCCAGCGGGAGTGCCGCGGGCCCCGGGCTGCGACTGTCGCTCTGCGCCGCTTGGATTTTTTCAATTTCCTTGAGCGAACATTCGCGGGCCAGCACGACCGCGTTGCAGCCGAGCTCGCGAACAAACTCCACCCCGCCGGCGCTGGTGATGGTCATCTGCGTGGACACGTGAATCGGGAAGTCAGGCGAAATCTGTCGGATCAATCGGCAGATGCCGACATCCTGCGCGATAGCGGCGTCCACCCCTGCGGAGATTATGGCGCGCAGATACTGCTCGGCCTGGGCCATTTCGTTTTCGAACACCAGCGTGTTGAAGGCCACGTAACCTTTGACGCCGCGCCGGTGCAGCGCCTCCACCAGCCTCGGCAGATCGGCTTCAGTGAAGTTCTGAGCGCGCATGCGGGCATTGAATTTTTCCAGCCCGAAATAAATCGCGTCGGCGCCGTTCTCGATGGCAGCGCGGGCACATTCCCAGTCGCCCGCAGGCGCCAGCAGCTCGGGAAGGCGGTACTCGGAGCGGGGCCTGTCGCTGTAGCAAACGTCCTGCGCGGGATTGCGGAGCGTAGCCTGCGGAGCTTGGGGAGTGCGGTACGACTGCGGGTCCGATCCCACGCGCAGTTCGTCTCCAATTGGTTTCGCCGGCTGACTTTGCATCCGTGAACCAGAACCTAACCGGCGACGCGCCGCGAGACAAAATCTATTTGAGCAGGGTTGTAATGGACCACTGGAGGCGATGGAGCGCGCCGGTCCTCGGGCGCAGCAATTCACGACGGGCTGGGTGCAGCGAAGGCCCATAGTCGCTCCAAGGTTGTAATTTGCTGCGCACTGGGGCAGGCGCGCGCTGCTCCTGCTGTCACTGAGACGCCGTGAAAAAGTGGAAAACGGCCAAAACTGGCGGTCGTAAGTCGTTGATGACCAATGGGCTAACTTTGTGTATTGGGGCTTTCTGCCAATTATTTCACACCTTCGGGCCCGGTACGGCGAGAAAGTCACAGGGCTGGTCCGTCGCCGGCAGCTTTGGTGGATTGGATTAAGAGAGATTTTCGGCGCGCTGGGAGGCAGGTGAGCCTCCCGGCACCTCGGGGGCGATAGCTCTGCTTTGTGTTGGCTGTTATCCACGTGGAGGAAAGTTTTTGGTTTAACTAGGTTTAACTAGGTTTAACTGACCTTAACTGGGTGGGTGACCAAGGTGGCGAGCAGGGTGTGGCGCAAGGGAGGCCAAGGGGGTTCAAGAATCCTCGAAAAGGGGTGGCAGCGCGGTGGAAACCATTGGAATGGAAAGGGTTAAGACCGAAAAGCCGCTCCCGACACCCCGGTGAACACGGGGTGTTACCGCGCAAGTGCTTGGAAATCAACAAAACCATACTTTCATGCGAAGTGGTGCCGGAAGGGCTGGGAGGTTAATGAGACTGGTCGGAGTTCCTTGAACTCGTCGTTGGGAGCCCCTCGAGTTGGGGATTGGCAGCATCGTGTTTGACCATTGTTCTTGGTTACTCTCACGCGGTCCACCATACGCGCGAGGGAGGTGGCTGTCCAAGACTCAGAAGACTCAATGTACAAAATGCACGAAAAAGACTCAGAAGACTCAGTGTACAAGTTGCACGAGGGGTGGGAGATGGAAGAGGATGGAAGATGGGAGGCGGGCATAGGCAGTATCGCCGGTTCCTTGACGAGTTTCCCAAGCGAAAGCTGGGGTTGGAGAGCGCAAATAAACCCGCATTCTCCGGCAGAATTGGACGCACTGTTTGTGGTCACCAGATTTCAATTGCCATCTTGCATCGAGTACCTAAACACGGCATGGTAGCATTATGAAAACTGCCAGCATTCAGCAAGTGCCGCAAAAATGGACCCAAATCCTGGAGTGGGTCGCCGCTGGTGAAGAGGTCGAGCTGACCGAGAAAGAAAAAGTCATCGCCAAACTTGTCCCTGCCAGGCAGCCTGATTTCCTGGAACGAGCCAGGAAAATCTGGGGCGAACAACCTTCTGGCAAGCCGCTTAGCGAACTGGTCTCCGAAGCGCGCGGAGGCAAAGCGTGACTTACCTTGACACGGGCTGCTTCGTCAAACTGTACTACCCGGAACCAGACAGCGCCCAGGTGGTCGCGCGGATTCAGGGCAAGTCCGTCTGCTATGCGCCACTGCACGAACTGGAATTCGTGAATGCCCTTCAACTTAAAGTCTTCCTCAAAAGCGCGACTCCGCAGCAGGTCACAGCGTCCCGTGCATTGGTTGAGGCGGATTTAAAATCGGGCGCCCTGATTTCACCGGGCGGCGATTGGCCGTATATTTTCCGTGAAGCGGTGAGATTGGCGGAACAGCATACAAGCACGGTAGGGCTGTCGCTCGCTGGATATTCTCCACTGCGGCGCGGCAAAAGTTCTGGCAGCAACGGAGTTTATCACCACAGACACGCGGCAGAAAGCGCTGGCAACAGCGATGGGTTTGAATCTTGTGACCATTTGAAACGCCATCTCGGTCCTTTTTCAACTTTAGAACATTGTAGCCGACAAGCCAAAGACGAGCGGCCATCATCGGCGCATGATGCGTTCCATGGAAGACCCCACGATACGGGAAAGCGGTGTATTTCAAATCTTTCTGCCTGTCTTCCCTCCGTTCCCCTGGTCGCCTTCTGTAAAGTTCCCTTTTTCCCGGCCCCGACCGCCTGCTAATCTCCGCGAATGCCAAAGCCTTCCGATAAGTGGACCCGCGAGGAACATGTCGTGGCCTTCAATCTTTACTGCAAATTTCCTTTGGCCGGCAGCACAGTGGCGCGACTGAGATCATCTGGCTGGCAAGACTGCTGGGCCGCTCCGCGAACTCCGTCGCGCTGAAGCCCAACAATTTTTCTCGGCTCGACCCGGAACTCAAGGCGCGCGGCATCAGAGGTATCGCGAACGGCGCTCAAGGCTCGACCGTAGCCGGGCTTCTGCCTCGAAGGAAAACTCAGAACCTTTGCTGGATGAATAAAAAGGAATTGAGTGACGTTGGAAGTATGGTCAGGCTGCTCGCTGAGCCAAGCCCAGATGAAGCTGCCCACCAACACGATCATAGCCCGAAGAAAAGTGGAGCAGTACCTGCTGAAACCACGGTTGGAGGATGACAAATCAGGATTCCTCGCCCTCGCTGGCTATACTTCTGAAAACGCTGACCGATTGCTGACGGACTTGCGCGAGCAGCTCCTGCCTCTGCATGCGGAGTTATTCGATCAAACCGAGTACGGCCCGAAATACCGGATTCACGGCACGCTGACCGGGCCGAAGGGGCGCGTGTTGCGCGTCGTATCGATTTGGATGAAAGAAGACGCGACAGGCGAGACGAAGTTTGTTACTTTAGTGCCAGATAAGCTATGAAGTATGACCTGTTCATTCGAGTGGCGCTGAGCGACGATTTGCCGGACCGCCGCCTCAAACGTGGAGACGTGGCGACGATAGTCGAGTTCCATCCGGGCCGCACCGGGCAAGAGCCCGGCTATACATTGGAAGTATTTAACGCGCTCGGCCAAACCGTTGACGTGGTGACGGTGCGCGAGTCGCAAATTGAGCGGCTGACGGCTGACGAAGTGCTATCGGTCCGGCCAATGGCGGCAACAGTGCGCTAAGATGATTCCGCCTCCCCCTTTTGCTGCTCGTTTCAGCCTCTCAGCCTTTCGACTTTTGCTCCGGTTCACTGTACTGCGAGATTCCCTCCGGCCGGCAACGCAGTCGCGCGGTCGAAATCATCGAGCTGGCAAAGCTGCTGTGCCGCTCCGCGAACTTCGTCGCGCTGAGCTCAACAATTTTTCTCGGCTCGACGCGGAACTGAAGGCGCGCGGCATCAGAGGAGCTGCGCACGGCGCGAAAGGTGAAATCGAGGTCTGGCGCGATTTCGAGGATGATCCCGAGGCGCTGGCGTTTGAAAGCCAACGCCTGTGCTTGGACATCGTTCTGATTGGGCTGATTGGGCTTGTGGAGGTAAAGGCGCTGTGCGATTCTGGTGACATGCAGACGATCCAGTTGGAGGAAGCGCAGGCCCACCTGCCGCAATTTGTGGAGGATGTTGCCAACGGCAAAGAAGTCCTCATTGCGCGAGGTGGTCGCGCGGTCGCGAAGCTTGTGGCTGCCGGACAGGTAACCGGACAGCCGCGGTTCGGCAGTGCACGCGGGAAAATCACGTTCCATCCCGGCTGGGACGAGCCAGCGCCCGGCTTTGAAGAATACCAATGAGGCTGCTGCTCGACACGCACTGCTTTCTTTGATTCATTAGCGGAAGCTCTCAACTGACGGCGCGGGCACGAGCGCTGATTGAGGATACGAACAATGACCGGTTTGTGAGCGCAGCCAGCCTTTGGGAAATCGCCATCAAGGTCAATATCGGCAAGCTCACTCTCGCAGAACCGTTTGGCACTCTCCTCCCGAGAGAACTTCAGCCAAATTCAATGACCCGCTTCGTCAGCAAGGAACAGGTATGATTGGGATTTGCAAAGGCTGGCGTTTGCCCAATTGAATTTAAAATCAGCGAAGAACACTTCGAGCGCGATTATTTAAATCAGGTGACAAACGGGTTAGACCGGAGGTCGGTCCACCCTTCACATTCGCTGTATTACCTGACATTCTGCGCGGCATGGAACCAGCGCACGAGGCCGTCGGCCCCGCAGCCCCACTGTCGCGGGCCTGGTATGGTGCTTCCATAGCTGAGTTTCTCCGAGCCAACCCAGATTCGATCGTTGGGCGGCTTACCACGAACAGTGACTTCGCGCTGCTCCCAACGCAGAGGGATGCCTGGCTGGCGCAGATTAGTTTTCTCCAAGCTGGCCTGGTTGGCCTGACAGGTGCGATCTTTCTGGAGTTCAATATCCCACGGATGGGCCGGCGCATTGATGCAGTGCTCCTGGTGGGCCCCGTGGTCTTTGTGGTGGAGTTCAAGGTCGGGGAGGAGACGTTCGACCGCGCAGCGTTGGATCAGGTGTGGGATTACGCTTTGGATCTGAAGAATTTTCATGAAGCAAGCCATCCGGTCTCGCTCGTCCCGATCCTGATCGCCACCGGCACAACCGAGTCGGCGCCAGTGAGGTTGCACGCGGACGAAGATAAGGTTTATCGTCCGATTCCGGTCCATCCCGCAGCTTTCCGCGGCGTAATCGACCTGGCTCTGGGAAGCGTAGCAGGTGCTGTGCTCGATGAACTACAATGGTCGCGGGCTTCCTATCGCCCTACGCCGACCATCATTGAGGCAGCGCGTTCGCTTTACGCCCATCACTCTGTTGAGGCGATCGCAACCTTCGATGCGGGAAAGAAGAATCTGCGTGTTACTTCGCGACGTATCGAAGAGCTGGCGGACGAGGCGAGGGAAAAAGGGCGCAAGCTCATTTGCTTCGTCACGGGGGTGCCCGGAGCGGGCAAAACTCTAGTCGGGCTGAATATTGCGACCCGGCGCAGAGAAGTCGATCAGCCGACCTATGCTGTGTTCCTTTCCGGGAACGGGCCGTTGGTGGCGGTGCTTCGCGAGGCGCTGACACGTGATGAAGTTGCGCGTCGAAAGAGTCGCGGCGAGAAAGTGCGCAAGGGAAAGGTTGGCGAGAGCGTCAAAGCATTCATTCAGAATGTGCATCATTTCCGTGATGACGCATTGATTGATCCCGGGCCGCCCGCGGAGCACATCGTCATCTTTGATGAAGCGCAGCGGGCGTGGAATTTGAGGCAGATCGCCAGCTTCATGCACCGGAAGAAAAAGAAACCTGGCTTCTCCCAATCTGAGCCTGAGTTCCTGATTTCGCACATGGATCGCCATAAGGATTGGGCTGTGGTCATCTGCCTGGTCGGTGGCGGGCAGGAAATTCATAGGGGCGAAGCCGGGATTGATGCCTGGGTGGACGCGGTGAACTCGAAGTTCCCTCACTGGCAAATGTGCATCTCGTCGAGGCTCACCGACAGCGAATATGCCGCTGGCAAAGCTTTGGAGGCGGTCCGGCATCGGCCTGATACGATCCTCGATAACTCGCTGCATCTTGCGGTCTCGATGCGGTCGTTCCGGGCTGAGAATGTTTCGGCGTTCGTGAAAGCTCTGCTCGATTGCGAGAAGCAGCAGGCGCGAGAGGTCTTTGCGACGCTGGCAGGCCGTTACCCGATCACTGTCACGCGAAATCTGAACGTGGCCAAGCAGTGGATTCGCGGCCGTGCCAGAGGAAGTGAGCGGTTCGGATTAGTGGCCTCATCCAAGGCCCAGCGGCTTAAACCTCACGCCATTGACATTCGCGTGGATGTCGATCCGGTGCAGTGGTTTCTCAACGAGAAGGAAGATACCAGGTCGAGCTATTACCTTGAAGATGCCGCGACTGAATTCCAGGTCCAAGGGTTAGAGCTCGATTGGACATGCGTGACCTGGGATGCCGATCTTCGCTTCACCGGTTCGTGGTGGAGCTTCCATGACTTCCGCGGTGACCGCTGGTGCAACATTGCGAATCCTGACAACCGAAATTACCTGCGCAATGCGTACCGCGTTTTGCTGACGCGCGCGCGGCAGGGCATGGTCATCTTTGTGCCAGCAGGCGACCGTTGGGACCCGACGCGAGCGCCCGGTTATTATGATGCCACATTTGAATACCTCGCTGGGATTGGTGTGCCTGTGCTGGAGGGCTGATGCACAGGCCTACGGAGTGGCGAGTGAGGGGGATCAGATGGGGCGCAGTTGCAGTGGCGTCGCGTGGCAATTCTAAAACCGCGATACCGTTGTAGGTTTCCGGTGGATAGTTCGGATATCTGCAAAGCCGAAATCGCCGGTGAGTAAACACGCTTTTTGCTCCAGTGCATAACACGCGATTGCCGGGTCTTTGGCGCGTCTCATGCCGATATCGCGAACATCCACCGCCTCATGCACGTATGCTTGCAGCAGCGCCTTGGTAGAGCGGGGCAAATCGGCGTCAATCAGGAAGCGCACAGTGGAGCGCTAGCTGGGCAGCGGATGGTGAGTCTCCTGTTCGACGAGTTCCTCGGCGTAATCAATCGCGGCGCGGATGTCGTCCACGGTTAGATCGTACTCGCGACAAAGCTCGTCAAAACTCATTCCGCCCGCCAGCCCCGCAAGAATACGCGCAACCGGGACGCGCGTACCACGAATGACGGGTTTGCCGTGCTGGACTTCTGGATCAATGACAATTCTTTCGTTCATCGTGCAGCCTTCCTACCCTTACAGCACCCGCATGGCTAGTGCAAGCTCATTGATGTTATCGCTCATTATCTGGCTCGCCAGAACGGGCGCAGGCTCCGCAAACGAACTGACCAAACCCGCCCGGCCAAGTCTAAAGTATGGAGCAGCTCCACGGCTGGATGGATGAAGATGAGAAGGCCATGCGCTGATTCCGAGCCAGGGAGTGAATCTTTTTTTGGATCGGGCAGCGTAGATCTAACGTAGCCCTATTCAGAAACCAAAATCTGATGGAGCCAATCCCGACTGACGAATAACGGAGCCAGTTGTGAGCAAAAATAGACAGCGTCAGTGCGTGAGTAAACGCCTGGAATTACCGGATTAGCCCGAAAACGCCGGCGCATCCAGACGTCTCTGCGTTATGGTCGTAAACCGGTGAACGGTTTTGCTTGCATCCATGTTCACAAGAATTATTTTTCAACTATGAAAACCTCAAAACCTGGAATTCATTTCTTCTTTTTATCGGCCTTCGTCCTGGCTGTTTTGTCATGTGTCGCTGGTACTCCAACTACCCCTCCCACCCCCCGATCCGCCGTTTCTGCCGGCCAAAAGGCTCTTTCGTTTCACGCCAAAACCGTTGACGGTAAAATGATCAATTTCCCCGATGATTACAAGGGCAAGGTCGTGTTGCTGGATTTCTGGGCAACCTGGTGTGGGCCGTGCCGCGCGGAACTGCCCAAGGTAGTTGCCGCCTATCATCAATATCACGACAAGGGCTTTGAAGTGTTGAGCGTGAGTCTTGACCGGTCAAAGCAAGGTCCTGCGCTTTTGCAGTTCGTGAAGGACAACAGTATGACCTGGCCGCAAATTTACGATGGCCAGTATTGGAAAGCGGCGGTCGCAGTGCAATATGGTGTCCATGCTATTCCCTGTCCCGTGCTGGTGGACGGAGATACGGGAACTATTATTGCCGCCGACACGGGCGCGCTGGGGCATAAACTGACCAAAGCATTGCAGTCCGCTCTGGACGCAAAGGCCAAGAAGTAGCGCGCCACCCCCGCCGACGCTGACCTTGATGGTTCGAGGTCGCATAAGGTGATTGAAAAAGTTTCACCTAATTCTTCACCTGAAGCTTTACCAAGGGAGTATTGGAAGGGCAGTAAAGAGGCATTGGCGAGCGGTGAGCGAGTTGTTGAAAAAACGGCTTGAGCCCGCGGAAAATAAGGCTGCATTAAGCCTTGAAACAGAGCGTGCCAGGCTCGAAACGGTAAAGTTTCCTCGGTTCGATTCCGACCCTCGCCTCCAAGATGTTTCTATCCAATGACTTACGAGATTTCTCGCTTTGGTTCTTTGTTCCTTGGCACCGTGCGGCAATGGATGAAAACCGACCCTCGCCTCCGACAAATGTGCACCGATGAGCAGCAATATTTGTCTTTGCAACTTCCCTTAATTCCAAAGCAAGGGATCTACCGCGCAGGATTTACAAGGACCCTCCCAGTGCTTGCAGTATGCAGCGTGGCGCGTACCAGCAGCCGGAATTGGCGGAGCGGCCGTTGTCGTGTTTTGCATGTAGATTGGCGTGTTCTGCTAGTGACGTTTGTTTGATCGAGCGTAGCTTTGAGCCATGAGTGCAACTCAGGGTGCGATGACATGGCGTGAGCCGAAATCAAAACTGTCTAACTCACTTGATCAATTGGAAGTGATCCATCACAAACAAGGGAACTCGTTCTTCCACCACATGAATCCACCACTCGTTGCTGGTCTTATCGCAGTGACGCTCTTCGCAAATCGAGGTTTGTGTGCGGGCAACTTTGATTGGCCTCAATGGCAAGGCCCGGACCGCACGGCCCATTCCAAAGAGACCGGCCTGCTTAAGGAATGGCCAAAAGATGGCCCGCCGCCGGCTTGGAAGATCAAAGGCCTTGGTGGCGGCGACAGCACACCGTCCGTGGCTGCCGGGCGGATTTACGGCATGAGCCATCGCGGTGCCGATGAGGTGGTCTGGGCTCTTTCGGAGAAGGACGGCAAGGAAATGTGGGCGGTGCGAATCGCGCCGGCTTACTCGCAAAACTGGCCGCAATCGAAAGAAGGTCCGAGTTGCACTCCGACAATCGATGGGGATCGGCTTTATGTCATCGGTCTGGCGGGCAATATGGCTTGCCTCCAGGTCGCCGACGGCAAAGTGGTTTGGCAGCGAAACCTGATGGCGGATTTCGGCGGCAAAATCCCAATGTGGAGTTATCGGGAGTCGCCCCTTGTTGACGGCGACAAAGTTATCTGCACACCCGGTGGAGACGAAACGACAATGGTCGCGCTGAACAAGGTCAACGGCGAGACGATCTGGAAAAGCCATGTGCCCGACCGTGCAGGCGGCGAGCCGCAAAACTTCGGCAGTGCTGCGAATCGCCCAAGCGTGATGCAGACCGATCCCGTGCTCTCAACTCTCGACGCCGATCACAACAAAGAAATTTCGGCCGATGAACTCGCAGCCGCGCCGACCGCTCTCCTCAAATTGGACAAGAATCATGACGGGAAACTTTCCGAGGATGAGGTAAGTCCCCAAATGGGAGAACGCGATGGGCAAGGCGGCCAGCAGCGTCGTCGGAGGGGCCCCGGCATCATGCGTATGATGAAGGCCCTCTCCGCCCTGGATGCCGACGAAAATGGCGTGATTGACGAGGCCGAGATCAAGAACGCTGCGGTGGCTCTGCAAAAGCTGGATGAAAATCACGACGGCAAATTGACGGAAGATGAAGTCGGCATGAAGTACATGGGCCCGCAAAACACCGGCGCCGCGTACTCGTCAGCCATCGCAATCGACTTTGGCGGCCAGCGCCAATACGTGCAGCTCTTGGCTACGACCGTCGCTGGAGTTGCCGCTTCCGATGGCAAGTTACTCTGGCGGTATGACAAGCCCGCCAATTCGATGCGGCTCAATATCTCCACACCCATTTATCACGATGGCCATGTGTTCGCCACTTCGGCATATGGGGCGGGCGGTGGACTGGCGCGCCTGATCAAGAAACCAACCGGCGAGTTTGCCGCGGAGGAAGTCTGGTTCTCGAAATCTATGGAGAATCATCACGGCGGCGTGATCCTCCACGATGGCGCGTTGTTTGGCGCGAACGGCGGCAATGGCGGCGGATATCTCGCCTGTCTTGATTTCAAAACGGGTGAGGTCCTGTGGAACGAACGGGATTCGGACAAGCGCCGCGTGACCAAAGGCTCAGTGGCGTTTGCAGATGGCCGGATTTATTACCGGACCGAGGAAGGGCCGATTGTTCTGATAGAACCCAGCCGTAAGGAATACCTGGAGCGCGGGCGGTTCGATCAGCCCGAACGCACGGACAAACCGGCCTGGGCGCATCCAGTCATTGCGAACGGCAAGCTCTACATTCGGGATCAGGACACGCTGTTCTGTTACGACGTCAAGGCGAAGTAAGTAACTTCAGCCCATAAACCGATGAGCGATCGATTACGAATCTCCCGCACTTGGGCACAGCGGTTCGCCGAGCAGAAGATAGCGGTGCCGATGTTATTGCGAAGGGCAGGATTACCCCCGGGGCTTTTCCAACAGGAAAAAGTTTACGTCACGACGGCTGAACTGTTCGCGCTTTGGAGGGCCGTTGGCGAAATGACTTCAGATCCAGCAATCGGCCTAAGGTTGGGCGCAGAGACACGATTCGAGCGTTCCCACCCTGCTGCCATTGCTGTTATGTGCAGCCGCACATTCGCCGACGCACTGGAACGACTCGGCCGATATAAAAAACTGACGTGCCCGGAAGAAATTCGCGTGCACAAAAAAGCCGAGGAAGCTGGGGTGGAGTTCTTCTACGTCGAAGCTACCGAACCTCAACCCGATGTGCTCGTTGATATGGTCCTGTCATGGATTCTCACCGTCGGACAGCGCGGCACTGATGGCCAGGTCGCGCCGCTTCGGTTGGAGTTGACCCGGCACCCCAAGCATCGCGAATTGCTTGAAGGGCACTTCGGTTGCCGGGTGCGTTTCAAGGCCGACCGCAATGCGCTGGTGTTTCGGAGTTCTGACCTTGACCGTCCGTTCGTCACTCATAACGAGGAATTGCTAACGGTGATCGGAACGCAGTTGGACTCCGAACTTGAAGCCCGGATTACGAGCCAGAATGTCGGCGAACAGGTGAAGGGCGCGCTCCGGCGA
>WNGK01006508.1_pt1 | contig 12283 bp, 14 predicted proteins | sample 5400601 | NCBI WGS metagenome assembly WNGK01 (sample SAMN13153376, study PRJNA577476) | soil metagenome | isolation source: 60 cm soil or saprolite under Garry oak tree replicate 1 | place: USA:California | collected 2016-06-15
TCGAGAGCTTCTCCTCCAACCACACCTTGATCAGCGACTGATAGGGGACATCACGCGCGTTAGCTGCGGCCTTGATCCGCTCGAGCGTGTGCACCGGAAGACGCAGCGAAATGCTCTGCGTCGAAGGTTTCAGGTTGGGCAGCCGGACGCGCTTTGCCTTCGACCAGTCGATAAGGTCTGCACTGTCATGCGTCTCCCAGAACTTGCGTACCTGCGCTTCGGACTTGAATCGTGGGACCTTAGTCTTCGCGTTCATAGATCGGCCTTTCCTTGCGGTGCATTTCGCGTGCGGAGATGACCCGGATAAGCGTGCCGTCGCCTCGAAGCGTGAACGTTACATGAAGGCGGCGCCCTTCGAGCGTTGCGCCTAGCGCGTGATACCGCGGTTCTTCGGCCGAGTGACCCGGGTCGGCCACCATGAGCAACCTTGCGTCGAAAAATATCTGTTCGGCCTCGCTCTGGGAGACGCCATGCTTTTCACTCTTACGAGCGTTTCCATCATCCCAATCGAAGCCGATAATTCGCTCGAGGTCGATCACTATTGTATATTACCATCATATACAACTCAGGGTCAAGCCAAGTGGACGGCAGCGTACGCCTGCGATACGCTAATGAGATCCATTCCATCAATCTTGAGGATTACAAACCAATGAAGAAGATGCGTGATCGCCGCCGTCAGCCGACGCATCCCGGCGCCATCCTGCGTGAAGACGTCCTGCCGGCGCTGCGCATGTCGCAGACCGAGCTCGCAGAGCGTCTTGGAGTTTCCCGCGTGACGGTAAATACCTTGCTGCAGGAAAAGCGGGATCTCTCGGTCGAGCTCGCTGCCCGGATCGCGAAGCTGCTCGGGCATTCGCCGGAAAGCTGGCTACGGATGCAGGAAGCGCTGGATCTCTGGCGGCTAGCTCAGGATCCGTCGCGATTGGCCGATGTCAAGCCGTTGCCGCGGGAGCGCATTGCGGCCTGACGCTGGATTAATACGACGTAGCAGGCCGTGTGCTGTGGATGGCCGGCATCTTCGCGGTCTGCGGGCCCAATCAATCCTTTCGCGATCTTGGCCGTCGCTTGGGCCGCAGCAACATCCGAAGTCGCTTCGTCGCCTGCTCGCGATCGATTCTGGACGCGGCGGGCGACCACTTCGCCATCCCGGCGCGCCTGAGCGATCGCCTCCTCGGTTCTCCGACGCGAGTTCGACGAAATCGTCGCCAAGGAGCAGAAAGCGGTCACCTCTTTGTGAGTCGTGGGTGGGCGCTATCGACCCTTTGCTACCTGTCGTGCGCTAGAGAAGCGGACATTAGATCCGGTCAGTACGGAAATAGACTCAACCATTCAGCTCCCTGGGCGCCTTGCGCGGGGCTGAAAAAGTGGCCAATGCGACTCGCGTCGATGACCATGGTGCCCGCACCCGGAGCGGCCCCGAACCGTCCCGCAAATCCAAAGGACGGTGGAACGTAGTCCGGATTGTTGAGAGGGTACATAAATGGGTCGTTCTGGTAGCTCTTCCACAGCGCCCAAGTAGTATCGGTCCCGTTCTTGGAGCGCTGCCAAGTCAGTTTTGTTAACTCGGCGCCTGTCGGAACCCCTTGCTGACCTCCCGAAATTACCTCTCGATCCAGGCGCAAGATGTCGTCGATATTGTCGCCAGCATCCATGTTGGCGATGAAGATGTTCGGATCCCGAACTGGGTCGCTTAACGTCTGATTCAGCGTCTGCCACTGTGAGTTCGCGGAGTCCGAAATCGCCCAGTGGCCGTTCTCGACGGCCAACACATCCGTGACGCTGTCGCCGGTAAAGTCACCGAAGCGGAGCTCGCTCATCGGGAAACTCGAACTTGCCACCGCCTTCCATTCACGGCGCGACAAAGATGTCACAAACCACTGGCCGTCGTCTCGACGCCAAAAGGCGTGGGTCGTCTGACGCGTGACGCCTGGTCGGTGGTCCCTCACGCTTGGGTCAAAGCGCCCGAAATAAACCTCGCTCAGGTCGAAGGAACGACCTGGCATCCAGTCGCCGTCGCCAAACTGAGCCCAGTCGCTTACGCCGCCACTGGAGATAAACCAAAACCCGGTCACAGTCTGCCTCAATACATCGCATCGCAGATCGCCATCAAAATAGCCAAATCGCAGGTCTTTCAGCGCGTTATCGTCGCGCCGCAGAAAGGTCCATGGAAATTTTCCAGCGCTCGAGAACCACCAGGTCACTCCCGTCGCAAGAAACAAATCATCGACTCCGTCGCCGTCAATATCGCACACCGCATATTGACCAAAGGTATCGACGTCGTACTGATTGTTTCCCTTAATCTGCACCGTGCAGCAATCGGCGTAAAGGGCGATGGCGGCGTCCTTGTCAGACCGGGCAAAGACGTTTCGATCAATGAGGGCGACATTCGTAGGCTGTCCCCGGATCTTGATGTCGTTCGTTTTCTTATATTGAAATGCGTTTTCGCGGAATAAGAACGTACGACCTGCGTCGCCGCAGTTGAACACATGCTGGCTCGCATCAGCCAGCCAATTGTAAAGACCGCCCAAGAGTGCGCCGAAGGGCCCTCCCAACCCTCCCCCAAGAAGCCAATCCCAGCCCCCTAGAGGATTCCAGAGCGCCGGGCAATTCGCTGTCCCGTGTACGTCGAAAACGTGTATGTCTCTCTCGAAGAAGCTGCCGTGATAGCCGCCTCCCTTGAGGATCAGGTTGCGCTCCGCCTGGTATCCGCCAGCGAAGCCACTTGCCGTGATGGAGTGCCTGTTGTAATCGAAAACATTCTGGAAGATTTTGGCGAAGGCGGCGTCCCCGACCTCTACCCCGTACCCCCTGGCCCCGTGGCTCTCCGTCGAGTGTTGGTTGTGATGAATATAATTGTCGTGAATCAAAACGAGAATCTCCGGGGGATCCTCTTTGGGTATGTCCAAATGGCCGTTTGCTTCTTTAACCTCGATTGCCGCGCCTCCCCATCCTGCGATCTCCATGTTTGAAATTTCAACGTCGTGACAGCCCGCAATGTTGAGTCCGGTTTCGACCGTGTGGTGGTCTTCGAAATGTTTAGTCCATAACCGAAATCCCGAAATCCGCGCTCCATCGCCGTATGTCGTCAGATCGGAAGGACCCACAGTGCAATCAATCGCGATAAATGTCGCGCCATCGGTTCGCTTATCGTTCTCGCCATATTGCAATAAAGGCCCGGTCGTGTGAGGCGTGCGCGCCGAGGGCACCCCGGGATCGCCACCGGGGCCCAGCGGACCAATCGCTCCGACTGCCGCCGTTGTGATATCCGTGCCGACGAGACCATGGTCGGGCCGGCCCGCCGTCCTTGGGATCGATACCGGCCCATCGTCTGGAACGTAACTCGCCAGCGTGACACAGTGCCCGAATCGAATAATTGCCGATTCTCCATCTCCCCTCGAGGAGAAATTGATGGCCACGTCTGATGCAAGGAGGACCGTCGTATTCGGCGTCTTCAGTGCATCTATCAGGTTTGTTATCAGCATTTCCATTTCCGAGCCCGCGACTTGGCGGATGTACACCACGTGCTCTTTGGGCGGACACTTAGCTGGCTGCGCCGCCGCAGTTTGTATGCTCGCAGCAACAAGTAAGACGGCGATAAGGTCGCATGGTCGAATTTTCATGGCGACTCCTACTCAAGCGACGCCTACTTGGTCAGCGCGGTATCGCCGTCCAGCAAGCGCGTAAGACCATTGTATAGCTCGCCGTCCTTTACGACGAAAAATAGGTCACCACGCGCATTCTGGCGAACCGCACATTTGGCATCGGGAGTGCTTGCCAGCGTGCCCTCCCGATTCATATCACCAAAGATGGGTGGGCGAGCCTAAGAACTCATCGGCTTCCGATATGGACTAAACCACCGCACGTCCGCAAGCGTAGGAGGTCCGTGATGGCAAACGTCCCGCAATGGCAGGCCGAGGGCGATTGGTTCGACGTCTGCAAGTGCAACATTCCGTGTCCGTGCGAATTCGCGCAGTTGCCGACGTTCGGCGACTGCGACGGCGTCCTGGTCTGGCACGTGCGCAAGGGCAGCTACGGCGGCGTCGCGCTCGACGGGCTGAACGTCGTGGCGATCGGCTACTTCAAGGGCAACATCTGGGCGGGCGCCAAGGCGACGATGGGGATCTTCCTGGACGAGCGCGCCGATCCGAAGCAGCGCGAAGCTCTGCAGATGATCTTCGGCGGACAGGCCGGCGGCTGGCCGGGCCAGTTCGCGCAGAACATCGCCGAAGTGCGCGGCATCGAGTTCGCGCCCATCGAAGTCGACATCGCCGCCGACCTCGCGAAATGGAGCGCATCGATTGCCGGCCGGGCGGAAGCTGCGGCCGAGGCGCTGACCGGCCCGACGACGCCACCCGGCAAGCGGGTGCAGACGATCAATCCGCCCGGCTCGGAGGTCGGCCCCGGCGGCGCGGCGACCTGGGGTAGCTCCACGGCGGATAACGTCGACGTGTTCGGCTTCAAGTGGAGCCGCAGCGGACAATCGAGCAAGCACATCCCGTTCAACTGGCGCGGACCGGATTGATCGATGCAGGCAGTTGACACGACTCCCGAAGAGGACTCGCCGCGCGCGGCGTTCGCCGTGCTGTCGTGGCGGATCAACCTGGCGGTCGTCATCGCATTGATCGCGCTGTCCGCGCTGGCGTGGCGAAGCACGGTGCACGACGCGCTTTCGATGCGCGGCATGGTGATGAGGCTCGGACAGATCGGCTGGCTCGCGCAGGGCGACATGACGGTGGGCGTCTTTCTCGCGATGTGGGTGACGATGATGGTGGCGATGATGCTGCCGACCGTCGCGCCGATGGTGCTCGCGCATCTCGGCGTCGCGCGCCGGCTGGGCCGCGGCGGCGCTCCCACGCTCGTGTTCATCGCCGGCTACCTTCTCGTCTGGTCCGCGATCGGCGTGGTGCCGCTCATCGTCTACAAGGCGTTTGCGCCATTGAGCGAGGATGCGGCGCTGCTGCCTTGGCTGCCCGAGCTGGCCGGCGCGACTCTCGTCTTCGCGGGCGCCTATCAATTCACGGGATGGAAGCGGATTTGCTTCGACCACTGCCAGAGCCCCTTCGCCTTCATTGCCCCGCACGAATTTGACGGCGGCGCCGCCGGTGCACTGCGCGCGGGCGTGATTCACGGCGCGTTCTGCCTCGGCTGCTGCTGGGCGATGACCGCCGTGCTGCTCGTGGTCGGGCTCATGAACCTGCTGTGGATGGCCGGCATCTTCGCGCTGTTCTTCGTCGAGAAGAGCTGGAAGCACGGCCTGATCGTGGCGAGGATCGCCGGCGTCGCTCTGATGGTGCTGGGCGCGGCGGTGATCGCCCATCCCGCGCTTCTCGCGGCGATCTCGCTGTAGCGCGCTTTGGGCAGCTGGGCGAGGTCACTCAGGTAGCGGCGTGTTCCAACTGCTTCAGCCGGCTGCCAAGCTTGCCGCGCGCCTCTTCGAGATCGTAGCTTGCTTGCAGCGCCATCCAGAACTGCTCCGACGTACCGAAGTAATGCGCCAGGCGAAGCGCGGTATCGGCTGTAATCGCCCGCTTATGGAGGACGATCTCGTTGATCCGGCGCGGTGGCACGCCGATCGCGCGGGCGAGGGCGTTCTGGCTAATGCCCATTGGAGTCAGAAACTCCTCCAGGAGGACTTCGCCGGGATGGATGTTGGGTAGCTTGCGCATGGTGTACCTGATCTAGTGATAGTCGACGATTTCGACCGCGTCGCATTGCCCCTGCTGCCAGACGAAACAGATGCGCCATTGGTCGTTGATCCGGATGCTGTGCTGGCCTGCGCGCTTCCCTCTCAACGCTTCCAGGCGATTTGCGGGAGGAATGCGCAAGTCATCCAGGCGCTGGGCGGCGTTTAGCATCCGCAGCTTTCGGCGGGCGAGCGCTTGAATCTGATTCGGAAGGCGACGCGACATGTCGCCGTTCCAGATGCGTTCGGTCTCCTTGTCGGCGAAGCTCCGGATCACGCCGCATCATAACGTGAGGCGTTATATAACGTCAAGCGTTATGATTGGCATGGGGACGCGGCTGCGCCTGAGCGCGCGTCGGATCCCGGTAATCCGTGCGGTGCGGGCGATCACCCACATTGGTATCATGAAAAACGAATAGGGATCTTTTTCATGGTCTGAGGAGACCGAACATGAGTGAACTGCGGTATCCCAACGAAAGCAGAGAATATCGCGATGCGCGCGACGCATTGCTCAAGGACGAGCAGGAGCTTGTCGACAAGGTGAAATCCGTGGCAGCAAGACGCCGCAAGCTCCCCCGCGGCGGGCAGTTGAAGGAGGACTACGTCTTCCAATGGGCAAACGATGGGAAAGTGAGGAAGAGCGTGAAGTTCTCCGAGCTGTTCGGGAACAAGAACACCCTGCTGCTTTATTCATTCATGTACGGTCCGAACTGGGACAATCCCTGTCCATCGTGTACGTCGCTGGTCGACGGGTTCGATCGGACCTGGTATCAGGTCACACGGAACGCCGCGTTCGTTGCCATTGCCAAAGCCCCGGCCGAGAAAATCAACGCATGGGCAAAGAAACGCGGCTGGTCGCAGATCGCGCTGGTTTCCGGATCGGACTCTCCCTATCAGGCCGATTACAAATGCCAGGGAGACTCCGATGACATGCAATGGCCGGTGATGCATGTGTTCAGGAAGCAGGATGGAAAAATCTTTCATTTCTGGGGAACGGAAGCGTCGCAGAATCATGTCGACACGGTGTGGCCATATTGGAATCTCATGGACTTCACGCCGGAGGGCCGGCCGGACATTGTCACTCCGCCACAGAATTTCAGATCCGAATTCCTGGAAAAACACTATCTGAATAAGGAGTAGTTTGGCCTGGTGCGACAGGCTCACCACGAACGCGACAGGCTCACCACGAACGGGACAGGCTCACCACGAACGGACGACGAACCGTTCGCCCTGAGCTTGTCGAAGGGCGTCGGGCTATCCGCTTCACGCGATGCGGATACCGGCGAATCAGATCATTTGCTTGCGCCGCTGCGCGACCAAGCGCTCGAGCAGGTCGATGTTGAGCCTCACTCCATTGAGGTTGGGATTGACCTGCAGTGCGCGGCGCGAATACTCGAGCGCGCGGTCGTAATATTCGAGGCGCGTGTAGATCTGGGCGTAGCCGGCGAGCGCGCCGAAGTGATACGGGTTGCGCTTCATGACCTCGTCGCAGTCGGCTAGCGATTTGCGCAAATCGCCGACAAGAAAATACAGGGTCGCGCGCTTGTTCCAGGCTTCCGCGAAATCGGGCTTGATTTCGATGATGCGGGTGAAGGTCGCGATCGCTTGCTTCAGGTCGCCGGCATCGATTTGCTCGATACCCGTCTGGTAGAGCCTGTCCGCTTCCTGGTCGCCTGAGCGTGCCCAGATGCGCCATATGGCCTGTTCCGCATGATCACGCGTGTCCTCGTCGGGATCGCGCAGCGATCTCAGGAGCAGCGTCACGTCGTCCATCCTGCCGACTTCGCCCAGCCGAAGGGTGGCGTCGCGGCGCGTCTGCGCGTTTGCGTCGGACAGGAGTTGAACGGCTTGTTCCCGACTGAGCTCCTGCGCCTGCGCGGCCGTGCCCGTGAGCAACAGCATCACCGCCAAAGAAGTCAAAAGGGCGTGCACTTCAATCATCCGTTCGAGAATTCGAATTCGCCTCTCTACCGTCCAGGCGAATGTCAGCGTGGATCGCGAACCGCCTATCGAACGGCGGGCGGCCCGCGGCCACAAGCGCTCATGCCCCGCCGGCGCGCTACGTTCCGCCTTCGATCTCGATGTACATCTCGACGGGCTCGATAACGGTGTGCTCGGCCTTCCGCGCGGCTGCCTCGGGAGAGTTCATCATGGCCTTCATCTTCTCAAGGTCCACATCTTTCAAAACAACACACACCTGATTCTTGCTGGGGTGTTTGAAAATTTGGTGGCTGGAGCAAAAGCTTTTGAACAGCGCCTTCCGCTCATCTCCACCGGCAAGCCACTTCTTCATATCGCCGACTGCGTGCTGCGCAACCACCGTTGTCATACCCGTTCTCCCGAAGTTTGGTTCGGTGCCCAAATTTGTTCGAGGGCACCTGTTTTTGAGCCTAACACGACGTGTGGGAGATGGATACCGGCGAAGTTCACGGCCCGTTGCCGGTCCGTTCATGGTTCGACAGGCTCACCACGAACGGAAGATGAACCGTTCGCCCTGAGCTCGTCGAAGGGCAGGCCTCTTCGCCAGACAACAGTTCTTGGGTGACGGGAGGGTCCGCGGTGAAACGCCGAGCTGGCGGCCCTTGGATCACACAACTCCAACCGGGTTCGCGGTGACGGTTATTCCCTCATCCTCCAAGATGCTGCCTCGTGCAACCCCCTCTCGCCAGCCGGCCGGACCATGTGGTACGGTTGAAATTCCGGTCCTAAGGGGGATGCGATGAAATTGTCTTGTGCAGCCGCTGCTCTCGCATTCGCGCTGACGTCGTTCTCGGCCGCCGCGGCCGACTATCCCGCACCGAAACAAGGCGACTGGGTCGCGCGCGACTTCAAGTTCCACACCGGCGAGGTGATGCCCGAGTTGCGCGTGCACTACACCACGGTAGGTGAGCCCACCGGACAACCGGTGCTGTTCCTGCACGGCACCACGGGCTCGGGTCTCGGCTCGTTGATGCCCGCTTTTGCCGGTGAGTTATTCGGCCCCGGCCAGCCGCTCGACGCCACGAAGTATTTCATCATCCTGCCGGACGCGATCGGCCACGGCAAAACCTCAAAACCGTCCGACGGGTTGCGGGCGAAATTTCCGAATTACGACTATGACGACATGGTCGACGCGCAATATCGTCTGGTCAAGGAAGGGCTCGGCATCCGTCACCTGCGCCTCGTCATCGGCAACTCGATGGGCGGCATGCACACCTGGCTGTGGGGCGAGAAATATCCGGACTCTATGGACGCGCTGGTACCGATGGCGGCGCAGCCGACCGCGATGTCGAGCCGCAACTGGATGATGCGGCGGCTGATCATCGACACGATCCGCAACGATCCGGCCTGGATGAACGGCAACTACACGACGCAGCCGACCGCGCTTAAGGCCGCCAGTGTGTTTTACGGCATCTCCACCCCCGGCGGCACGCTGTCGTATCAAGCCGCGGCGCCCACGCGCAAAAAGGCGGACGAGCTTCTGGATGCGCGCCTTGCGGCGCCGTTCACCGCCGATGCCAACGACACTCTGTATCAGTGGGAATCATCCGGCGACTATGACGCCGCGCCCGGACTGGAGAAGATTCAGGCGGCGCTGCTCGCGATCAATGCCGCGGATGACGAGCGCAACCCGCCGGAAACTGGATTGATGGTTAGCGCGCTCAAGCGGGTGAAGAACGGTCGGCTGCATCTGATCCCGGCGAGCGAAGACACCCGCGGCCACGGCACCACCGGCATGGCCAAGTTCTACAAGCAGCAGTTGCAGGAGTTGCTCCAGACCGCGCCGCAACGTGCGATGTGAGAGGTGCGAACCGTTCGCCCTGAGCCTGTCGAAGGGCGGACTGTGAGGTAGTTCGTGGTTCGACAGGCTCACCACGAACGGAATTACGAAGCCGTTCGCCCCTGAGCCTGTCGAAGGGCGTCGGCTATCTGAGGGAGCGGGCGCGAGTTGATTTCGGTCGTACGCGAGTATTGCGTACGGCCAGAACGTCTTCCAACGCCTATTTCCTTTCGATGGCTGCCAGTAGCCGTTTCACGAACTCATCCATCGCTTTGGTGTCGATCCAGCGGACTACCGCCACCACATCGTGCTCCGGGTCCACGTAGATCATGTTCGTGCCGTTGCCGATATGCGCGAACGCGCTGACCGGCGCACTCGGCAGATATTTCCGGTCGGTGTTGAGAAACCAGTTCATGAAGCCGTACGTCGGCTGCGCGGTGGTGGGCGTGAGCGCCCAGTCGACCCATTGATTTGAGAGAATCTGCCGGTCTTTCCATTTGCCGTGGCGCAGCGTGAGGTAACCAAAGCGCGCCATGTCGTAGGCATGAATGAACATTCCGCCGCCCCAATGACCGCCGCCGGTTGTCGACTGAACCGCAATCCCATCGAGAACGATCCAGGAATTCTCGTAGCCGTACCAGCGCCATGTGTTCGAGGCGCCGATGGGGTCCATCACGTTCTCTTTCAACACCTGCGGCAGCGGGCGGCGCCAGACGTTGAGCGCGGCGAGCGACAACACGTTCACGCGCGTATCGTTGTATTTGTAGACGCTACCGGAGGCGTTGCGCTGCCGCGTGGTCCACTCACTCGGCTTGTCGCCCGGTCGATCGGCCCAGTCGGGCTTGCCCCAAAGTGTGCCTTCCCAGTCGCTGGTCTGGCGCAGCAGGTGGTCCCAGGTAATGGTCCGGTTGTGCGGGGTTTCGAAAAGATACAGAAAATCGGGCGTGCCCAGGCTGTCGGATTTGTTGCCGGCCGGAACCGGGTTGTAGACCTGAATCGGCGGAACATAATCGCGCACCGTGTCGTTGATGCTCTTGATCATGCCGCGATCGACGGCGATTCCGATCACGCTTGAAAGAAAGCTCTTGGTCACGCTGTGCGCCATGTCCACTCGCAGCGGCTCTCCCCATTCGGCGACAACGTAACCTTTGTGAACAATGATGCCGGTCGGTTCGCCGCGGTCCTTGATGGGCCCAATGGCATAGCCGAAGGGCTCGCGGCCGAATGTCTGGTAATGATTGAGTTTGAGATCGCGCGGCGCCTTGGTCTCGCTTGCAACGGAAAAGTCGATCGCTTCTTTCAAGAGCGATGGGCTGATGCCCACCTCGGCCGGAGTCTTGTGCTGCCACACCGCATCGGGGTAGTAGACACTGGGCGTGTTCGTGCCGGATTGCGCAGACGCCCACAGCGGGGCAAGCAAGAGGACGAGCAAGAGCTGGGCAGGGCGACAAGCGATCATTGCGTGAACCTCCTGGTATCTCTGGTCCTAAAATTGGTGCCAGCGGCATGCCGCCCCGCGACAAAGCCAAAGGTCATGGCCGGTCCAAGGTTGATCCCGCCGGATGGATAGTGCCCGCCCATGACGCTGGCCTGATCGTTTCCGACAGCGTACAGGCCTTGGATGGGCGTACCGTCACCGTTCAACACGCGTGCGAACGCATCGGCTTTGAGTCCGGCGAAGGTGCCGAAACTAACGAACTCCTGCACATCGTAGATTGCCGGCGGGCGTTCCCATGTTCCATCCTGAAGTAGCTGCCGGAAAGTCTACGCCTGCGTGACGTACTGAGCGAAGCCGGCGCGATCGCTCAACATCGTCATTTCCGCGAATGCAGGGCGCGTCCTTGACGTCCCCATCGCACTGCGGCATCTTGCTCCTTCCCGCCACAATCCTTCCCGGTCCATGCGCAAGACACTCCCTGCCATCGGCCTTTCGCGGTCCGAAATCTTCGCGCGCATGAAGGCGCTCTCCGCCGGCGACGTCTACTGGCGGCGCGGCCGCGTTCCGCTGTACGTGTTCAAGGCCAACGACGAGATCGCAGCGCTTAGTCGCGACGCGTTCCAGGAGTTTTTCACTGAGAACGTCGATCGCGCTCGTTTTTCATGGAGGGCCTGATGATGCTGCAACGGATACGCTCTTTGACAGTTGTGGCCCTGCTCGCGTTGATCGTCGCGCCCGCTGCGGCGCAATACCCGAATAAACCTATCCGCCTCATCGTCCCGTTTCCAGCGGCCGGCGCGGCGGACCTGTCGGCGCGTGTGTTGGCGGTTCCCCTTTCCCAGGCTCTTGGCCAGCCGATCATCGTCGAGAACAGACCGGGCGCCGACGGTGCCATTGCGGCCGACGTTGTGATCAAGGCCGCGCCGGACGGCTACACGCTGTTTTACGGAACCAATACCGCGCTTTGCAGCGTGCCCGCGATGCGCAAGAACCCGCCCTACAATCCAGTCACGGATTTCACGCCGATCTCGCTGGTTGGAACCTTCGGCTTCTTCCTGTTTGTGCATCCCAGCGTCCCGGCGCAGTCGGTTGCCGAGTTGCTGGGCTATGCGCGCGCCAACCCGGGCAAGCTCAATTACGCGACCGGCAACAGCACCAGCATTCTCGCAACCGCGCGGCTCAAAATGCTCGAGCGCATCGACATGGTCGAAGTCCCGTACAAGGGCGACGCGCCGGCGACGCTCGACCTGGTGGCGGGCCGCGTGCAACTGATGATCGCCACACCGGGCACAGCCGCTTCGTTCGTCAAGGAAGGCAAGCTGCGAGCGTTGGTGGCGCTGCAGCCAACGCGCAGTTCGCTGCTTCCCGAAGTGCCGACCTATTTGGAGACGGGGCTGCCGCC
>WNGK01006509.1_pt1 | contig 12283 bp, 9 predicted proteins | sample 5400601 | NCBI WGS metagenome assembly WNGK01 (sample SAMN13153376, study PRJNA577476) | soil metagenome | isolation source: 60 cm soil or saprolite under Garry oak tree replicate 1 | place: USA:California | collected 2016-06-15
ACCACCCCAGCATGCGCCCGGGATGCACAGCCAGGAGTGGCTGTGCCACGCGACGGGAGAAAGCCTCAGGTCTCCCGGCGTCGTCCTTTAATGACGGCGCTCTCGCGCCGGGGGCGGCCGGGACGACCTGAGCTACAAAACCAATGGCAAATCCAACTGGCTGTGCCACGCGAAGAAAGGGTTTCATACTTTGGCCTTGGCGGCAGAACGAGCGCCATCTTTTTCGCTGCGCACCTTGTCGGTGCGCCCGAGCAAATCGCGAGCAATGATCATTCGCTGAATCTCGCTGGTGCCTTCGTAGATCGAGAGCACGCGCGCGTCGCGATACATGCGCTCGACGTCGCTTTCGCGCGAATAGCCCATGCTGCCGTGAATTTGCACGGCTTTGTAGGCCACGCGGTTGGCCATCTCGGCGGCAAAAAGTTTGGCGCGCGAAGCGAAAGCGCCCAGGCGGCTCGAACCCGTGTCTCGCGTCGTATCCCGCGCCGTGTCTCGCATATGGGCCGCCTGCCAGACCAGAAAGCGCGCCGCTTCAATTTCCGTTTGCATATCCGCGAGCATAAACTGGATGGCCTGAAATTCGCCGATCGTTTTGCCGAAGGCGCGCCGCTCTTTCGCGTAGCGCGCGGCAGCTTCGAGCGCGCCTTGCGCGAGGCCCACGGCCTGCGCGGCAATGCCCACGCGCCCGCCCTCCAGCGCTTCGAGCGCGATCTTCAGCCCCTGGCCTTCCTGGCCCAGGCGATTTTCCTCCGGCACTTGGCAATCGGCAAAAACAATTTCCGCCGAACGCGAAGAGCGCAAGCCCATTTTATCTTCGTAGCGGCTCACGCGAAAGCCGGAGAAGCCGGGCTCGACGAGAAAAGCGGTTATCATTTTTTTAGCAACCCCCGGGTTTTTAGCAACCCCTGGGGCGCCGGCGGCGGGTTCAGTTTTCGCAAAGACGAGATAGACGCCGCTTTCGCCGCCGTTGGTGACCCAGCTTTTCGTGCCGTTGAGGTGATAGGCCTTGCCGCGGCGCACCGCTCGCGTCTCGATGGCGGCGGCATCCGAACCGGCCTGCGGTTCGGTCAGGCAAAAGGCGCCGAGAATTTCGCCCCGGCCAAGCCGGGGCAGATATTTTCGGCGCTGCTCATCATTGCCATGACGCCAGAGCGGCCAGGCGACGACGGAATTGGTCACGCTCAGCGCCACGGCCATGGACGCATCCACGCGCGCGACTTCTTCGAGCATCAGCACGTAGGAGATGGTGTCCAGCCCGGCGCCGCCCCACTCTTCCGGGATGAGCATCCCGCAGCAGCCGAGTTCTCCGAGGCGCCGGATCTCCGCGCCGGCGAATTTTTCCTCGCGGTCGTAGCGGCGGACGACCGGGCGCACTTCCGTCTCCATGAACCGCCGGACACTTTTTCGCACTAACTGCTGGTCGTCGGTGAGCGAGAAATCCATGAAGACAAAACATTAACACAGAGTACACGGAGACACAGAGGACGCGGAGAAAAGATTGGAGCTTGCCGAGGATCATCTGCACAGGCAAGAGTGCCTGTACCACCAAAAGAGAAAGACCCCAGCCTTTGCTGACTTTTTTTAGCGCGCGAGCGCGCAAGGCGCAAAGGCTGGGCTACAGGGGCAGGAAAGAAAACGCGCACTCTTAAAACCGAAGGGTGCGGCACCCACAAATCACGTATCACTTCAATGACGCTAGGAAGGGCGCGCTACATCTTCAGCAATTCGCGGAGGCGCTTGGTTTGCGCGCGGCTCACCGGAATTTCCGACTGCCGCTTATCGTTCATTTTCAGCATGTAGCTCGACTTGAACCAGGGGAGCACTTCCTTGATGTGGTTGATGTTCACCAGATGCGAACGGTGCGCCCGCCAAAACCGCCCGGAATCGAGGGTCTCGGCCAATTCTTCGATGGTGCGATAGTTCGAGGTGCCCTCGAGATCGCGCGTGGAGATGGTAATGGTGCCGTCCTCGATCGAGGCGCACACCATGTCCGCCGCGTCCACCAGCAGAAGCCGTCCCTGCAACTTGACCAGCAGCTTGACGAGCTGGCCGCTGCGGCTGCCCAACTGGTTCACCAGCGTCTCCAGCCGCTCCGCCGGAGAAGACTCCGCGCCCACCGCGCGCCGCGCCCGCTGCACGGCGCGCGCCAGCCGCTGCTTATCGAAGGGCTTCAAAATGTAGTCGACGGCACTCACCTCGAAGGCCTGCACCGCGTAAGATTCGTAGGCCGTGGCAAAAACAATGTGCGGCAGGCGCAGCTTGCGGTCCATCAATCTCTGAATCACTCCGAACCCATCCAAGCCGGGCATCTGCACATCCAGAAAAACCAGGTCGGGATTGTGCTCTTTGATCAGCGACACGGCCTCGAGTCCGTTCTTGCCCTGCCCGACGACACTTACTTCCGGAAAGCTCTTCAACAGAAAAGCCAGTTCGTCTCGCGCGGGCTTCTCGTCATCAACGATCAAAGTATTCATGTGGGTGTTCACGTGGGTATTCACCTGCATTCCGATTCGCCCCCCCAATGGACCGGCCAGCCGAGTATACGTTGCTCTTCAAGGCCGGCCAACTGTCCTTTTGAGGGCCTTTTGAGGGCGGCGCGGGATCCGCGCTGCCGCCGCGGGGACGAGCTAAAACCGGATAAAAGCGCCCACAGGCGACTGATAAAAACGAACTGGCCGTATTCTGTTACGTTGGACAGGCAGATAAGTCAAAACTGCGAGTGCTACATAGAAAATGCATAGCTAGGGTGTTTCCCGTAGGGAGTGGCAGCGGGCATGCTTCTTGCTAACCCACTCTGCCGTAATGAGATCGGAAATTGCACAATTTTCGTGCAAGTTCGGCCTCCATTTTGCCTTATAGTATAATTACCGATTAGGAAACGTCCGGGCAGGGGGCAAGGTGATTCGTCCATCGCGGATAATGAGCCTTGTGCTGCAGGCTGCAGAGCAGGCCTTTGGGGCCGGGCCCTTCCGCTCCACCCGCCGTGAGCCGCGATCCCCTGCCGAGCTTACCTTCGCTGTATGTGGTCTCACCTCGAGCGGCAGGTTTTTCATCGAGCTTTGCTCCACAGTCAACATCAGCCGCTCCGGCTGCTGCTTGCGTCTTCGTACGCGTCCGCAGACCGATTCCGCGCTGGCCTTGCGCGCTGTGCCGGGCGGCACTTCCTTTCCCGAGGGAACCTCACAACTGCTGTTCCAGCTCGCCTGGCTGCGGCCCGAGGATGGCGGCTGGCTGATCGGAGCATCCGCTCTCGGCGAAGCTGATCTTTGCCGTCTGGTATTTCCTTCCTACAGTCCGTAGAATTGACGACCCGACAAAAGGGCCGTCATCCCGAGCGACGAACCGCAGCAAGGGATCTCTCTTAGCCTTCATCGTGCAACGCTCCGAGGATCGGTGAGCGGCCTCTTGGAGGTTTCACCGCGTCAAAAATCGGGAGCGAGCATGCAGAATCGTGGAGCACGAGTTCTCCAGACCAAGACGCTTTATGAAGGCAATGTATTCAGCGTGCGTCAGGATCGCATCGCCGAGCCCGGCGGCATGGTCGTCACGCGCGATATCGTCGTGCATCGCGGTTCGGTCGTACTTCTTCCGGTTTTCCCGGATGGCTCCATCCTGCTGGTGCGCCAATACCGGCATGCCCTCGGCACCTTTCTCTGGGAACTGGTGGCCGGCCGCGTGGAAGCGGGAGAATCGCGGCCCGCGGCGGCACGGCGCGAACTCATCGAGGAAACCGGCTACACCGCGCGCCGCGTGCATCAAATTCTGGAGCTCTTCCCTTCTCCGGGATTTGTCACCGAGCGCATGTGGGTCTTCGCCGCCACGGGATTGCAGCGCGGCCTGGCGCAGCCGGAAGAGGACGAGCGCATCCGTTGCAGAAAATTTTCTCTCGGCGCTCTGGAAAAGATGATCCGCCGGGGATCTCTGCACGACGCAAAATCCGTCGCAGCGATTCTCTTTCATTCGCGCTGTCTCCACCCTGGGCGCACGCGACTTTCTTAACCGCGCGAGTGCTCGCGCTCCCGAGGCGCGCGCTGGGGACCCCGGCTTCGCTCAGGATGATAAATTCCGGCGTTGCGGTGTTGATATTAAGAGTCGCCAGCATCGCGGCGTAAGTTGAGCGCGCGGAAGGACGCGATAGTTGCTTGCAACGCGCTCACGGGTAGTCTAGGATTCAAGAAAATCAGGCTGGGAGGTGACTGACTGAAAACACAATCCGCGAAGATGAGCGTGCCAGAGTTCATCAAGCACCACTACCGGCACTTCAATGCCGCCGTCCTCGTCGATGCCGCCGAAGCTTATCGCCGCCACTTGGAGCAGGGAGGAAAAATGCTGCTGGCCATGGCCGGCGCGATGAGCACCGCGGAACTCGGATTGTCGCTTGCAGAGATGATCCGCCAGGAAAAAGTGCACGCCATTTGCACCACGGGCGCCAACCTGGAAGAGGACATTTTCAATCTCGTCGCGCACCATCACTACCGCCGGGTTCCCAACTACCGCAATCTGACCGATGACGAAGAGCTGGCGCTGCGCGAGCGCGGCCTGAATCGCGTGACCGATACGTGCATTCCCGAAGAAGAAGCCATGCGGCGCATCGAGCGCCAAGTGCTGAAGTACTGGCAGGAGGCCGATCGCGAAGGCCGGCGCCACTTTCCCTACGAATACATGTATCAGCTCATCCGCAACTGCAATATCCGGGAGTTCTACGAGATCGATCCGAAAGACTCCTGGGTCTATGCCGCCTGTCAGAAAAATCTGCCCATCTTCACCCCGGGCTGGGAGGATTCCACGCTGGGAAATATTTTTGTGGCCAACGTGGTGCGCGGGGACGTGGGCAATATTCACGTCGTGAAATTGGGTCTGGAACAGATGGCCGCGTTGATCGAGTGGTACCGGCAGAACAGCAAAGATCAATCCATCGGATTTTTCCAGATCGGCGGCGGCATCGCGGGCGATTTCCCCATCTGCGTGGTGCCGCTGATCATGCAGGATTTGCGCGAGAAATGCCGCCTGTGGGGCTATTTCTGCCAAATTTCAGACAGCACCACTTCCTACGGCTCCTATAGCGGCGCCGTGCCCAACGAAAAAATCACCTGGGGCAAGCTGGACCGCAATACGCCGCGATTCGTCATCGAGTCGGACGCCTCGATTGTGGCGCCGCTGGTTTTCGCCTACGTCCTCGGCGAATAGAGGCGGAGGCTTCCATGGAAAATCGGGAGGTCGCGCGCGTTTTGCGCGAGACCGCGCAACTGCTGGAGATCGACGGCGCCATCATCGGGCGCTACCGCAGTTATGAGAAAGCCGCCGAACTGATCGCCAGCCTGGCCGAATCGATCGAAGTCATGGCCCGCGATCCGGAAAAGCTCGAGGAACTTCCGGGCATCGGCGAACGCATGGCCGAGCACATCCGCGAAATTCTCTCCACCGGGGACTACGCGCTGCGCAAAAAGCTGCTGAAGAAATACCCGCTGACCATGCTCGAATTGCTTACGCTGCAATCGCTGGGCCCCAAGAAGGCGCTGATCCTTTGGCGCGAATTCAAATGCTGCACGGTCGAGCAACTGGAGCAGCTGGCCCGCGAAGGCAAGCTGCGCGATCTCGCCGGCTTCGGCGAAAAAACCGAACAGAATATCCTCAAAGCCATCGAGGTTTACAAGAAGATTTCCGGCCGGTTCCTCATTCCTATCGCCGAGCACGAGACCGCCAAACTCATCGCCTATATCCAGCGCTACGGCAAACCGATCGCCTCGATTACGCCCGCGGGTTCGCTGCGACGCTGGAAAGAAACGATCGGAGATCTCGACCTCCTGCTGACCCTCGCGCCGGAAACGCAGCCCAAGGAACTGGAAGCCATCAAGGAACATATCCTCGGCTATGGCGAGCTCGAACAAGTGCTCGCTCGCGGCGAAAACAAAGTGAGTTTCCGAGTTGCCAAAGGATTGCAGGTGGATGTGCGGCTGTTGCAGCCCGAAAATTACGGCGCGGCGCTGATTTATTTCACCGGCTCAAAAGAGCACAACGTGTCACTGCGCGGCCGCGCCATCAAGATGGGTTACACGCTGAACGAATACGCCCTGGCCACGCTGAAAGAGGAGCGCCGCGCCGCCGGCGCCAGCGAGGAAGAGGTCTACGCGAAACTCAAGCTCGACTTCATTCCGCCCGAGCTGCGCGAAAATTGCGGCGAGATCGAAGCCGCCGAACAACATCGCTTGCCCCAGCTCATCGAGCAAAGCGATCTCCACGGCGATTTGCAGATGCACACCACCGCCAGCGACGGCCGGCATTCCATCGAGGAGATGGCGCGGGCCGCGCGCAAGATGGGGTACGAGTATGTGGCCATCACCGATCACAGCAAAGCCGTGACCGTCGCCAATGGCATGGACGAAGCGCGCACGCGCGGGCACATGCGGAAAATTCGCGCTGCCAAGGTGGATGGCATTCGCGTCCTCGCGGGTATCGAGGTCGATATCCTCAAAGACGGCCAGCTCGATCTGGCCGACGAAGTGCTCGCCGAACTCGACCTCGTCGTCGCGTCGATTCACTCCTTCATGAATCTCGACCGCGCCGCCATCACCGAGCGCATGCTGGCCGCCATCGAGAATCCCTACGTACACATCATCGGGCATCCCACCGGGCGCATCCTGCTGCGGCGCGACGCCATGGCCTACGACATGGAGCGCATCCTGGATGCCGCCCGCCGCCGCGGAGTGGCCATGGAGTGCAACGCCGCGCCCGATCGCCTCGATTTGAAAGACGCCTACCTGCGCATGGCTAAAGATCGCGGAGTGCGCGTGGTGATCTCTACCGACGCGCATTCGATCAAACATCTCGAATTGATGCGCTACGGCGTGCAAACAGCCCGCCGCGGCTGGATCGAGAAAAAAGATGTGCTGAACGCGCTGCCGCTGGAGCAAATGCTGGCGGCGCTTCGTCCCAGGCCCAGCGGCGCCGCCTCGAAAAAAGCCGTGGCCGCGCCCCACTCCTGAACTGAGTGGCACAGCCACTCCTGGCTGTGCTCTCTTCAGTATCAGCTCGGCTCACGCACCTACATCAGCCCCGTGTGTACATAATCCAGTGGCACAGCCACTCTTGGCTGTGCTCAGCGGTGCTAACGTAGTGCCTCTGTGCGGAAAGCGCTGGACCAGGGCCAATCTTTTTGCACTTTGACGAGCCCTGCCGCAACGGGATTTTGCTCGATGTACGCCTGAATCCTTCTGAATTCGTTTGTTGTTCGTACCCAGTGATCAAACGACTCATCCTGCCAAAAGTGACTACCCGTGCGCCTAAGAAGTCTGTTGCATTCCCTGGCGCTCGTGCCTTTGAGAGAGTTCGTCAGTCGCCCAACCGGACACAATGGCGTAATCAAGAGATGAACATGGTTTGCCATCACCACAAACGCATGCAGGCGATAATGCCGCGGCTCGCCAGCTCCTCGTTCGATCATTATGGTGACACATTCCGCCACGGCCATCTCCTTCAGCCAAACAGGACCGCTAACGGCGCGATCGAGGACACCATCCATTTTTCGAAAGCGCTGGCCGAACGTTTTGCCGTGAGTTAATTCGGTGGCCAGCGGGGAAAACGGTGATGGCAAAGAGCCATAGAGTCGCCAAGTGAGAAAGACTGATGCGCCGGGCGGGTGCCAGTGCGGCAGATTGCGTTCGTAGTACGTCATGATGGAGAGTTCTTTAGAACGGCCACTTCTCGCTTCGCAACCGCAAAGAGCTCAGCCGCGCAAAAGTTATCTATGCACAGCCAAGAGTGGCTGTGCCACACAGAAGAAAGCCGACACCGCGCCGCGCACCTAAAAAAAGAAGTACGGTCCTTACCGCAAGCAACTGGAGATTTCCCAAGGGTTCCGTTGGTCAGCAGCAATGCTGCCACGCCGATTTCTAATCTTCTAAAAACCTTCCGACAATACAGACGCACGCCGCGAGGTTGTCGTTCCTGATCTCGCCGATGGCCGCTTTTATACACCGGTGGCCCTTCCGAGTGAAGCACATTGGTTCCGGCCGCGAAATAAAAAGTGCCGATCGTTGCAATTCTGGCGCGGTTTCCGCATGATATTCAGCTTTGCCCGCACGCTAGGGACGTGCAAGACCGATCGGATAAAAGCAGATCCCTCGGGCCGACTTTGTTCTAACCGCCAAAAGGACCTTTGGCTGGGGCGGCCCTCGGGATGACAGCCACTTGATCAGGCCAAGGGGGAAACGAATTCATGCGCCGGCCCACCACCATTGCACCGCCACAAGGAAAAGTCGGCGTGCTCACTTGTGGCATGGGCGCGGTGGCCACCACCTTCATGGCCGGCGTGGATCTGATTCGCTCGAATGGCGCGCAGCCCGTGGGATCGGTTACGCAACTGGGCACGATCCGCCTGGGCAAGCGCACCGAGCATCGTTCGCCGCTGATCAAGGAATTCGTCCCGCTTGCGGCGCTCGACGATCTGGCCTTTGGCGGCTGGGACCTCTTCCCCGATTCCGCCTACGATGCCGCGGTCAATGCCGCCGTGCTCTCGCCCGAAGACCTCGTGCAGGCCAAAAAATTTCTTTCCACCATTCGGCCCATGAAAGCCGCCTTCAATCGCGATTACGTCAAGCGCCTGGACGGACCGCACATAAAAAAAGCTAAAAACAAATACGAGCTGGCGCTGCAGATCAAAGAAGACATCGCGCGCTTCCGGAAGCAGTCCAGAGCCGCGCGCCTGGTGGTGATCTGGTGCGGGTCGACGGAAATTTTCCTCACGCCGCACGAAGTGCACTCCACGCCGGCCAAGTTCGAGGCGGCCATGAAGAAAAATCATCCCGCCATCGCGCCTTCGATGCTTTACGCCTGGGCGGCCATCACTTCGGGCGTGCCCTTCGCCAATGGCGCGCCGAACCTCACCGTGGATATACCCGCGATGCAGCAGCTCGCGCGCGAACACAACGTGCCCATCTGCGGCAAAGATTTCAAGACCGGCCAGACGCTGCTCAAAACCATCCTCGCGCCCGGCTTCAAAGCGCGCATGCTCGGCCTGAACGGCTGGTTCTCCACCAATATCCTGGGCAATCGCGACGGCGAAGTTCTCGACGATCCCGACTCCTTCAAAACCAAGGAAGAATCGAAGCTCGGCGTTCTCGAATATATTCTCCAGCCCAAGCTTTATCCCAAGCTCTACGGCAATATCTGCCACAAAGTCCGCATCAACTATTACCCGCCGCGCGGCGACAACAAAGAAGGCTGGGACAATATCGACATTTTCGGCTGGCTCAACTACCCCATGCAGATCAAGGTGGATTTCCTCTGCCGTGATTCCATACTCGCCGCGCCCATCGTGCTCGATCTGGTGCTCTTCCTCGATCTGGCGCAGCGCGCCGGCATGCACGGCATTCAGGAATGGCTGAGTTTCTATTTCAAATCGCCCATGTGCGCGCCGCAGCTCTATCCCGAGCACGACTTATTCATCCAGCTCATGAAACTGAAAAACACCTTGCGCTGGATGATGGGCGAAGAGTTAATCACGCACCTCGGCTCCGAATACTACGATTGACGGCCCGGACGGGTCGTCAATCTCGCACAACGGGCGCGGCAGTGGCTGCTAACTCAGAAGCCCAGGCCAAAGTGCGTGGCGAAGGTAAACGGATTGGTGCCGGGCCCGCCAGGCGGACGATTGAACTTAAATGGCAGGTCCACTTCAACGAAGTATCGTTTGAATATGCCTTTCGGCTCTTTGAAGTCCCAGCTCTTATTCACGAGGGGGATGAATCCAAATTGAGAAGAATTGACGTCGAACGCCATCCGCATCCCTATCGCAAAGTCGTGAGGTAAGCCCCAAACAACTCCTGGATCAATGGTGAGGCTAACGGTTTGTGGGTTGCCTGCGATCGACGGAACCATCTCCAAGTCCAACGCCAAGTGGCCTTGTCCCTTGAAGGTCACACCGATGGGGAAGCCCATCTGAAACCGGTCCGCGATGGTTGTTGTCTGACCCCCTGCGTGCGTGACCCACGGAATGACAAAACCAACGTGACCGCCAACGGTGACCTGCGCGTTAGCCGTTGCTGCCGCGCCGACAACCGACATAACCGCTAGTGTGCCAATGATGAACCCGCGTGCCCAAATTGTTTGTCGCATTCGCAGAACTCCTGGTTTAACTGGTTTGACTCCGCCATCCATTGACATCATGCCTGAAATTGCTTCCGCCAGGCCCCGCCACAGTATCGTAAAACTGCCACTGAGCCTAGCGGGATCGCATTTCCTTCTCAGTTATCGCCGGGATTCACTGGCATTCACGACCCTAAAGGCCAGCGCGGCTGCGGCCCCCGCAGCAAAGTCAGCTACCAGGTAGATCCAGAGGTTCGTCCAGGCCGACAATCCCATCATCGAAACCCCTACCGCGACCGCCGGATTGAATACTCCACCGGAGATATTCCCTACCGCGAAAGCTCCGGTCATCACCGTGAAACCGATGGCGAGCCCATAAAATGAATTGCCTGAGGTGCCCTTGGCCGTGGCCACATTCAGCACCACAAAAACCAGCGCAAACGTAAACAAGAACTCCGCCAGCAGCGCCGGCAGCGCGGCCAGGCTCATCGGCGCGACTGCTGCTCCCGCCTTCAAGTATTTCACCGCCAAGGCCGCCAGCGCCGCACCCGCAATCTGAGAAATCATGTACCCCGCGACGTCTTTGGTCTCGCACTTCCCCCTCAGCCACACTCCCAACGTTACCGCCGGGTTGTAGTGCGCGCCCGAGATGTGTCCTCCTGCGAAGACCATGATCATCAGCGCCGACCCGATAGCCAAAGGTGCCAGCGCACCCGCTCCGTTTCCCACTACCGTGCAGCCTATGGTGAATACCAGGAAGAACGTGCCCACCAGTTCCATGATGTACTTGTTCATGCCAATTCCTCCTCATTCCCACTGTTACGGGGTGCCGTTACTGACTCGGCTGCGCAAGATACCACGGAACCGATAGATTGTTCTTCACTGGAGGACGGGATGACGATCTCCGGTTTCTGGAGCCCGGTGGACTCCACCGGAGTCCGAAAAACCGGACCTAGTCGGATCGTCATCGAAAACGTTGATTCGTCTGATTGAAAAGTTTGATTTTACTTGCGCCGCGTGTGCCGGTATTTTGTCGCCGGGCTTAAGGCGCGAGAATCTGACGTTTTCGCGCTGAATTGTCGGCAGGAGCATTAGGAAATCATGAGGAAGCGGCGAAATCGGCGGCCAAACAGCGCAGGGGCCCGGGGACGGCTAGTGCCGTTCCAACTATTTTGTCCAAATGGGGGCGCGATGAGCTGCGCGTAGGTTTTGTTAAGCGACCAGACGGGAGATTCTGAAGAGAACGTTACTGGCTGAAATTCGTAGCAACAAGTGCCGTTCCAACTTGTTTGAGCCAACTTGTTTGAGCACTAGTTGGAACGGCACAAGTTGGAACGGCACTAGTTCTTGACGGGTCAGTTGCACATGGGCTATCGTCTGCGGTCCTTACCCAGGCGTTGAGCTTATCTCATACACCCATCCCTTACTGAGGAGGCAGCCTCATGGCCAAGAATGCAGCGGAGGTAATGAAAGCGGCCAAGGACGCAGGAGTCAAAATTGTCGATCTGAAGTTTGTGGACCTGCCGGGCGTCTGGCAGCATTTTTCGCTGCCAGTGGAAGACTTGAACGAGGACCTGTTTGACGAGGGAATCGGCTTCGATGGCTCCAGCATTCGCGGATTTCAATTGATTCATGAAAGCGACATGCTGCTGGTCGCAGATCCGGAAACTGCCTATGTTGATCCGATCCTCACGATTCCTACCCTCAGTCTGACCTGCAACGTGCTCGACCCCATTACTCGCCAGCGTTATAGCCGCGATCCCCGCTATATCGCCCAGAAGGCCGAAAGTTATCTGAAGAGCACAGGAGTCGCGGATGTCAGCTACTGGGGACCGGAGCTGGAATTCTATATTTTTGACGACGTCCGCTACGATCAAAATGCTCACTGCGGCTATTACTATATTGATTCCGAAGAGGGAGTCTGGAACACCGGCCAGGGCGGCGCTCCCAACCTGGGCTACAAACTGCGGCACAAGGAAGGCTATTTCCCCGTGCCTCCGGCGGATGCCTTCCAGGATTTACGCTCCGAGATCATTCTCAAGCTCAAGGAAGTGGGCGTCCATGCCGAGGTGCATCATCACGAGGTGGGCACGGCCGGGCAAGCCGAGATCGACATGCGCTACACCTCGCTTACCAGGATGGGCGATCAGGTCATGTTCTACAAATACGTGATTCGCAATGTCTGCAAGAAGCACGGCAA
>WNGK01021781.1_pt1 | contig 12281 bp, 5 predicted proteins | sample 5400601 | NCBI WGS metagenome assembly WNGK01 (sample SAMN13153376, study PRJNA577476) | soil metagenome | isolation source: 60 cm soil or saprolite under Garry oak tree replicate 1 | place: USA:California | collected 2016-06-15
CCACCCGTCTCTTTCAGCGAGAGATGCGTGCCATTGCCGCGCTGGATCATCCACACATCCTTCCCCTGTACGACTTTGGCGAGCAACAGGTGAACAAGACTGTGCTCACCTATATGGTGATGCCCTATCGCCCGGACGGATCGCTCTCGGACTGGTTGCAGCAGCGACGAACGGGTGAACTCCTCTCACTGCAGGATATCTCACGCTTGCTAGAGCAGGCTGCGGATGCGCTGCAGCATGCCCACGACCACCAGTTGCTTCACCAGGATGTCAAACCCTCCAACTTTCTCATACGCAGCAGAGCGGGGCATCCAAACCAACCAGACCTCTTGCTGGCCGACTTCGGCATCGCGAAATTCACGAATGCCATGGCTACCGCCAGTCAAAGCATTCGCGGCACACCCGCATACATGGCGCCTGAGCAGTGGGATGGCCAGCCCGTGCCTGCCACCGACCAGTACTCCCTGGCGGTCATGGCCTATCAAATGCTGACAGGCCGTCCTCCTTTCGTGGGTGGGCCGGGTCAAGTCATGCGCCAGCACTTCACGGCTCAGCCGCAGCCGCCCAGTACGCTCAACCCACGTATTCCACCGTCACTTGACGCGGTGCTCCTGCGCGCCCTCGCTAAAACGCCACAGGAGCGTTTCCCTGGCATCTCGGATTTCGCGCGCGCCTTCCAACAAGCTTTAAAAAGTACTGGAGATATGCGCGCGACGTTAGCAATAAGCAGAACAGAGGCGTTGACAGGGGGCAAGCGCACCCTGAATTTGCCTGGAAATCGCCAGCTAGTCGTGACCATTCCAGCAGGCACACAGGATGGTCAAATTCTCCGGCTGGAAGGTCAGGGGGAATCATACTACGAGGGTGGCCCAGGAGGGGCATTGCTGCTCACGATCAGCATATCCCCTACTGAAGAAATCGCGCGTTTGCCCTGGATTCAAGGATCCGCATCATCTTTCGTCGAAAAAACCGCCTATGTTACGCCACCACCGACAGTATCCCCACTGCACTCACCACCCACACCTCTTCCACCCGTCTATACTTCACCCCCAACGCAATCAGCATATCCACCGCCTCAACAGCAGCCCATTCACTCGCTGGAACCTTCTACACCTCCGCGCCGTCGGATGTCCACCACAAGAAAATGGATACTGGTCGGAGTAATCCTGGCTCTCGTCCTGGCAAGTATCGGGTTGCTCTCCAACAGTATCATCAACCAGCCTAAAAATACCACAAATGGCACCGCTAACAATACGAGTGCTCTCATTTCGGGTAATCTCACAAGCACTGCCCAGGTGAATAGCTACGCGACCATTGTTGCCCAGAGCAACTCTACGGCAACCGCTTCTGCCGCTACCATGACCGCTCAAAACCCTGATCCCTACAACACCGGCACACTGGCATTCTTTGATCCATTGCAGGATAACAGTAGAGGCAACTTATGGCCGGACGATGGCTCTTTGTGCACGTTCAGCGGTGGGGCCTATAACGTTTCTGTGACAGGCCAGGGGAATAATCTCTGCGAGTCATCAGCCGCCCCTGATTTAACCAATCTCACAGCTGAAGTGCAGATGAAGATCGTACAGGGTGACTGTGGTGGTTTCGATATCCGTAATGATTCTGTCGGCAATTATTATATTTTCCAGGTATGCCAGGATGGATCCTATACGTTCGCTTTATCGACTCAACAATCTAGCCCACTGGCCTCGGGCAAGTCATCAGCCGTTAAGACAGGTCTGAATCAAGCCAACTTGCTTGCCGTAGTAGCGAATGGCAGTTCATTTAGCCTCTATATCAATCATCAACACGTCAAAGATGTGAGTGATAGCACAAACACGCATGGAGGGGTTGGATTGCTTGCAGACGACATCCACAGCGCCTCTACAACCGTCATCTTTACCAATCTGAAGATATGGACATTCTAAATCCTCAAAAAAGACTACCTTGCATCCTGCCTGAGCGAAGCGAGCACGCAGTGAGTTGGTAGGATGGCTTATTAAGGTAGCGTTTCATCCCCTCCCTATACTGAAATGAGAAAGTATTTTTTACGGAGAATAGAGAGGCCGTCATGCAACGTTCCAGGTACTACCTATGGGTGATACTCATCCTTTTGTTTGTAGGTGCCCGATTTATCGCGCCCGTTCCGTCCTTGCTCGCCCAATCATTTGCGCAGGCTAGCTCACTCATGCCCACCGGCGAAGTCGCGTCGGTTTCGCCGCTGGTAGCGCGTAGCCAGCTAGTAGGAAACGCAGATCCACAGCTTCGATTATCAATGAGCATCAATTTGAGCCTACGCAATACGACTGCCTTGAAACAATATCTGCAGGCGCTTTATACACCCGGTTCCTATCTCTACCATAACTACTTGCGTCCGGCGGAGTTTGCTGCCCTGTATGGACCGGGCGCGCAAGATGTGCAGCAGGTAACAGACTACCTGCGGGGGCAGGGCTTTGTAGTGACGCATGCCGTTCCAGGCCAGCAGGTGATCGACTTTTCCGGCTCAGTCGTCCAGGCGGAACGCGCCTTTGGAGTGCAAATACATATCTATCGCGCCAGGGATGGGCGAGTCTTCTATGCCAATGGCAATGCCCCGCAGGTGCCCCTGCTCTTGCGCCCTCTCATACTCAATATCAGCGGCCTGAGCAATGCCGTAGTTCGAACCCATCCGCCGCTTCATGTAGTCAAGATCACAAAATCCAGATCCCCGCGGACACTCAATTGCCCCGGCCCAGGCAGCAGCGCCTTGAAATATCTCACACCCGCCCAATACGCCGCAGCTTACAATTTCACATCTGCCTACAAAACAGGCCTGCACGGCGAAGGCCAGAGCATCGCCCTCTTCGAACTGGATGCCTACACCGCCAGCGACATCAGCAATTACCAGGCCTGCTACGACCAGCACGCCCCGACCCGCATCAACACCCAATTGATCGATGGCGGACCAGCGGTGCAGTCCGCCGGTGGGCTGGAAGTCGACCTGGATATGCAAACCCTGCTTGGCATGCTCCCCGGCCTGGCCAACCTCTTCGTCTACGAAGCCCCCAATACCAGCACCGGCTACAACGATGAATGGATGCGCATCTTGTCCGACGATATCCCAATCGTCAGCACCAGCTGGGGTCTATGTGAGCCAGACATCTCCGCCACCGACATCGCCGCGGAACAGCAACTTTTTATACAGGCGAGTACCCAGGGACAAACCCTGCTCGCTGCCTCTGGTGACAATGGCGCCTATGATTGCGGCGATGGCACCCTGGCAGTTGACGATCCGGCCAGCAATCCCTATATGACCGGCGTCGGCGGCACCCACCTCACCATCAATAACGACAACACCTATAACAGCGAAAGCGCCTGGTCAAATGCTCCAGGCGGCACATTTGGCAGTGGCGGCGGTATCAGCCAGCTATGGAGCATGCCATCCTATCAAAGCGGGCCTGGCGTAATCAGCTCGTATAGCAGCGGCCTACCCTGTCACGCCACAGGCGTACAGTTTTGCCGCGAAGTGCCCGATATCGCCTTGAACGCCGATCCCAATATCGGCTACGTCGTCTATTGCACCATCAGCGCGGCTGGCTGCTCTTCAACCACCCCCTTCGTAGAAGTCGGCGGAACCTCGGCGGCCGCTCCCATGTGGGCGGCGGTGATCGCCCTGGCCAACCAGTACGCGCTAGCACAGGGCAAATACAACCTCGGCTTCCTCAATCCCATGCTCTATACCCTGCTTGCCAGCAACACCCTCTACAGCCATGCCTTCCACGACATAACAAGCGGTACAAATCTCTATTATCCCGCCACCGCGGGCTACGACATGGCAACTGGCATGGGCACCCCCAATGCCTACGGCTTCGTCACTGCCGCCGTCTCCCTCCCTGGACAGCGCAACGTCCCCGGCAACACCAAATGGTACCTGGCGGAAGGGCATGTCGGCAACCACTTCCAGGAGTGGCTGACGCTTGAAAACCCCTCTATTAACAGCCTTGCACACGTCGTGGTCAACTACCTGCTGCGCGGTAGAGCTTCGTTCAGCCAGTCGTTGACCCTGAGTCCCAGCACGCGCACCACCCTCAACGTCAACGACGCGATGAGGGTGAGCAGTACCTCTAACGTCGGGCAAGATGTTTCCCTGTACATCACCTCGGATATCCCCATCGTGGCCGAGCGCCCCATCTACTTTACTTTCCTGGGCAACACCTCCGGTGGCTCAGATATCGTTGGGCAAACCAAGACCAGCATGCACTTCACCTTCGCCAATGGTGAAACCCTCCCCGGCTACTACACCTTCATCACCGCGCTCAACCCCCTCGGACAGCCAACCGCGACCATTACCGTCAGCTATTTTAGCGGCGGCGCCAGGATCGGCCAGGCCAGCATGATCATCCCAGCAGGGCAGCGCAACACACTGGTTGCCAACAACACCCTGCCCGTCGGCAAACGATTCTACATTCAGGTGGACTCAACGCAGCCCGTTGTGGTTGAGCGTCCCTTGTACTTCCGCACCTCGATAAGCGGCGTAGCCAATCTGGTTCAAGGTGGCAGCTCTGTGCAGGGCGTGACGCCCGCGATGAGCTGGTATTATGCCGATGGCAACACCGGCTCACCGGGTACACCATCGCAGCAGTACTTGATCCTTGCCAACCCTGATGTCAACGGCTCAGGCACCGCCGCGAGCGCCACCATTACCTACGCCCTTGCCAACGGCACCACACGGAACGTCAATGTGACTGTGCCGCCCAAGAGCCAGGTGATCGAAAACGTCAATACCGACATCAATACCGGCTCGTTGGTGGCAATGAAGGTAGTCTCTACTAACGGCATCGCCATCGTCAGCGAACGCCAGCAGTTCTTCAACTATCCCGCCCTCGCGCCCACTCCGACAGGGGTAGAGGTAGTTGGTGCAACGCCGGGAACACTGGGGCTTCCAACCGTCTATAGCTTCGCCGAAGGGCACCTGGGCAACTCCTTCAGCGAATACATCACCATCTTCAATCCCAACCCTACCGCCATCAACGTAGCCGTCACCTACTTTGTAACGCGGGCTGGAACCCACTTCCTCTCGCAGCAAACCGTCAATCTCCCACCAATGGGCGTAGTCAGGGTCACAGCAAACGGCTTCCTCTTCGTCCCCGCTAACGCCTCCGGCGCAGTCCCCGAAGACACCTCCATTGTCGTGCAATCTCTGCCGGGCAATGGAGGGACAGGCCAGGTTCTGCCAATGGTGGCTGAACGTAGCCTGTACTTCAATTTCCTGGGGTCGGTTCCGGGGAGTACGAGTGTGGTGGGGTATAGCGGGGGGTAGTGATTAGATTATCCAATGTCCTGTCAAAAATTGCAGCAGCATAAAAGATAGTAAAGAAACCGAGAGCATGAGGATGTACAGGTTCCACTGCTGTTTCTTGCCGATGGCTGCCAGCACGATGAAAGCGGGAAAGACTTCGAGCATATAGCGTGAGAAGGCTGCCAGGGGAACGCTTCCATTGGTGGGGAAGATCAGGCTGAAGAGGTAGATCAATACCGCGTAGAAGCCATAGGCCAGGTACTGCCTGGGAAATTTCCAGGGTCCCACAAAAGCGAGCATTACAAGTGCAAGCACAAGCAGGCATGCACTCAAGTCGAGTACGTTATGGATCGAATCGAAGCTGAGGACGCCGCGATGCAGGATAATCACGGCGGAATCGATCAAGCCATGCCAGGGGCCGTGCATGGAACGATTCCAGACTGCCTGCGCGTGCGAAAAGGCCAGCAGGTCATGGAAGCGATAGTAGCAAAAGAGCGCGAACACTCCAATACCGGCGGGAATACCCAGGCAACTCAGCGCGTTGAAGTGTAGCTCCTTTAGCCTGAAGTCATGCTGGCGCACATATTCGTAGCAGAACGGCAGCAGCAAACAGATGCCAGCGGAACGTGTCAAACTTGCCAGCAAACCGAATGACCCACTCAGCCACCAGTTGCCCCGGCGCATGTAATAGAAAGCGAGCAAGGTGAACAGGAGGAAGGTCGACTCGTTGTAGGCTGCCGCGAAGAAGAAGGCAGTAGGAAATATGGCAAGATAGAGCGTGGTGCGCCAGGCCAGGTCGGAATCAAAGTCTTCCTGCACCAGGCGGTAGAGCACAGCCAGCATCAACAGGCCCGCTCCATTTGCAATAATCAATCCCGCCACAAAAGGATCGTGCGTCAAGAAGGAAACCAGGTGCTCGAGTAGACGTCAGGACGAGGAACGTGAGGTGCGTAGCCAGAAAGATGGGGAATACCTGCCGTAATGCAGCAAACCATTGTCTCCAGCCTGCCGCTGTAATTGCTGGAGATACAGTGCTGGTAGTGGTTGCGTGCTTTTCAGCCGGTACCGGCTCGTTAGCAATGGTGGCTTTTCGTTTTTCTGTATCTTCAGAGAGATCGGTTGATGAATGCATATACACCCCTATCTTGTACGGTTGGGCGCCTGGTGAACTTCCCCTCATGCTTTAGGACGCTTGCACATTACGCGGGTAACACCAGGCCACTCAACTCCTACCCGCTGTTACAACGCGCGTATCAGGAACGTTCTCTAAGAGGACGCGATAAATCGCGTCCCTACATGATCATACGCATTACATCCGGGGGATAGGTTCAGTACACATATGGCACAAGCAGATAATTTAACAGGGCAAAGTGACGAAACATTGCTTCCCGGTGAGCAAGCGCCGGTTGCCGCCATACAGCATAGCCCCGTAGAGCGTGCGCGTTGGTCGCGACTGGCGTTTGCACTCTCCTCAAACTGGCTATTGTGTGTGCTGGTTGGCGGTGTAGCCCTGGGGTTTGACCTGTACCGCCTGGGGAATCCGAGCATCTGGTTTGACGAAGCCTTCTCCGTCGAGCTGGCGCGGCAGCCCCTCCCTTTGCTCTGGCATATCATCTGGGGGCCTGAGCCGAATATGGAACTGTATTACCTCTTCCTGCACTTCTGGCTTGGTCTTACGGGGCTATTCGGAGTGCTTCCGACAGAATGGGTGGTGCGGCTGCCTTCAGCCATTTTCGCCGCGCTCAGTTCAGTCATGGTCTTCCTGCTGGGGCGACGCTACCTGGGAATAGTGGCGGGCTTTGTTGGCGCGGGCCTCTATACGCTCAATTTCCTGCAACTGGCCTATGCCCAGCAAACACGCTCCTATAGCCTGCAACTGCTGCTGATCTGCATCGCCTGGTACGCGCTCTTTGCCGTATTCACGCAGGCGACGCGTACCAAACGCTGGTGGTTATGCTTTATCCTTGCTTCCACCCTGGCTGTCTATGCGCACCTGTTCAGCCTGCTGATCCTGGCGTCGCAGGTGGTTGCTTTTGCTGGACTGCTTTTCTTGCCCGGTCCCTGGCGTATGCTCGCTCGCCGCCACTTGCGTGCATTTATCGCCAGCCTGGTCGCGATCGGGATCGCCATCATCCCCATGCTGCTGGTCAGCCGAAATGGGCCAAAAACGGGCTGGCTGCCCATCCCGCACCTGCACGATATCTACCACCTCTTCCAGACCATCACCACCAATAGCACATACTATTTGCTTGTACTCTTCATCTTCTGCGCCTACGCTCTCTTCATTGCGCTGATGGCCCATGTGCCGGACTCCGCGCTACTGCTGGAACGCATTACCTGTTACCGTGCAAGCGATGAACGAAGCGCCTCGAGGTTGAGACAGTTTTTGCCCATCGCCTTCGCGCTCGTCTGCTGGCTGTTTGTGCCAATCATCACCAGCTATGTCGTCTCACAGGGTTCAACCCGCCTCTTTTCGAGCCGTTACCTTGTTACCATACTTCCACCTCTGTTTTTGCTGGTTGGACTGGCTGTCGCCTCCTTACGCTGGCGTAGAGTGAAGATCGCACTGGCACTGGGGCTGATCTTGATCGCTCTTTATTACGTTCCCGTCTATTATAGAAGCGCACAGGTGGAAGACTGGAGTTCCACCGTTCACTGGCTGCAGCAGCGCTATCAACTCGGCGATGGGCTGGTCTGCTTCGATAATGATGTACAACAGGGCTGCCAGATATCCGTTGAATATTACCTACACGCCTACCCCACCGGCGCCCACTTTGCCAGCGATGCCCCCGGCGCCTTCTCCTGGGAAAATTTCGGCCCGGTTGATCCCTCTGCAGGCCCACAGGCGGCGGTAAATCCTTCTGCCCTTGCAGCCTACGCCGCCAAACATCCACATCTCTTTTTTATCGTCGGACGCCTCCCCGATGATACGGCAGTTGCCCAGGCGAAGGCGGCTCAACAATGGCTGGACAGCCACTATCGCTTGCTAGGTCGCATTCATACTCCGACGGTGACGATCAGTTTGTACGCCACGGATGCGCCTGGCGTATCTTCTTAGTTCTTCAATTTTTCGACACTTGCCACAAGTGTTACGATTGCATTAGCTGAAACGATAGAGATTAGAGACATACATCACCGAGGTGCCAGTCGTGTCTGAGACATTTGAAGAACTTTATGCGTCTTTACTGAAAGAGGTGTTCACAACCCGCGCGCGGCAACAACTGGAACAGGGTGCGGATGGGCTTGTAGCTGCGCGCACCTACGCGGAACAGGGAAAACCGGAATTTACCCTGGCCTTTTTGCTCTTGGTCGATGGCACTGAAGAAGAGAAACGCGAAGTGTTTGCTCATGCTTATGAGCGACGCGCCCGGCTCTCTCAAGAAAAGGCAGCGCAACTCGACGCGCAATTTCACCGGTCCTTCCCTTTGATTAAACTAGAGGCGCAAAAAGATCTCATGGCGGCGCAAGCTATCCGGCAGGGACGACCCATACGTATCACGAAAGTACCCCCCGTGTAGGGCCCGCTCTGAAAGTCACTGATGTGTTATGACATACTGTTTAAATCCAAAAAAAGCGCATGAGAATCGGACTACACCGGCGGTGCTGGTCGATAAGGGTTCCTCAAAAGCGTCAGTTGTAGTCGATGAGCAAGTCACATGCCAGTTTTGTAAGTATTTGCTGCAAGGCGCGCTGCTCGGCGATTGCAAGGTGACCCGCTGGATCGGCTCCGGCGCGTTTGGCGATGTATATGAAGCGGAGCAATTGCCACCTTTGAGCCGGCGCGTTGCCATAAAAGTTATGTCGCTTGAGCGCGCATCCGATGAAAAATCCGCCGACCTCTTTGCGCGCGAAGTGAGCGCGATTGCCGCCCTGGATCACCCCAATATTTTACCCGTCCTGCGCGCCGGTACGCTTGAAGACGGACGTTCATACCTGGTGATGAAATATGCCGCGTATGGCTCGCTCCAGAAGTATTGCCAGTTGACCCCTCAGGGCCTCTCCATCTTACCGACTGCTACCCCATCCAACGAAGCCATCGCTTTCGAGCGCGCCCCACAAGATATTTCCGCGGAGACCCTCGTTATGGCGGATGAGCCGCTTGAAGATCGTGAAGACGATGCGTACCACGACGATGAGTCAGATGAAAGTCGCACCGTTGATCTCGAAGAAGAGGCTTCCCTTTTCAATGTGTCGGATTCGCTGACAGAGAATGAGACCCTCGTTACAGATCTGCCCTGGAGAGAGGCAGGCGAAGTTGCTGCCGTTTCGTCCTCGACACTGGTTGGAGAAGGGCAGACGCTTACGCCTCAGCAATTATTGCCCTACGTAGAAGGGGCGGCAGCGGCCTTACAGTACGCGCACGATCATCGCCTGGTTCACCTGGATGTCAAGCCTGCCAACCTCTTGCTCGATGGAGAAAATAACCTTTTGCTGGCGGATTTCGGCGTCTCAGCCATCCTGGATAGCTATACGCACGCTTCATTGCACTGCTATGTAGGAACTCCTGTGTATACCGCGCCGGAACAATGGCTGGAGCAACCCCGCCCGGCCAGTGATCAGTACGCGCTGGCTATCACCTGTTACCAGCTCCTTACAGGCCGCCCTCCTTTTACCGGTAACCTGTACTCGATTATGCATGGACACCTGCAAACACCACCAACGCCTCTACGCGATTTCAATTCATTTATTCCAGTGCAGGTCGAGGCGGTCATTCTGCGTGCGCTTGCCAAAGATCCGACCGAACGCTACAAGGATATGCTCACCTTTGCGCGCGCCTATCGTCAAGCAGTAGAGGAAGCCGCTAACTCGCAGACGGATACGCAGGGACGGAAGCACGCGGAAATCGTTGCCGAACATACTGCTGATATCGCCGCCCTCCCAACTATAAGCGGCAAGCTGCGTGAAACCAAAACTGCTGCTGGCAAAACGCGCGATGTAGGGACGCGCTTGATCCCGTCCTCTCAGCCTAAAGTACGCTCATTCGGGCAGATCGCAACTATTGATGATGCAGATGTAGGGACGCGCTTGATCCCGTCCTCTGACATAAAGCCGCCGGCAGCCGTGCCCAGGAAAAGGCGAGGACTCATCATTACGCTCATTTTGCTGGTTCTCTTACTGGTGGGTGGTGGCACATTTGGAGCGGTGCGTGTACTCTATCCCTGTCTGATGGGCATTTGCCCCGGCATGAAGATCAGCACCAACGAGGTGGATATCATTAATAGCGATTCGCAAGCCGTGAAAATCAGCAATCCGGGCGCAGCAGACCTGCACTGGAGTATTCAGGGAAGCGCGTCCTGGCTCTCCTATAGTCCTGCGTCGGGTACTCTGCCACCGGGTAAAACCACAACTTTTACCATTACAACCCGTGCCAACAATCTGCCCAGCGGGACCAACACCATCTTGTTACAGGTCGTTGGACAGGATGTGAGTCCGCAAAATATCCGGGTTACACTGACTGTGCAGGCGGGGTTAGGCCAGGTCAGCGTAAAAGTCACTGATAAAAAATTTATCTATAACCAGACCGGGTTACATCCCGCGTCTCAAACCATCACTATTACCAACAAGAGCGATCAAGATTTCACCTGGAACTTATCGTATAGTGGCAATACCTGGCTACAGGTCACGCCTGGGGAAGATACATTGAAGGCGGGAGCATCCGAAGTCTTAAAAGTGACGGCCAATGTGCAGGACTTGAGCGCGCCCAATACACTGTCCGCAACTGTCACCATCACTGGTCGACTGGCGAACCAGGAGGTACCGAGCTTTTTAGCCTCCATCGATTTTATGCTAGAGGTACAGCATGCTGGCCCGACTGTGACGCCTACCGTCTCGCCAACGGGTACGCCAGTCCTTACGTTCCCAACATTCTCTGCGCAGCAGGTAACTTCGGCAAGCGCGCCTCCAACGCTTCGTTCACAGCACAGCATGATATGGGACTCTCAGGATGACCTGTTTTTCGTGTTTGGGGGCGTCGATGCCCAGGGCAACCCGCTCAATGACCTCTGGGAATTTAATCCGGGGACGGGTCAATGGACTCAGATCATGAATGCGACTCCCCCAGGTGGGGCGTGCGCCGGCAGCACCTGGCCTTCGCCGCGTATGAATGCCGCGATGGTCTGGGATGGTGTTCACCAGCAAATCTTGCTCTATGGGGGACTGGGTGCGAATAACCATTACCTCGGAGACCTGTGGGCATATTCCCCATCCAGCGGCGCAGGAAGCTGGACGCCTATTGCCTGTTCTAACAACGGACCTGGAGCGCGTGCCGCCAATGCCGCCTGGAATGGCAGCCAGATGTTGCTGCTGGGAGGAATAGATAGATACGGCTTGCTGTCAGACTTCTGGTCGTATACGCCTGGCGCTCCGGGTAATGGCTGGCAGCTATTGACTTCGGCTGCACCGATGGGACCGCGCGCGTACCAGACGATGGTCTGGGATTCAACCGATAGCCAGTTGTTCGTCTTTGGTGGATTGGATGCGGGTGGAATGCAGCGCAATGATTTCTACTCGTATAGCGCGAGCGCAGGCTGGTCAGTGATTTCTCCAAAGAGCACGAGCAATCCGCTCGCGCGTCAACAGGGCATGGGTACATGGGATAGTAAAGACAATGTATTGCTCATGATGGGGGGCTGGAATGATTCCTCTCAAGACGGGCCATTTTGGGGCCTGTGGGCCTATGATCCAAAGCAAAACGCCTGGGGTGAGCCTACACCGCTGAATAGGGCCGGTAATGCCATCATACCGGGACGTACCGCAGCCGCGATGGTCTGGGATGCGAAGGAGCAGGCTGCCTATATCTATGCCGGCGCAGGCAATGGTAAGACGGGCAGCAGCCTCAATGATTTTTGGACGGTGACGGGTTAGTATGGGGTCACCATATTTTTTCGGGTAAAACATACGCTAAGAACCCTGGCCCCTGAGCAAATGCCCTCTGGACTACGCTAAGCCATTTCCGATCAGGTTGTCTTGGTCCGTAGCGGACGAAGTTGCCCTGCCGGAGGAAGCT
>WNGK01001433.1_pt2 | contig 12280 bp, 9 predicted proteins | sample 5400601 | NCBI WGS metagenome assembly WNGK01 (sample SAMN13153376, study PRJNA577476) | soil metagenome | isolation source: 60 cm soil or saprolite under Garry oak tree replicate 1 | place: USA:California | collected 2016-06-15
AAGAAGTCCACGGCGAAGAAGTCGACCGCCAAGAAGTCCACGGCGAAGAAGTCGACCGCCTGAGAAGGATCGATGAGCCGGATCACGGAAGGGGGGTGGAAGCCCCCCTTCCAGGCTTTCCGGGCTGGTTGGAGCCGAGAACGGTGGGGCCGACAGGAGGTCTCAGGGAGTGACCATGCTATGCTCGGGCGGCTCCTTTCGATCCGCATCTCGTCCTCTTGTGATGACCAATGACGCAGGCTGAGACTCGCGTCGGCGCGCCGGTCCGCTCTCCGGAAGCCACTCGACCGCCCAGCGTGCTGGTGATCCTGGTGGCCCGAAACGGCGCGCCGTGGCTTCGTCAATGCCTGGTCGCCCTGTCCCGGCAGAGCCACCCCCGGATCGGGGTCCTGGCCATCGATGATGGATCCACCGACCAGTCGGGCGGGCTGCTGGAGACCGCGCTCGGCGAGGACCGGGTGATCGCCCTGGCCGAGGACCATGGCTATCCTGCGGCGATCGGCCGGGCCATGAGATCCGAGTTCGTGGCGGACGCCGACTATCTGTTGTTCCTCCACGACGACACCGTCCTCGCGCCGGAGGCCATCGCCCAGATGGTGGAGGCAGCCGAACGGATCGACGGAGCGGGCGTGGTCGGGCCCAAGGTCCTGGATTGGGACGAACCTCGGCTCCTTCTGGAGATCGGGATGACCACGGACCGGCTGGGCTATCCGTACTCGCCACTGGAGGAAGGCGAGATCGATCAGGGCCAGTACGACCGGGTCCGCGAGGTCCTGTTCGTGTCGTCCTGCGCCATGCTGGTGTCGAAGGCCGCCTGGACCCGGATCGGGGCTCCCGACGACCGGCTCGACTCCGGGCACGACGACCTCGACCTGTGCTGGCGGGCCCGTCTGGCCGGCTTTCGCGTACTGATGACCCCGGCGGCCGAGGCCCGCCACCGCGAAGCGTCCGAGCGGGGTGAGCGGGAGGGCGAGACGCGCCAGGTGCTCGGAACCCGGTACGGGCGGGAGCGATCGGCGCTCGCCGCGGTGCTCAAGAACTACGGAATCCTCTCCCTTGCGTGGGTCCTTCCGCTATACGCGATCCAGGGCGTGGCCCGCGTCCTCGTGCTCTCGGCGTCACGACGGTTCGGCGACGTCCTCCAGGTCCTGGCGGCGTGGGGATGGAACGTGGCCCACCTGCCGGGCACGGTGAGACGCCGGTTCCAGGCGCAATCGGTCCGATCCGTCCCGGACAGGGAGGTCCGCCGGTATATGGCTCCCGCCAGCGACCGGCTTCGGCGATGGGCCGGTGCGGCTCGCCAGGCGCTCATCCCGCTGTCTTCGCCCGGAACCGCGGAGGGTGAGGACGAAGAGGAACCGCAGCCGAGCGGGCCCATCCACCGCCAGGTCGTTCGGCTGGCCGTCGCTCATCCGGTGGCGACGGCCTGGGTGGTGGCCGCGGTGCTGGGGCTCGTGGCATACCGAGACCTGTTCGGGGCCTCGCCGCTGGCGGGAGGACAGCTCCTCGCTATCCCGTCCTCGCCCTCGGGGTTCTTCCGAGAGTTGCTGTCCGGGCTTCGTCATCCGGGACTCGGCGGGTCTCAGGCGGCCAGCCCCGCCCTGGGACTCCTGGGCGCGGGGAGCGTGCTGTCGTTCGGCAACGCCGCGCTGTTCGAGAAGGTCCTGCTGTTCGCGTTGCCCGCCGTGGCCGGCGCGGCCTGCTACCGAACCGTGCGGTCGGCCACCGGCTCGGTGGGGCCGGCGGTGGTGGCGGGCGGGGCGTACGCGCTGTCGCCGGTCGTGCTGTGGACGGTGTCCCAAGGCCGCCTGCCGGCCCTGGTGTTCCTGGCGGGGCTGCCGTGGCTGGCTCCGAAGGTTCGGGATGCCTTCGACCCGGGACGCCGGACCTCGCTCCGCTGGGCGGTGGGCGCGGGGCTCGGCCTCGCCGTGCTCGAGTCGTTCTACCCGGGGACGCTGCTGGCGGCGGGCCTCCTGGCGGCGGTCGCGGCGGCCACCGCCCCCCGTGGGGGAGCCCGGACCCGGGGATCGCTGTTGGTCCTCGCGGCGGCGGGTGCCGCCGCCATGCTGGCGCTCCCGGTGACCGCCGGATTGTTCGGCTCCGGTGGCCGCACGATGGGCGACCTGGTGGGTTCCCCCTCGTTCGCCTCGCTGGCGCGGTTGTCCATCGGGCCTGCTCCCGGCGCTTCGGTCACGGGGTTCTACCTTCCGGCGGCCGCCGCCCTGGGCGCGGCCTTCGTGGCGCGTTCGGCCCTCCGATCAGCGGGCTTCGCCCTGATGGCGGGAGTGGGGGCGATCTACCTGGCCTGGCTGGGGGCGGCCGGCTACCTTCCCGCGGCCCTGTCGAACCCGGTGAGCTTCGCCGGCGTGGGGGCGTTCTGCTTCAGCTTGCTGATCGGGTTGGGGCTGTCCTCGGTGGTGTCGGACGTGTCGCGGCAAGCCTTCGGCCGGCGCCAGCTCGCGTCCGCGGCGATGGCGCTGATCCTCGGCCTGGGGTTGCTGTCCCAGGCCGCGCTTGCGGCGAAGGGGGGCTGGGCCATCGGCGGCTCCGGCCGCCTGCCTCTGGCCCTTCCGCTGGTGGGGCAGGCCCCGGGGCCGGCCTACCGGGTGCTGTGGCTGGGCCCCTGGTCGGGAGAGGGCCTCTCCGCCCCGGCCGGGCCCGCCCAGGGAAGGGTTGCCGCGGGTCCCGCCTCGGTGAGCTTCGCGGTGACGGCCCCGTCGGGAGGGTCGCTCCTGGACGTGGGTCGGCCGGCCGCCGGCCCTGGCTACGACTACCTTCGCCAAGCCTTGGACGATGTCCTCGCGGGCCAGACCCACCACGGCGGCGCGCTCCTGTCCCCCCTGGGGATCCGGTTCGTCGTGGCCTCGCCCGAGGGCATCCCCGACGCGGCCGTTCGCCGGCTGGCCCAGCAGCTCGATCTCGACCGGATTACGGCCGGGGGGCTGGTGGTGTTCCGAAATCCGGTGGCGGCGCCGCTGGCCTCGGTCGTGCGGGGCGGTGGCTGGGACACGGCCAGCCGGGCCGGGGGCATCCGTTCGATCGAGTCCCTGCCGTCTCCCGGAGAGCCCAGGCCGCTCGGCGGTCCCGACGAGGAGCTTGCCGGATCCGCGGGCTCCAAGGGCCTGGTCTTGCTGTCCCAGCAGTTCCAGGGCTCCTGGCGCCTCCACCCCGCGGGGGGTCGTGCCGCGGTGCGCCCGCGCCGTGCCTTCGGATGGGCCGTGGGCTTCCCCGCCTCCGAGGCGAACGGTACCTTCGTGGTCCGGTTCGGCGGCCAGCGGGCCCGAGACGCCCTCATCGTGCTGCTGGCCGCGCTGTGGCTGGCGGCCCTGTGGATCACCAGGAGGCCTTCCGCCGGTGGCTGAGGAGACCTTGGACCGAGCCGCCGAAGGGGCCCAGCGACTGAGAGGGCGTCCGCTCGCGGTGACCCTGCTGGCGGGGGCCCTGGTGGCGTCCGGATTCTTGCTCCAGGGTGCCCTCGGGGTCAGGGCGGCCCCGGGAGGCTCGCCCGACCCGAGCCTCAGCGGCGCCTGGTTCTGCCCGCACGGAGGCTCGGAGGGCTGGGAGGGGTGGGTCGCCGTGACCAATCCGAACACAACGTCGGTCCTGGTGCGGCTGACCACGTTCGGATCGAAAGGCGTCCTGGCGCGTTCGACCTTCGAGGTCCCCCCGTCCACGCAGGTGCAGAGGAGCGTGCCGGCGGGGGAGCCCGGTGCGGCCACGGAGGTGGAGTACTTCGGCGGCTGGGTCGGTGCGGGGACGGTGGTCCGAACGCATTCCAGCCCGCCGTCCAGCGCGGCGTCGCGGTGCGCGGCCTCGCCGAGCCGCCGGGGATTCGTGACCGACGCCAACACGGCGTCCGGAGCCACCGCCTACCTGATCGTGATGAATCCCTTCGCCCAGGCCGCCACGTTCGACGTGACCATCCGAACGGACAAGCGCCCGCCGGTTCGTCCGGGCTCCCTCAGCCCGCTGGTCCTCCCGGCTCGATCCTCCACGGCCGTCAAGCTCGACGACTTCGTCCTTCAGGCACCCACCGAACGGCTGGTGACCGCCGACGTATCGGTGACGGTGGGCCGGGCCGTCGCCGGGGGACTGGTCGTCTCGGGATCTGGGGTGCGGGCCGAGGTCGCCCAGTCCGACCCGGCCACACGGTGGGTCCTCCCGGCGGGCAAGTACTCGGGAACCTCCACCATCACGGTGGTCAACGCGAGCTCGCGGCGGGCCGACCTTGAGGTGGTGGCCCAGGGGGCCTCGTCGCAGAAGGCGCTCCCCGGGGTGAGCAACGTCTCCGTGGGCGCCGGCTCGGTTCGAGCCATCGATGTCGAACCCAGCTCGGTCGGCCTGGTCCTGCGCTCGACGAACGGCGTGCCGGTGGTGGCGGCGCGGCGGCTCACCGGAACGGGAGGCGACGTGGCCACGGAGGCGGGGGCGAACCGGGCCGGGACCGGGTGGATGATCCTCCCTTCGGAATCTCCCTCCGGAGGCAAGAGCTTTCTGGTCCTGGAGAATCCGGGGGACCGAACGGCCCACGTCGCCTTGCGCTTCCTGGGGAGATCCGGTCCCATCCAGGCCAGGGGCGTCGACCGGGTGGACGTTCCCGCCGGCCGGACCATCGTGGTCGACCTCTCCGTCTCGACGGGCAAGAAGCCGATATCGGTGGTGGTGACGGCGGCAGGCGAAAGCGTGGTCGCGGCGAGCGCGTCCTACCCGGGGGGCGGCGCGGGGTACACGGCGACCCTCGGCGAGCCGATCCCGAGAGCCCGCTAGGCCATCTTCGGGCCGGGCGGGCCCCGTACCATTGGGGCGGAGGCACGAATGAGACGCGGAAGGCACGCACGGCGAAGGCTTCGGCTGGGCTGGTTCCCGGTCCTGTTGGCGTTCGTCGCTGTGCTCGTCCTGCTCCTCGGTGGGGCCGCGTTCGCCGGCTACCGCTACGATCGGGCCGCCGCCTCGAGGATCCTGCCGGGCGTGTCCGTCGCCGGCGTGGACGTGAGCGGGATGACCCGGGGCGAGGCCCTTCGAGTCCTCGAGCCGCTGGCGAGCTCGATCCTGGACCGGTCCATCGAGATCCGGGCCGGGAACCGCCGGTGGACGGTCACCCCGGGATCGTTGGGGACGAAGGTCGATCTCGCCGGGGCCGTCGACGAGGCGCTGGGGGTCCAGAGATCTCTGCGCTGGCCGACCAGGCTCTACCACCGCCTCATGCACCGGCCGCTCGATCGGCGGATCGGCCTCCGGGTGTCGTACGACTCCAACGCGGTGTGGAAGTTCGCCGACGCGCTGGCCACGCAGATGGACCGGCCCTCTCGGGACGCCAGCCTGAGCTTCGTCCACGGGAAGGTCGAGACCACGCGGTCGAAGGCCGGAGTCACGGTGAGGCAGGCCCAGGTTCGGACGTCATTGATGGGGGCCCTTCGATCCGACACCTCGACCGTGAACGTCAAGGTGCGCCGGATGGCCCCCGCGGTCACCGAGGACGACCTCGGCATGACGATCATCGTCAGGACGACCACCGAGAAGCTGTACCTGTACGACGGGGTGAAGCTGGTCAGGACCTACAGCGTGGCCACGGGGCAGCCGCAGTACCCGACCCCGCACGGCACGTTCGAGATCGTGAACAAGCGGATCAATCCGACCTGGTACAACCCGGCGCTCGACACGTGGGGGGCGAACGAGCCGGCCATCATCCCCCCGGGGCCGGACAACCCGCTGGGGACGAGGGCACTGGACCTGAGCACGCCGGGCATCCGCATCCACGGCACCCCGAACGACGCCTCCATCGGCCATGCCGCCTCCCATGGGTGCATCCGCATGCACATCTGGGACTCCGAGGACCTGTTCAACCGGGTCGAGGTGGGCACGCCGGTCATCATCGCCTACTGAGCCGGCCGGCCCGTTCGCCGCCGGAGGCCGCCGTCTCCTCGGCCCAAGCCTTGGATTTGCCTTCCCCGCCGCCGTGTCATAGGATTGTGGGGTACTCCGAAGAGATCGAACGGGGCAACCCAGACGGTCACTTCGGAGTACGTTTTTTCGCTCGAGACCCCGGGCCTCCCCCATTTGTCGCTCCGACCTGCGCGTTCGTCCCCAAGCGGGCCCGCCCGGAAGCCTTCGCCCGTGGGTGCCGGAGGCCCATACGCATCGGTGGCTTATGTAACGTGTCGCCGCCGTCGCGTACACAAGAAGCGCCCCCGTTTCGGCTAGGCTTGACCGGGACCATGGCGCTCGACCGCGATCTCCTCGGCAGGATCCGAGGCCTGGACGAGTTCGACCTCCGGCGGCTGCTCATCTTCGCCCGAGGGCTCCTGGAGGCCCGAACAGGAGGGTCCGGGGTGGGAGTCCCCGCCGTCGACCCGGGCCGATCACGGCGAGAGACGTACCGGCAGCAGCTCGTGCGGTGCGGCAAGCCGGCATGCACCCGCTGCCCACACGGGCCCTACTGGTACGCCTACTGGCGGGAGGACGGGCGCCTCCGGTCGCGGTACTTGGGGAGGAAGGAGCCGCCTGGGGGGTGGCGAGGCCGGCCGGGCTGACGTCGGCCGGTTCGGCGGACCCAGGACCCGAAGCGGACGCGGGAGGGGGCGTGGTGTCTCCTTCCGGCGTTGGACTTCTGCCCCAGATGGGTTCCCCCTACCGGGCGACGGGCCCCTAGTCCTCATGGGTGGTGCAAAAACCACGCCCGGGGGCTATGCGCCCGAACGGGGTCCGATGCCGATTTGTTGGGTCATGGCCCCTATGATCTACGCCTCATCCAAGTGCCCCGCTTGCGGGTCGCACGATGTCATGAGCGTCGACATGACGCTCGTGGGGTCCGCCTTCGCCTTTTCGTTCTGCACGCAGTGCGAATGGAAGGGTTGGGAGCGCGAGGGACACAACCTGTCGCTCGCCTCGGTCCTCAACCTCGTCACGACCGCATAGCGCGGAAGCGGGTCCGGTCGTGGCCGGGGCGCCGGGAGGCGCCCCGGCCACGGCACGCCCGTCCAGGGCGGCACCTCCCCCGGGCCGCCGCCTCGGCCGGGACCGCTCCGGGCGAGCCACGCCCGCCGGGGGAACCGCGTTGACCGTGGGCTAGAATCGCCCGCGATGGCCACCGACCTGCGAGGGATCTTCAAGGCCTACGACGTCCGGGGCATCTATCCGAGCCAGTTCGACGAGGATGCCTCGCACCGCATCGGGCGAGCCTTCGCCGCCTGGGCCGGGGCCGACCGGATCGTGCTGGGCCGCGACTGCCGGCTGTCCTCCCCGTCGCTGTCCGACGCGTTCGCCGAGGGCGTCATTGCCGGGGGCGTGGGGATCGTGGACATCGGCCTGGCCACCACCGACATGGTCTATTTCGCCTCCGGCCGGTTCGACCTGCCGGGCGCCATGTTCACCGCCAGCCACAACCCACCGCAGTACAACGGGCTCAAGCTGTGCCTCCGGCGGGCCAGGCCGGTGGGCGAGGACACCGGGCTGGAGGAGGTCCGAACGATGGCGGAGGGCGGCCTCCCCGCCCCCACCTCGGCCCGGGGGCGGGTGGAGGACCGCGACCTGGTGGAGGAGTACCTGGACCACCTCCTGGGGTTCGTCGACCTCGAGACGTTCGCCTCCCCCGTGGTGGTGGCGGACGCGGCCAACGGCATGGCCGGCCTCGTCGTGCCTGGCCTGTTCGACCGGCTCCCGGCGAAGCTCGTTTCGCTGTACATGGAGCTCGACGGAACGTTCCCCAACCACCCGGCCGACCCCCTCGACCCGAGGAACCAGGAGGACCTGAAGCGGGCCGTCACCGAGCACGGCGCCGACCTGGGCCTGGCCTTCGACGGGGACGCCGATCGGGTGTTCCTGGTGGACGAACGGGCCGCCGGCGTGAGCGGCTCGCTGGTGACCGCGCTGGTGGCGATGGGGATGCTGGAGCGGAACCCCGGCGCCACGGTCCTGCACAACATCATCTGCTCGTGGGTGGTCCCGGAGGTGATCCGGGAGAACGGCGGCACGCCCGTGCGGACCCGCGTGGGGCACTCGTTCATCAAGGAGGTCATGGCCCGGACGGGGGCGGTGTTCGGCGGGGAGCATTCGGGCCACTACTACTTCCGCGACCACTACAACGCGGACTCGGGCCTGGTGGCGGCCCTGGTGGTGATGGACCAGATGGCGAAGGCGGGCCGGCCGCTCTCGGAGCTGCTGGAGCCGCTGCGCCGCTACCACGCGTCCGGGGAGATCAACTCCGAGGTTCATGACAAGTCCAAGGCCATCGAGTTGGTCGGCGCGGCTTTTCCCGGAGGACGGGAGGACCGAACCGACGGCCTCACCGTCGAGTTCGGCGACTGGTGGTTCAACGTCCGGCCATCGAACACCGAGCCCCTGCTGAGGCTGAACGTCGAGGCCAGGGACCCGAACGTGCTGGAGGACAGGACCGCCGAGCTGCTCGCGGTGATCCGCGGCCAGCCGGCCGAGGACAAGGAGCGAGGCCGTGCCGGTTGACAAGGACCTGCTTGACATCCTGATCTGCCCGAGCTGCGGGGGCGACGTCGACTACCGCCAGGCCGAAGAGGTCATCGTCTGCCTGAAGTGCGGCCTTCGGTACCCGGTGAAGGACGACATCCCCGTGATGCTGATCGAGGAGGCCGAGAAGCCGGCCGCCACGTGATGGCGGCGTCCCGCCTGGACGATCCGGAGGTCCTCGGCGAGGCGGGGCCCCGGATCATGCTCGGCCTGGCGGGGGCGCTGGGGACCCAGCTCCGAAACGGGTTCGACACCGGTCGAACGGTGGCCGATCCCCCCGAGCCCGAGGGTCTTCGAGCCATCGTGGCCTGCGGGATGGGGGGGTCGGGCATCGCCGGGGACATCCTCCGGTCGCTGTACGCCGACCGGCTCTCGATCCCGCTGGTCGTGGTCAAGGGCCACGTCCTGCCGGAGTTCTGCGGGCGGGACACGCTGGTGCTGGCCTCCTCGTTCTCCGGCAACACCGAAGAGACCCTCGGCGTGTACGCCGAAGCGGTCGCCCGCGGGTGCCGGGTCGTGGCGTTCAGCGCGGGCGGAGAGCTGGCCTCGCTGGCGGAGGCGGATCTGGTCACCCACGTCATGCTGCCCGGTGACGTGCCCATGCCCAGGGCCGCGCTCGGCTACCTGGCGGGAGCCCCCCTCGGGGTGCTGGACGCTATCGGCCTGGTCCCCCCGGTCCTGGACGAGGTCGCCGAAGCCGTCCGGGCTCTGGATGCCCTCGCGGGCGAGCTGGGGCCGGACGTGCCGGCCGAGCGGAACGAGGCCAAGGGGCTGGCCGAGTGGCTGGGACCTCGAACCCCGGTCATCTGGGGATCCGAGGGGATCTCGGAGGCGGCCGCCCTCCGATGGAAGACCCAGGCCAACGAGAACGCCAAGGTGCCGGCGTGGTCCGCGGTGCTGCCCGAGCTCGACCACAACGAGGTCGAAGGGTGGTCCCCGGGCTCGGAGCACGGCCGCGGGCACGCCGTGGTGGTGCTCCGGCATCCGGGAGAGCACCCCGGGGCCGCCTCACGGGTGGAGGCCACGATCGAGTCCGTCCGGCCCTCCGGGCTGGACCTTCGGCAGGTCGAGGCCCGGGGGAGGCGGCCCCTGCAATGGCTGCTCTCCCTCGTCATGCTGGGCGACTTCACCACCACCTACCTGGGCATGGTCCGCGGGGTCGATCCGATGCCCATCCCCGTGCTGACCGGGCTCAAGGAACGGCTGCGCCGGTGAGCGAGGATCCGGCCACTCGGGCCGACGGGCCCCCTGGACCGGGGAACACCCACCCCGAGGAGGGTGTCGCGCTGATCCGGGAGCGGTGCGACGTCGTGCCCGAGGTCGTGGTGGTGCTTGGCTCCGGGCTGGGCGACGCCGTGGGGGCCGACCTCGACGTGTGCCACGAGTTCTCGTTCCAGACCCTGCCCGGGTTCCCGCCGTCCACGGTGCCGGGCCATGCCGGGCGGCTGGCGCTGGGGGCGCTGTACGGCCTGCCGGCCGCCGTCTTCCACGGACGGGTCCACTACTACGAGGGCCATGGCATCGGCCCCACCACGCTCATCCCGAGACTGGCGGCGGGCCTGGGGGCCGGCGTGCTGGTCCTGACGAACGCGGCGGGAGGCCTCGACCCCACGATGCGTCCGGGCCAGCTCATGCTGATCCGGGACCACCTGAACCTCATGGGCGTGAACCCGCTGTTCGGCTGGCGCTTCCAGGACGGTTCCCCGGCGTTCGTCGACCTCTCGGCCGTGTACGACCGGGAGCTCCTCGCCATCGCCGCGGAGGCCGCCTCCGGCGAGGGGGTGGACCTCGCCACGGGCGTGTACGCGGCCATGTCGGGTCCCTCCTATGAGACGCCCGCCGAGACGGCCTTCCTGGCCAGGGCCGGGGGGCATGCCGTCGGGATGTCGACGGTGCCGGAGGCCATCGCGGCGAAGGCGGTGGGACTGCGGGTCCTGGGCGTGTCGTGCGTGACCAACGTGGCCGGGGAGGAGTCGATGCACCAAGAGGTTCTGGCCCGGGCGAGGGGGGCGGCGGCCGACCTGCGGTCTATTCTCATGGGCGTCGTCGCGTCGCTCCGCGGCGCGAAGGAGGGGTGACGCCCACGAGACCCACGGGACCAGGGGGTCCCGAGGGCCGACGAGACTCATCGGGGTTCGGATTCGAACGGACGGGAGGGCGAGAGTGGACTGCGACGTGAAGGATATGGGGCTCGAGGACAAGGGGCGTGCCCGGATCGAATGGGCCGGCCAGGAGATGCGGGTCCTCGAGCTGATCAGGCAGCGGTTCGAGAAGGAGAAGCCGCTCGAGGGCATCCGCATCGGGGCCTGCCTCCACGTGACCACCGAGACGGCCAACCTCATGCACACGCTGGCGGCGGGGGGAGCCGAGGTGGCCCTGTGCGCGTCGAACCCGCTCTCGACGCAGGACGACGCGGCGGCGGCCCTGTGCGCCGACGGCATCGAGACGTTCGCCGTCAAGGGCGAGGACAACGAGAAGTACTACCAGCACATCAACGAGGTGCTCGACCGGCACCCCCACCTGACCATGGACGACGGGTGCGACCTGGTCTCGACGCTCCACAAGGAACGCAAGGGGCAGCTCGCCGAGCTCCTCGGTGGGACCGAGGAGACCACCACCGGGGTCATCCGGCTCCGGGCCATGGCCGAGGGGGGCGTGCTGGCCTACCCGGTGATCGCCATCAACGACGCCAACACCAAGCACCTGTTCGACAACCGCTTCGGCACCGGGCAGTCCACGATCGACGGCATCATCCGGGCCACCAACCTCCTGCTGGCGGGCCGAACGGTGGTCGTGGGCGGGTACGGCATGTGCGGCCGGGGCATTGCCATGCGAGCCAAGGGCCTGGGCGCGCATGTGGTGGTGACCGAGGTCGATCCCCTGGCCGCCCTGGAGGCGGTCATGGAGGGGTACCGCGTCATGCCGATGCAGGAGGCCGCCCGGATCGGCGACGTCTTCGTCACCGTGACCGGCGACAAGGGAGTGCTCCGGCGGGAGCACTTCCAGGCCATGAAGGACGGGGCGGTGCTGGCGAACTCCGGCCACTTCGACGTGGAGATCGACAAGGTGGCGCTGGGGCAGATGGCCGTGTCGGACCCGCGCCGGCTGAGGGAGTTCGTCGACGAGTACACGATGCCGGACGGGCGGCGCCTGAACCTCCTGGGGGAGGGCCGGCTGGTGAACCTGGCGGCGGCCGAGGGTCACCCGGCCGCCGTCATGGACATGTCCTTCGCCAACCAGGCCCTGTCGGTGGAGTGGCTGGTGCAGAACGCGAAGGGGCTGCGGGCTGAGGTGTACCCGGTTCCCGAGGCCATCGACAAGGAGGTGGCGAGGCTGAAGCTCGCCTCCATGGGCGTGGAGATCGACGAGCTATCGCCCGAGCAGGCGGCCTACCTTTCGTCGTGGGAGCAGGGGACCTAGCCGCCGGGCCGGCCGGCTCGGGATCCGGGGAGGCCGACGCGTTCAGCTCGGCGGGGCGGACCCTGTTCTCCCTGGGCCTGGTCCGGGAAGCCGATGGCAACCTTTCGACCTTCCTGGGTGGCCGCCTCCTGATCACCCGCACGGGCGCGCGCCTGGACCGGCTCGGCCCCCGGGACCTCGTGGGGGGTTCGCTGGAGGACCCGCTCCCCGGAGCCTCCACAGACCTCGAGGTCCATCGGCGGACGTATCTCGAACGGGGCCCCGGGGCCGTGGCGCACTCCCATCCGGCCGGCCTGGTGCCCGAAGGCGGCGGTGGGCCTGGGGCGCACGGCCTGTACGTGTTCGCTGCGACCCTGGAGGAAGCGGTGGAGCGAACCGTGGA
>WNGK01006512.1_pt1 | contig 12277 bp, 12 predicted proteins | sample 5400601 | NCBI WGS metagenome assembly WNGK01 (sample SAMN13153376, study PRJNA577476) | soil metagenome | isolation source: 60 cm soil or saprolite under Garry oak tree replicate 1 | place: USA:California | collected 2016-06-15
CGGCCCCCTCGCTCGCATCGTGGCCTGGCTGCTCGCCGCCATCTGCGTCGCGGGCGGAGGAGTAGGCCTTGCGCTTGGCATCGTCCAGGGTCATCCGCGCTTAGTCCTTGCGGCAGCTGCCGTTCTCGGGCTCGGCCTCTTTTACGCCGGTGCCGCCTGGCGAGGCCGGCCGTGGGGCTAACCCTGGATGCGGAGCCACGTCTTTACCGACGAACTGATATTCCGCGACCTTGCGCCGGCGGGCGAGTCGCCGCAGCTTAACGCGAGCCGATTCGACGCGACGGAGCTCGAGCGCATGTCACGACCGGACGGTACGATCGGGCACGCGGAAGTGCGGATCGGCGACTCGGTCGTCATGATGGGCGAGGCGCGGGGCGAGTCGACGCCGATGCCCGGTATGCTTAAGGAGGATGTTTCACCGCAAGAAATGGTGCGGCGTGCCGCGGCCCAAATGAAGTAGTGCGCGAACAGCGTCTCGTTTTCCCGACACTCCTCCTCCTGCTCGCGGCGCCCGTCAGCGCCCAACGCGTCGAGACCGGATTCCTCGACCGGACGGTGACCGTGGCCGGCCACAGCTACCGCTATCAGGTGTATGTCCCGGCCGAGTATCCGATACAAGCCGGCTGGCCGGTGATTCTCTTCCTGCACGGCGCCGGCGAGCGGGGCACGGACGGACTGCTGCAAACCACCGTGGGCCTCGGTCCCGCGATCCGCCGGGAACCCCAGCGCTTTCCCGCCATCGTCGTCTTCCCCCAGGCGCCACCGGACTCTCAATGGGTCGGAGCACCGGCGGAGATGGCGCTTGCCGCCCTCCGCCAGACCATGAGCGAATTCCACGTGGAGCCGAACCGGGTGTATCTCACCGGCCTCTCCATGGGCGGTCATGGGGCGTGGTATCTCGCCTACCGGCACCCCGAGCTGTTTGCAGCCGTCGCTCCAATCTGCGGCTGGGTGGAAGACGCTCCCCAATTCCGGGGCTCCGTTCCGATCGTTCCGGCCGAGAGTGGCGCGGCCGTTCCCGCCCTCGCCCGTCGGCTCGCCAAGACGCCGATTTGGATCTTCCATGGGGAGATGGACGCCGTCGTGCCGGTCACTGGATCGCGGGAGCCCGCAGGCGCGTTGAAGGCCGTGTCCACCGACGTGCGGTACACCGAGTTCCTCGGCCTCAACCACAACTCGTGGGACGCGGTGTACGCGTCCGGCGAGTTCACGCGGTGGCTGTTTGCGCAGCAGCGCCGGTAGTTCCGCTGCTCGTTACCTCGATCGGATCTCCTCATGACCATCGGCGAGACCCTGTTCCACCAGTGAGAGGACCCCACCCGTGTTCGTCGGGCACTATGGCGCGGCCTTCGCCGTCAAGCGAGTCGATCCCTCCATCCCTCTCTGGGTCCTCTTTCTCGCCGTCCAGCTGCTGGACGTTTTCTGGGCGCCTTTCATCTTGCTCGGCATAGAGAAGGTCCGAATCGTTCCCGGAATAACGGCCTCCAATCCTCTCGATCTGTACTACATGCCGTACACGCACAGCCTGCTCGCGGCCGTTCTCTGGTCCGGGGGAGGCGCAGTCGTCTACGGACTGGTCACCCGCACGCCCCTCGCTCGGCAAACGGCCGTCTGGGTCGCGGTCGCGGTCTTTTCCCATTGGGTGTTTGACCTTGTCGTACATCGCCCCGACCTGCCTCTGTACGACGACACAGCCAAAGTCGGCCTGGGTTTGTGGAATCTCCCCGGTCCTGCTTTCGCTCTGGAAGCTGCCCTGTTGTTCGGTGGGATGTGGCTCTACCTCAGCACGGCTCCTGTGCGACGCGTGCCGGTTGCCCTATTCGGTCTGGTGATGCTGGCGATTCAAGCCTACGTCTTCTTTGGCCCTCCACCCGCTTCCGACAGAGCGGCCGCCCTGACCGCGCTGGCTGCGTACGCGGTATTCGCCGCAGTCGTGGCGCGTCTGGCGCGACGCGCCCGCTAGCCCCGGATGCTCTTCGAGGCCTCGTCCCAAGCCACGGCGCTCTTGCGAAAGTATGACTCGTTCGCCATGTGGCAGGCGAGCGCCGCATGGTGGCCGAACACCGCATCCTCGACCACGGGTTTCCGCGAGCGCACCGCCTCGAAGAACGTCCACAGGTGCGGCCTGATGTCGTCGTAGTCCGGCGCGCGGAATGTGATCGTCTCGGACATCGGCTCCTGGCCCAGCTTCGGATCGTTCTCTTCGTGCCATTTCCGGAAGTACGCCTCCCGCATCGCGCGAGGGAAGGAGTTGGCGTAATAGCTCGGCGCGGAATCCCTGCCGCTCTGCGGCGCGTAGGTCAGGCCGGATTCGGTCAGCTCGAGAATCCCCTTCGATCCCTGGAAACGGTAGGTCTCCGGCATCCCGGTGCCCAGATTCAGGCGCATGTACACCGGCAGCTCGCCATAGTAATAGACCACCGCTTGCACGTCGGGCATGTTGCGGCCGTCCTTCCAGCGCCGAATTCCGCCGACCGCGCACGCCTGCCTGGGCGGCTCATTGATGCCCATGATGAACATCATGCCGCTGATGAGGTGGACCAGCAGGTCGCCGGCGACCCCGGTGCCGTATTCCTTCCAGCAGCGCCAGCGCGCGAAGATGTAAGGATCGAAGGCCCGCTTGGGGACGGTCCCCTGCCAGGTGTCCCAGTCCAGATTCTGCGGGGAGAGGTCCGGCGGTGGCGGGTACTCCCAGGCGCCGGTGGGGTCGTTTCGGCCGAGCCAGCCTTCGACGAGCATCAGGTCGCCCAGCATCCCCTGGGAAATCAGCTCCCTCGCCTTGGCAAAGATCTGAGAGCTCACGCGCTGCGAGCCGATCTGCACGATGCGGCCGCTCTTCTTCGCCGCTTCGACCATGGCCACACCGTCGGCGGGGCTGTGCGACATCGGCTTCTCGCAGTAGATGTCCTTGCCCGCGCTCACTGCATCGACCACCACCTGCTTGTGCCAGTGATCCGGCACCGCGGCCACGATGCAGTCGATGTTCTTGTCGTCGAGGAGCGCCTGATAGCGGCGGGTCACAGGCAGATCCAGCCGAACGATCTCGCGGGCCAGGGTGTGCCGGCCGTCGTAGAGGTCGCAGGCGGCGGCGCATTCGAGGCCCGGCAGCGTGATCGCTTCGGACAGGAGCCCGGACCCCTGCATGCCGACGCCGATCATGCCGAAGCGGACCCGGTCACTGGCGGGAACGGCCGCCGCACTGGGTATGAGATCGCGCGGCAGCGGCACAATCGTCTTCGCGGCGAACGATGCCCCGGCGGCAACGGCGCTCATCCCCAAGAACTCACGGCGCGAGTAGTTGCTCTGCTTCACGGAAGCTCCCATGTTTACGGTGGTGGCCGACAAACGCAGCGCTGGATCGGTCGGCCTATTATGCAGCATCGGGCGAGCGGCACGATAGGGGACCCCCCGGAGCGGGAATAACGATGGGCGTCTTCATCGCATGGCCATGGCTTGCCCTGATACCCGCCGCCGTTTTCCTGGCGATCTATCGCCTGTCCCGACGCAAGGTCGCGGCCGGCTCCGCGCTCGCCTGGCTGGGCTACGCCCTCTACGAGTACGCGATCTACCGCCGATGGGTGTGCAGCGGCGAATGCAACATCCGGGTGGATCTCCTTCTACTTTATCCGGCTCTCGTGGTCATTACGGTCGCCGGCGCCTTCGCGGCGCTGCGCACCCTGATCGCTCGCCACGGCCGCGCTCCCTGAGACCTGATGCACGGAGCGGTTGCGCCCCTGCCGTGCAGCCCGCACCTTAAGCGCTGTCCGCTGCGTGGCGAGGAACCAAACCTGACAAGGAGATCCACGTGCCAGAGAGCGTCTACAAAGTCATCGAGCTGGTCGGTACCAGCACCGAGTCCTGGGAGAAGGCGGCCGCCGCTGCGGTCAAGCAGGCGGCGCAGAAGCTGCGCGACCTGCGTGTCGCCGAGGTCTCCGAGCTCGACATCCAGCTGAGAGACGGCGAGGTCCAGAGCTATCGGGCGAAGGTCAAGGTCTCGTTCAAGTACGAAGGTGATGCGTGATCCAGAGGAGGTCGTGATGACCGGGCTGTCCGCGCTGTGGCTCCCGATCCTGCTATCGGCGGCGATCGTTTTCGTCGTGAGCTCCGTGATCCACATGGTGTTGCCCTGGCACAAGAGCGACTACCCCAGGATGGCGAACGAAGACAAAGTAATGGACGCGCTCCGCCCGCTCGCCATCCCGCCGGGCGACTACATGCTGCCCCGCCCGTCGAGCAGAGAGGAGTTGCGCTCACCCCAGTTCACCGAAAAACTGAAGAAGGGTCCGGTCGTAGTGCTCACGGTGATGCCCAACGGCCCGATGGCGATGGGGAAGAGTCTCGTCCTCTGGTTCCTCTACTGCGCCGTCGTTGGTGTCTTCGCCGCGTATGTCGCCGGACGCGCGCTGCAGCCGGGCGCACCGTACCTGGCGGTCTTCCGGTTCGCGGGCGCGACGGCGTTCATCGGGTATTCGCTCGCCCTCTGGCAGATGTCGATCTGGTACCGCCGCGCCTGGAGCACAACGGTGAAGGCGACGGTGGACGGGTTGATCTACGCGCTCCTGACGGCGGGCGCGTTCGGATGGCTGTGGCCGCGATAAGAATGGGCTTGCTGCTCGCCGGCCTGTGGGCCACAGGCGTCCGCGGCAGGCAGGATCGCGACGTGCGCGTGCTCCTGGGGCTCGAGGACGAGTGGGCCGCGGCCCTCGTGAGGCGCGACGCGGCCACCTTCGGCCGGCTCCTCGCCGACGGATTCATCTACACCGAGAACGACCGCACGTCTACGCGGGACGCGGTGCTGCGCGACATCGTCGCCGGGCCCGACACGGTGGAGGCCGCGCGCAACGAGGACATGCGCGTGTATCGGTTCGGCACGACGGCCGTGGTCACCGGGTGGCTCGTGGTCCGCGGGCATGGCGCGGGCGGCCCGTTCGAGCGCCGCTACCGGTTCACGGACACGTGGGTGCGCCGGGGCGGGCGGGAGGGCCGCTGGCAAGTCGTCGCGGCCCACGACTATGTCGTGCCGGCGGGGTCCCGGTGAGCTGAAGCTCATCCTGGGGGCGATCGAGGCCCGCGAGCGCCGAGTCTTCGTATGCGCCAGATCGTCGAGGCCGACACGCCCTCTCGGCTCACGCTCATTCGCGAGCTGTTCACCCAGTACGCGGAATCCCTCGACATCGACCTCGGTTTTCAAGGCTTCGACCGCGAGCTCTCCGAGCTTCCGGGCGCTTATGCCCCGCCGTGCGGCTGCTTGCTGCTCGCGCTCGATGCCGACCGGCCGATCGGCTGCGTCGCGGTCCGGCCGCTCGATCCCGGCATCTGCGAGATGAAGCGGCTCTACGTCCGACCCGAGGCCCGCGGCACCGGCCTCGGCAGACAGCTCGCGGAGGCCGCGATCGGCTTCGGCCGCCGGGCGGGCTACCGCGCGATGCGCCTCGACACGCTCCCCTCGATGGCCGCGGCGGGGGCGCTCTACCGGCTGCTCGGCTTCGAGGCGATTCCGCCCTATCGCTTCAATCCCGTGCCGGGCACGTCGTTCATGGAGCTGACGCTCGTGGACGCGCGGGCCTGAGAAGCGGCGTGGGCACGTTGCGGCTGTGGCCTGCGGCCGGCACCTTAAAGGAATGCGTTCGGGCATGCCGAAGAGCACATACGATGAAGTCTACGCGCGGTGGCAGGGCGATCCCGAAGGCTTCTGGGCGGACGCGGCGGAAGCGGTTCATTGGTACAAGAAATGGGACACGGTGCTCGACGCATCGCGGCCTCGCTTTTACCGTTGGTTCACTGGAGGCGTGGTCAACACCTGCTACAACGCCCTCGACCGGCAGGTAGCAAACGGCCGGGCCGAGCAGCCGGCTCTCATTTACGACAGCCCGGTCACCCAAACAATCAAGGTCTTCAGGTATCGCGAGCTGCTCGATGAGGTGTCGCGCTTCGCCGGCGTTCTCCTGCGCCAGGGCGCTCGGAAGGGAGACCGGGTCATCATTTACATGCCGATGGTGCCCGAGGCGGCGATCGCCATGCTGGCCTGTGCTCGGGTCGGCCTGGTTCACTCGGTGGTGTTCGGGGGCTTTGCCGCCCATGAGCTGGCGAGCCGCATCAGTGACGCGCGCCCCAGGCTGATCGTTTCGGCTTCTTGTGGCCTCGAGGTGGGCCGCGTCGTTCCCTACAAGCCTCTGCTCGACAAGGGGATTGAGATCGCATCGGCGAAGCCCGAACGGTGCATCGTTCTCCAGCGCCCCGAGGAGCGGGCGTCCATGATCGCCGGGCGCGACCTCGACTGGTCCGAGCTGATGGCGGACGCGAAACCGGCCGAGTGCGTTCCGGTTGCGGCGACCGATCCCCTCTACATCCTCTACACCTCAGGCACCACGGGCATGCCCAAGGGCGTGGTGCGCGATAACGGCGGGCATCTCGTGGCGCTCAACTGGAGCATGAAGAACGTCTACGACATCGAGCCGGGCGAGGTCTTCTGGGCGGCCTCCGATCTGGGTTGGGCGGTCGGCCACTCCTACATCGTCTATGGCCCGCTCTTCAATGGGAACACCACGGTCCTGTATGAGGGCAAACCCGTCGGCACGCCCGACCCGGGCGCGTTCTGGCGTCTGATCTCCCAACATAGTGTGAGAGCCCTCTTCACGGCGCCGACGGCGTTCCGGGCCATCAAACGGGAAGACCCCGACGGCGAGTACATCCGCAAGTACGATCTGAGCTCGTTCCGCACGCTCTTCCTCGCCGGTGAGCGGTGCGATCCGGCCACGCTCCTGTGGGCCGAGCAGCAGCTCGGTGTGCCGGTCATCGATCACTGGTGGCAAACGGAAACGGGCTGGCCGATGGGGGCCAATTGCGTCGGCCTGGGGATGCTGCCCGTGAAGCCGGGATCGTGCACCAAGCCGGTTCCGGGGTACGACGTGCGCGTGTTGAGCGCCGATGGCCGGGAGGTGCCGGCGGGGCAGATCGGCAACATCGTCGTCAAACTTCCTCTCCCGCCCGGTTGTCTTCCGACGTTGTGGAACAACGATGAAGGCTATCAGAGGTCCTACCTCGACACGTATCCCGGCTACTACCTGACCGCGGATGCAGGCTATAAAGATGAAGACGGCTATCTCTGGATCATGAGCCGCACGGACGACATCATCAACGTGGCCGGGCATCGTTTGTCCACGGGCGCCATGGAGGAGGTGCTCGCGTCGCACGCCGACGTGGCCGAGTGCGCCGTGCTGGGAGTGGCGGACGAGATCAAGGGAGAGATCCCGTTGGGTCTGGTCGTGCTCAAGGCGGGCGTGCGGCGCCCGTACGAAGAGATCGTCAGGGAGCTGATCGAGATGGTGCGCGAGCGGATCGGCCCGGTTGCCGCCTTCAAGGTTGCGACCGTCGTCAAGCGCCTGCCGAAGACACGCTCGGGCAAGATACTGCGCGGCACGATCAAGAGGATCGCCGACGGCGTCGAATATCGGATTCCACCGACGATCGACGACCCCGCCATCCTGAACGAAATCACGGCAGATCTTGCCGCATTGGGGTATCCGCGCTAGGTCGCGGCGCCTGCCGGTCGCGTGGCCGACAGGTCCATCTCGTCCAAGAACCGGCTACCGCCGGAGTTGAGCCCAAACCTCCTGTCGGTCCGCGTGAGGATCAGGCGGTCGCGTGCGCGGGTCATGCCGACGTACAGCAGGCGACGCGCTTCCTGGATCTCGGCTTCACGATTCTCGACCGCCGCGTAGTATCCGGGCACCTGGAAGTCTTCCGCGCCGACCACATACACGCGGGAAAACTCCAGCCCCTTGGTCGAGTGGAGGGTGAGCAAGTTCACCCGATCCGGGGCCACCTCGACGCCCTCAGAAGTCGACAGGGCGACGCGCTCGAGCAGCCGCCCGATCGCTTCATCCAGCGTCGCGGCCGTCTCGCCGTCCATCAGGCCGCGCAGGCGCGCCACCGCCGCCGGGTACCGCTGGCTCGGATCCGGCTCCGCGCGCAGACGCGCCATGAGTTCTTTCCCCCCGAGTCGCTCGATCACTTCATCGACGGACGGCGACGTGGCGCCGGTCCGTTCACGCTCGGCGGCATAGAACTCGAGGCTGTCGCTGTAGCGCCCCAGCGCGTAGAACCGGGCCACGTCGAACAGGACGCGCCGCTCGTCGCTCGGCCGGGCATGCCCCTCCAGGGCGAGCGCCAGGGCGAGGTAATCGAGGGCGTTGAGGAGAACCGCTTTCCGGGCGCGGATCAGCTGCTGCCGGGCGAGCTCGCGGAACACATGGGCCAGGGTGACGGCGTCGTCCAGGGCATGGTGCGAATGTCCCGGGTCGATCCCGAACCGTGCGGCGAGGTCGGGGAGCTTCGCGCTGCCCTGAGAGAGCGAGCGTGCGAGCGGCAGGGTGTCGAAATAGACCAGGCTGTCCAAACCCTCCATACCCGCCGCCAGGCGCCGCAACACCGGCACATCGAAATGCTGGCCGTTGTGGGCGACGAGCACGTCATTTCCAATGAACGCGCGGAAGCGGGGCCAGGCCTCGGCGAACGACGGCGCGTCCCGGACATCGGCGTCGGTACGGCCGTGCACCTTCGCGGCGCTCGGCAGGATCGGACGGGTCGGACGCACGAGCGTGTGAAACTCGTCCACGGTTTTGCCGTCCGCCACCCTGACGGCGCCGATCTCGACGACGTCGCACGCCGCGACGTCCTTGTCGGTCGTCTCGAAGTCGAACGTCACGTAGCGCTGCAGGGTATCGCCGAGGCCCCGGGCGTGGCACAGCTGCAGCGCCTTGAAGAGGGCGAGGGCGAGGCCCACGTCACCGCCGTCCGCCGCCCGGAGGACGACGTCGTGCTGAGCGGCAACCCGCTCGGGTGCGGGCGAGGGGACGTGGCGCACGCCGGTTCCGGCGAGCATCCCACGCAGCGCGATCTCCACCCCTGCTTGCGGCTCGATGAGAACGTCGCGCTCCTCGGCGATCGCCTGCTCGAGGCGTTCCGCGAGCCGGATGGCCTCGGGCAACCCGGCGGGGTCCGAAAGCTCGTCGTGCCGCTCCTCCAGTGCATTGCGGTACGGCCCGACGCTCTGCGACAAGAGCTCGTCCACGAGGGCGGGGAGTGAGTGGTGCGAGCGGTACAGAGCGGCGAGGTTCTCGACCTGATAGACGAACCGCCAGAGTTTCTTCGTGTCCGGCGCGTTGGCGGGACGCGTCCGGGCGAGCTCGCGAACGCTCGAGAAAAAGTCGCCGGCGTTCCCCGCCGCCGCGGCCTGCACCTCCTGCAGGAGGTGTTCGGAGAACACGAGCCGGGCGAACGCCTCCACGGCTACCGGGTCCGCGGGATCACGCATCAGTCGCAGCGCGGCGATCACGTAGCCAATCACCTCGTCTTCGGCGAGGGAATGGCCACGGGCCAAACGACAGGGGATTCCGGCGTGCAGGAGGTGGCTCTCGAGGTACTCGCCCAACCTGTGTTGGCGGTACAGGATCGCGTAGTCCCCCCAGCCGAACTGCGACGCGGCCCGGTCGCCCACGAGGTCTTCGAGCAGCCATTCGGCCTCGGCCGCTTCGTCGGGGAACGCGTACGCGCGCACGTCGTGCTCGGACTCCCGCTCGGCCGTGAGCTGTTTGTCGAAGAGTTGGGGATTCTCGGACAGGAGACGGCGGGCGGTTTCGAAGATCTGGTGTGAGCAGCGACAGTTCCGATCGAGCACCACGGGCTTCTCGATCGCGAAGTCCTCGCGAAACCGCGCCAGCAAACGGGGGTCGGCCCCGGCCCACGAAAAGATCGACTGCTCATCGTCGCCGACGGCGAAGAAGTTCCCGTGGGGCCTCGCGAGGCACTTCAGGATCTCGTACTGGGCCGGGTTGAGATCCTGGAACTCGTCCACCAGGAGATAGTCCCAGCGCGCGGCGACGGCGTCCGCGACATCGGTGCGCTGGCGAAACAAGGCTCCCGTTACCGCGATGAGGTCGTCGAAGTCGAGCATGTTCCGGCGCGCGAGGTAGGCCGCGTAGTCGCGGTATAGCTGCTCGTCCGCGGCCGTGAGGCGGTATTGCTGCAACCGCCGCCGGCTGAAGAGCGTGAGCAGCGTTCCGCGGCGCTTCAGGTGGACGCCCAGGCGGCGCAGGACGATCCGCTGATACTGCTCGTCCGCGACGCCGAAGCCCTGGCGCAGACCGGCGGCCTCGGCGTGCTCCCGAAGGATGCCGAGGCACAACGCGTGCAGCGTCCCCCTCGTCACCTCTTCCGCCCGATCCCCGAGGGTTCGCCTGAGCCGCACCGCGATCTCCTCGGCGGCCTTGTTCGTGAACGTCACGGCGCAGATGCGGGCCGGCGGGAAGCCGAGCACCTCGATAAGATGGCTGACCCGGCCGATCAGGCAGAAAGTCTTGCCCGCGCCCGGACCGGCCACGACGAGCACCGGGCCGAGCGGGGCCTCGATGGCGGCGCGTTGCTGGGGGAGGGGGTCGAAGTCCATCACGATCGATCTACAGTATAAGGACTGCCGCCTCGAGGCGGTGTTTGCGCCGGGGCAGGTCGGCCCGCACCTTAGGATCCGTGATGCGCTATCCGGGTTTCTGGGAGGCGGAGACCGGCCTGTAGCACGGCATGCTCATTCAGGCTGCGATCAATGGCACGCGAGCCCGCGCCGCGCATCCGGCGCTCCCGGTGACGCCGGCGGAGCAGGCCGTCGCGGCGGTGGAGTCGGTCGCCGCGGGCGCGGGCGCCATCCACTTGCACGTGCGCGGAGCGGACGGATGGGAGAGCCTGGCCGCCGGCGACGTGACTCTGGCGCTACGGGCCATTCGCGCGGCCGCGCCCGGAGTCCCCGTCGGCGTCAGCACCGGAGCGTGGATCATTCCGGATCCCGAAGTCCGCTTCGCGACGGTGGCGGCATGGACGGTGCTGCCGGACTACGTCTCGGTGAACTTCCACGAAGATGGCGCAGCGGAGCTGGCCGACTCGTTTCTGGCTCGAGGAGTGGGAGTGGAGGCGGGGCTCTCTACCGTTCGGGCCGCCGAGCTGTTCGCGACGAGCGGGCTCGCCGAGCGCTGTCTCCGGATATTGCTCGAGCCAGGGGAGCAGGACATCGAGGCGGCCCTCGCGACCGTGGGCGCCGTCGAGAAGGTGCTGAACGGGACGCGAGTCAAGTTGAGGCGCCTGCTGCACGGAACGGACGGCACTGCGTGGCCGCTCATCGACGAGGCTGCGGCCCGTGGCTACGACACCCGCGTCGGTTTCGAGGACACGCTGGCGCTCCCGGATGGCGCGCGCGCGCCGAGCAACGCGGCGCTCGTGGCCGCGGCGTGCCGGCGCGTTGTGGAGCGGCCATGACGGATCCAGCGGGGTGAGATCCTACTCACCGCGCCGCGGGCACCACGTCGACCTCGACGCTCGACGGATATCTCGCGGTGCGGTACACGCGGTGCACCCGTGCCCGGTAGTCGCCGGCGCGCGCATTGAAGATGTTGGGCACGAACGTCTGCGGGTTGCGGTCGTAGAGCGGGAACCAGGTGCTCTGCACCTGGACCATGATGCGGTGGCCCTGGCGAAAGGTGTATGCCTGCTGGTGCAGGTCCACCGTATACGCGAGCACGCGGTTGGGCGGGATCGGCTCGGGATGCTCCCAGCTGCGGCGGTAGCGCCCGCGCATCACGTCGCCCGTCACCATCAGCTCATACCCGCCCATCGTTGCCCGGTCCGGTACCGTGTCCGGGTAGACGTCGATGAGCTTGACTACCCAATCCGCATCCGACCCGGTGGTCGCGGCCCACAGATGGGCGACGACGTTCCCCGCGACCGTGACGTCCTCGCCGAGCGGCGCGGTCTGCCACGTCAACACGTCCGGACGGCCGTCCACGAACCGTTGGTCCTCGGTCTCCCACCGCCGCCAGCGGGAGGTGCGGGAATAGGTGCGCTCCACGGGACGAGGCCGGTAGGGGACGGGGTGCGCGGGGTCTGAGACATACTGGTCGGCCGTGTCTGTCCGTCCGGCCCCCCCGGCCCCCCCGGCCCCCCCGGCGCCCCCGGCAGCCGGTGGCTCGAACGACAACTCGCCCCCGTCGCGCAAATACAGGTGACGGCGCCGGGCTTCGGCAGGGGGCCAGTGGTCGAAGCTGCGCCACTCGCTCGTCCCCGCGTCGAACACGGTCGCTTCGGCGAACTTGCCGTCTCCCTGTCCCTTGAGCCAGTAGGCGAACCATTTGCTCTGAAGCTCTCGATAGTCGAACCCGGTCGCGCGGCCGAAGCGGAGGTTGCCGAGCGCTACCCCTGAGTCCGCGAACCACTGGCCGTGGTACCACGGTCC
>WNGK01007642.1_pt1 | contig 12275 bp, 16 predicted proteins | sample 5400601 | NCBI WGS metagenome assembly WNGK01 (sample SAMN13153376, study PRJNA577476) | soil metagenome | isolation source: 60 cm soil or saprolite under Garry oak tree replicate 1 | place: USA:California | collected 2016-06-15
CACCTTCTGGCATTGCGAGTATTGGAACCAGCGACGGCTTCGCGCAGTGCATTTCAACGGGAACTGCCACGATTACGGCAAGCGCCCCAAGTACTCAGGGCTCGTCCACAATGGTCAGCGGCACGGCGACGTTGACATGCCCCTGATTGCTGATTGCGTAAGATCCCGGCAACTGGTCAGTGCAATAGGGTTTACGACGAAGAGGGGTAGTGAGTGACACGAGGGCTGGTGGGTGGCCCCATCCCGTTCCGGCTCAGGTTCGGCGGTTCATGGAGAAACAAATCATGAGAATCAAGCTTGCATTTCAAGCGTTGGCTATTGCAGTAGCGCTCCTAACGTCCTTGAGCCTCGCCGGCTGCGGCATCGGTAAAGTCTCGATATCACAGTCCTGTTTGGGCCCCTGCACTGTTCCCCCCACCGCCGAGTTTCTCTACGCCACAAGCACCGACGATATCTCGGCCTTCACCATTAATCAATCGACGGGAGCGTTGAGTTCACCGTTGACGATGACCGGACCAAACCAAAGTCTTGGGATGGTGGCCACTGTGACCTTGGGCCATCTGTACGTTTCCGATTTCTTGAACGATGTTGTAGATGGTTTCTCGATCAACTCAACCTCGGGCGGACTCACGCCAATCACTGGCTCTCCCTTTACGCTGGGGGGCACGCCTCCTGGTGCAGGCGGTTTGTCTGCAATCGTCTCCGCCGGCACTTACCTATACGCCACGGACCTCAATGCAGGCACAGTGGCTGGGTTTACGTTCGACTCGGCCAGCGGGAAGCTTACGCCGGTTCCCGGCTCGCCCTTTCCTGCAGGCAACACTCCGATCCAAGCAGTGCAAGCGGGCTCTCAGGGCAAGTTCCTATACGTTAGCAATCTAAATGATTCAGCGGGCGGGATTTCAGCTTTCAACATCGATTTCAATACGGGAGCTCTCACTCCTATTTCTGGCTCGCCGTTTCCCACTGGTCCGGCCGGATCTTTCCCCGGACCATCGGCCATGGTGGTAAACAACAATTTCCTCTATGTCGCCATGTCTGGAACGAGCAACCCAAATAACAAGATCGTTGCATTCGCGATTGACCCAAACAGCGGCGTCCTTACTACTGTGTCCGGCTCTCCGTTTACTACGGGTAGCGACCCGTTGTACATCGCACTCGTGCCAGTGACGAGCGTCGGCTTTCAAGCGTTTCTTTACGCCGCTAACGTTCAAGACGGTACGATTTCCGCCTTTACCGCAGACGACAGCACCGGAGTTCTGACGCCGGTAAGTGGCTCTCCGTATGCTTCTGGCACTTCGGTCGGGGGCGTGGCAACGGCTCCATACACGACCTCGAACGGAACCTTTTTCCTGTATGCGGCGGATCCTCAGTCGAAGAACGTCAGAGCCTATAACATTGACGGAAACACAGGAGCGCTGTCTCCCATTTCTGGCTCGCCATTCCCAGCGGGGAACGCGCCCCTGTTGCTGACAGTGGCGCAAGGTCCCTAATATTTATTAAGAGCATTCCGGTTTACTGTGCAGCGAAGGGGCGAGATGCGCGTAATACTAATGGGGCCGGTTTTGAGATCAAAAAAGGAAATTCCGGGTGAGCGACAATGAAGCTACTTAACTTCCGTACCTGTGTTCTTTGCTCCATTGCACTCGTTCTACTACCGTCCTCCCGCTCTGCAGCCGCCTCGTATTGCCCTGGCTGTAAAGCTGGAATCATCGGAGCGGCAATTGGCGTTGGAGCAGCGGTCGGCGTCGGCGTTTACCTGATCCATCGCAGCCACACCTCGCTAACAGGCTGTGTCCAGCAGACCAACAATGGCCTCAGTTTGACAGCGAAGGATGGCAAAACCTATAAGTTGGAGAATGCACCAAGTGAAGTGAAGGCTCATGAACGTTTGTCGCTGCGCGGTCATAAGATCAACGCAACTTCCGGGCATGTCTTTCGCGTGGACCACGTCTCCCGAGACTATGGTGCGTGCCCTCTATGAGTTGCCATCTCCGGACCGCGTTATGTAACCGGCACCGCGCAGGTGGCCAATGGACGAAAAGCAACACGCCGACTGCCATTCCTCCTCGGCTGCAGCGATATAGCGGGAGGAGAGTCTCTTGAGGATGTAGTTGATGCGCAAAGCCTCGTCCTCCTCCAGTTCGCGACCGAACTGTATGTCTAAGAAGTACTTCATGGCCCGGTCGTAGGAGCGGGGATTCAAATTTATGGTGTAGAACCACCCAGGCTCCGTACCGTTTCGCGGATGATTGTGAAAGACGATTACCTCATAAGTGCGGTCAAGCCGACTTTCCGGGGTAAGAACGATTCAGACTAATAATGATGCTTGCTCTCATCACTTCGAAAATAAGCAGGCTGATTTTGACGCGGCATACGCCGGCATGCACTCTTTCATCTGTAACCTCGTCATTGAGGAGAGCCAAGAGGAACAAGATCATTTCAGCCCTGCCCCTGCTTCTCTGCCTTGCCCTGCCGGGCTGCATGGGCGTAACGCGCGTTCCTGCACGCATGCGCACTCCTCAGGGATCGCAGAAACCACTTGACCTAAGCTTCTTGCAGACGGGGCAAACCACTCGGGCAGAAGTGATAGAAAAACTCAAGCTGATAGATACAGGCTTCCAGAGTGATCACTTTTTCCTTGGCCGATGGAATTCTTCCAAATGGGGCGGGTGGTTCGTTGCAGTCGGCTTGGGCACGTCCGCGGGAGGTGCAACGAGGTTCTGGCATGACGTGAACCTGCTGGTCAAATTCGACGAGCAAGGCATCGTGCAAAGTTATGTGACCTTCCCTGATCAGCAGCTCATCGAGAAGCTTACGGCGGTTGCAGCGGAGAGTAGCAAGTCATCTGCAGAGAGCGCGGAGATCGAACTCCAATGGATGAAAGGTGGGTATGTAGGTGTACCATGCACCGCGAAGCTGGTCCTTTCACCCGACTCCATGGAGTTTGTGGAAACTGGTGGTGCCAAGAAACTATTCCATTTTAAGGTTCCAGCCGCCCAATTTGTAAACATCGGGACAGCAGGTGGAGCAGCAGGAAACGTGTCGGATCCTGTTTATACGACACAAGTCCTTCTCCAGTGACCTGAAGCAAGCGGGCGGACCTCGTGGGAAAAAGCTCTATCTGCGCGTGACGGTGCCGGAACTGGTCATGCTGTTAAGCTATCTGTCGCAACACAACCCCCGCCCGGCATAGCAAACTCAAATTCACACTGAGGCCAGAAATGCGGATGAGCAAGGTGATTGTCACGTGGTTGTCGCCATGTACTGGCACTTGCTCTCTCCTGCATAGCCTTGCTGGTGGCTTCTGGCTGCGTTATCGTGCCGGTTCGCTTGCCTGTACAGACCAATGACACCGCCAGGAAACCACAAAAACTCGATTTCATATTTCTGAAGTCCTGTTCGACCACAAAGAAGGAGGTGACCAAGAATCTGGCTGCTATTGACACCCGCGTAAACGAGAATGACTTCTTCTGGGGACGGTTGGAAAGCTCAAACTGGGGCTACGGAGGATTTGTTGCGCTCCCCCCGTCAGGAGGCGCAGGAGGCAAACGGGAATGGACAACCAACAATCTCCTTGTCGCCTTTGATCAGAAAGGTGTGGTCAAGAGCTGGGCGGTTGTGGATGACAAGAAACTGGATCAGCAGATCGATCCTTCCACGATTTTCGTGGGCTGGTCAACAACGCTGCGTCTACCAACGACGTAAACAAGGCGGCTGGGCAATTGAGGATTCTCAGCAAGTGCAATTAACCAACAGGGGATGACGTTCGTCTTCCCACCACCCGTTGTGATACCAATGTTGTGGGGAATGTGTCCAGCAACCAGCGACTCGAACAGGCGAATCTGCCAGGGATACGGTTGATAGCCTGTTAGCTGCTCGAACCGTACAACGAATTGGGCGGAAGAACACACTGCCGAGCCAACGCAAGAGGGGAGACGCAAGCGTCTAAGAATCTTCGCCCTTTAGGACAGGCGTGTCAACATCGGGTAATGCCTCAGTTTGAAATCCAGTATTGTAGAACGTCGCTGCTGACTGTGGCATACTCTGGTCGTGCCCAAACGTCCGCGCGATCCCGTCCAGCTTGCCAAACAGGTATTCGACATTGCCATTGGCGAAGCTGAGGACACGATAAGCGAAGCGAAACGGCATCCATCAAAGCGTCGCACTGGTGGGTTGAAGGGCGGGAAGGAAAGAGCCAAACGCCTTACGCCGGAACAGCGACGGAAGATCGCGAGTGCAGCGGCACGAGCACGTTGGCAAAAATGACCCGCCGATATTTTGGCGGGCCGGGGGTTGATGGATCTACTTGCTACGTCCAGTATCACCACGACCGGGGTTAGGCATCTGCTCCCGGATAACGCGGCTAGGCGGCAAGCGGTTTGCTTCTTCTTCCGAGATTATTTTCCCGGTTAAGGCGTCGCGATATACAGTGTGTGTGTATTGTCCCATGTGGTTTTGCACCTTTCTTGGGGGTTGAACTGCATGGATAATGGGGTTCCTCCCGGCAAAGGCCATTCACGCCGACGCCGGGAGGGGCTTACCTGCGTAGCCTAAAAATAAGCAACAGGATTCCAGTTAAAAATTGTTGACAGTGGGATAGAGCAAGGTAAGATAGCGGTATCTGCGCTGTCGCTACCATAACTTGTAGTTCCCGAACTGCCACCCCGATAGGTGGCAGTTTTTGCTGTCTAGGACATTCTCCTTCCCTTCGCGCGTGAGTGCAAGAACTTTGTTCTCTATAACTCGAAAAGGGTCAGGTTTCCACTGGCCGATGGACTGGTCAGGTCGAGAGAGACAGGAGAACCAATATTGCCAATTGGAGCACCGATCAAGGCATCGTCGATAGGTTGGATAACTTTTTTGGCTTCCTCTCCATTTAGACAATTGTTCGCCCACTCCGCGCATAATGCCTGCCACAAAATATCCCCGCCTAGGACGAGACTGGTCGCGGCTTGGATTACCCACTCTTTGTGGTTTTCTGAGAGCATTGCTTGCGAACACGCGTCGGACACATTAGGGTGTGGCCGGCCCGTGCGTTCCGAGACTTTACCCCAGTTCTTAGCCTTTAATTCCGAGAATACGACCCTTTCAGGTGCATCATCTCCTGGCAACCGAGTGCAACCGATCGCTTCAGCTTGGTCCCCGTCCAAAAACACGCAGGAGGGACGCGGAAATCTCTTTTGCGAGACCATTATTCCGAGTGCTTGCCCCACCGATGCTGCGCCATAGGGAATCGTGCGGCACCTCAGAACCGTCTGTTGTGAGAATTTAGCCAAAATCTCAACCAACATGATTTGTGCTCGTTTGTCCTCGACATATAGGTCGCATTCGTACTGCGCTACATCGTCCATTTTGGTCATTGCAAATTCTGGACTAACGCCGTAAACGATGCTTCTCACGCCGTCCATCTCAGAAATTTGCGCTCTGGCTTCGTGCGGGAGTTCATCCAGGATGAATGGCGAGTGAGTCGTTAGTACGATTTGAAGTTCTCTTTCGCGGCATCGTTCGGCAAGATCGCGGACGAGGCGGCGCTGAGAACGGGGGTGCAAAGAAGTTTCGATTTCGTCGATGAGTACCAAACTGTGCTGCGGAAGATCGGTTTTAAGGAGTTCGGCAATAGTTGTCTCCCCTGCTCCTTGGTGGAATCCGGAATAGACGGCGCCATGATACCCAAGCACCGGAATTTCGCGCTTCGGGTCGATGTCAGTCTTCGACATCTTCGCTACATCGAACGCTCGCCCCATAATCTGACTGAGGCGTCCCATTCGGTATTTGTCAAAAGGCAGAAAGCTCGCCTCAGAGTGAGGAGTTTTTGAAATTCTGGGATACCCTACACGTGCAGAAATCGGCTGAATGCGACTGAGGTCGATATATGCGACGGGCCTTTCTGGCCGCTCAACGTTCCCAAGCCATCTGTCGGTTTTCTTGCGCACTATTCCCGATACAGTTTGATTTCCTTGCCTGACCGAGTATCTGATCTGCGCCTGCCTGATTTCGTCCCATGCGGTATTCGGGAAAAAATCTGATGCGAAACCACGGCCCTTGATGAATTCTTTCTCTGCTGTGGATTTGTAAACGGCGGCGGCAGCCTGAAGGACAGTACTTTTACCCACTCCGTTTTCGCCAACCACGGCCATGATCGGATAGTCCAATCTGAACCGCTGCCCCGACCATCCACGTAATCCCGCAATATCTATCCATTCCAACCGTTTCGGCCAGCCCGTGCCGCTCTTCCACTTTGTGGTTAAGCGCCGAATTTCATTGCTTGTCGGCATAATCACGCTCCCAAACGCCCTGACAGCGACGTTTTCATTGCTGAGCCTAACAGCGGGAGGCATTAAAAATCAAGATTAATGTTAAGAAACTAAACATTAATGTTACCTTTGGTTTGCTCCATAGGAGATATTAAGTGTTTAAAATGACTTTTATGCTTGACATATATTGAACGGAGGTGTACTTTCAATGAGATGAATCGCCTTTCAATTGCAAACCGAGCCAAGATTCTGGGGATGCTGGTAGAGGGAAACAGCCTTCGCTCGTGTGCTCGGATGGCAGATGTTTCCCTGAACACGGTTTCGAAGCTCCTTGTCGATCTTGGAATCGCGTGTGAAAAGTTTCACGATGAGCACGTTCGAAACGTGCGGGTGCGAAGGCTCCAGTGCGACGAGATTTGGAGCTTCGTTGGCGCTAAGGCCAAGAACGTCACGCCAGAGAAGAAGGCGGAAGGATGGGGAGATACGTGGACGTGGACAGGATTGGACGCCGACTCAAAGCTCTGCGTCAGCTATCTAGTGGGTGGGCGCGGTTTGGGATGGGCGAAGGAATTTATGGAAGATTGCGCCAGTCGCATTCGTGGCCGCGTACAGGTCACCACAGACGGTCACAAAGCCTATTTGGAAGCCGTGGAAGGTGCATTCGGAATGGACGTGGATTACGCACAACTACAGAAAATCTATGGTGCTCCTTCTGAAAACGACACTCGCTATTCCCCGGCGGTCTGCATCGGTTGCGACATGAAAGTAGTAAGCGGCGATCCTGATCCGAAGCACGTAAGCACCAGTTTCGTTGAGCGGCATAATCTCACGATGCGGATGTCGATGCGTCGTTTCACCAGATTGACAAATGCTTTCTCGAAGAAAATCCAGAACCATGCTGCAATGGTTGCGATTCACGCCGTTCACTACAATTATGCGAGAATCCACAAGACGCTGAGAATCACGCCGAGCATGGCGGCTGGCCTAAGCGATCACGTTTGGAGTTTGGATGAAATCGTAATGATGGCCGACAGCTATATGCCGGAACCTGGCAAGCGCGGCCCTTACAAGAAGAAAGGCGGCGCAGATGTCGTCGCTGCCGCTGGGTAAGAGAATCTACTTGTGGGAGGGGAAATCGGCTCAGCCCTATAACGTCACAAGAGTTGACATTGCCGCGTATCTGCTCGTCCATGCCGAAAGCGGAGAATTTAAAGTGATATCGAGGTCGCACAAAGACCTGAGCGATGAGTTTCTTCAGGTACTTGCATCTCTAGATCGGTGAAATTCAAATTGAGGCATTACCCAACATCGATTTTAGTTGACAGAGTCCCTGGCCAGTGCTGAAATCCGAGCGGTCAGCGACCTTCAACTCTCTGGTGCCTCGTGCTGATCTCAGGAGTTTCCGATGTCAACCCCTCGTTTTCCCTCCCACGCATACAAATTTTGCTTTGGTCTCGTTTTGTCAGTTCTCTTAGCAATGGCTTCAATGGCCCAGGCGCAGAAACAGGCTTCTTGCACATTCACTTTTTTTTCATTAACGACAAATATTCCCAACATTGGTCGTGTGCATGTCTACCCCGCTGGAATCAACGATTTCGGCACCGTAGTTGGCTGGGTCGATAACTCTATCCCGCCAGCCGCCTTTATTCGATGGGTGGGTGGCGAATATTCCTTCCCGTTAGGAACTAGCTCCGGGAGCGCTCTCGTTGACCGCAACGACAGCGGAACCAGCCTCGGCTCCGGCGGAGGTGCGGGGGCAATTTTGCTGAGTGGGACGAGCATCACGCCCATTGCTCTGGACATAAACAATGGCGGGTTTTTGGTTAACCGTATAAACAAGTGGAACAGCATCGTCGGCGTATACTCCACCCCTGATCATTCCTCAGAGCATGGGTTCAAGCGCTGGAGCAACGGTAGCGTTGTTACCCTGGACGATCCGGGTGGTTATCCAACGACACCAAATGGCATCAACGATAGCGGCACTGTCGTTGGCGAGTACGTTGTCAATGGGCTGGAAAACGGCTTTATTTATCACAAGGGTCAGTGGGCAACTCTTAATTACCCGAATAGCGTCGGCACCGATCTGGTGGGCATCACCAATTCGGCCGTGATCATTGGGAATTTTGCTAATGGGTTTTCTGGAAAGGCATTTCTCTACCAGAATGGCATTTTCAAGGTAATTTCCGTTCCGCATGCATCGGTGACACGCGTGTTGAGCATCAGTCTCAGATCAGGACTGATTCTTGGTACTGCCGGGTTCAGCACGGGCTATAACACGGGCTTCATCGCCAAGTGCAAATAAACGCAGGCATCATACACTTGCTGCTATCGCCTCCCGCGCCCCAAAAGACTAGCCCTAGCTGATCGCACTTTCAAGGCGACATTCCCCTCAACGAATGCAGAGTCAGCGCTAGATTGAGCGCGGCCGTCAGCTCAGGTTCAAGCTATTACAGCGGCGGAGAAGTCCTATTTCGGCAGCTCGTGCCAATGCGTCGCGCGCATTTACATCGAACTGTTTGCTGTGACTCCTGCGCCCGCTGCAGCATTATGGTTCAATTCTGCGCTTCAGGCATGTTTTTGCTTTATTCCAGCCTCGCGGAGACCGGCACAGAGTGCTACAAACGAGAGGCTTAGGATGAGAGCCGACAGGGGCGGGTGGCAAAGATACGCTTTAAAAGCGGTCGCTTTATCCTCTAAGTCACAAGCAGCAGCAAGTGTGACTTAGAGCATAACCTTGCCGCTTCGGAAAGGTATGGTCTAACCCTCAATAACCAATCAGTAAACTTTTGCGGGCTTTTGCACAGGTCCGCGAACGGAGCCGAGCTGACGGGCCCGTCCAGCTCAGGTCCGGAAGCTTGATCCAACCTCGGACTCGCGAAGGATAGGCCAACAGGTCGGCCAACAGCGATATGTCCAGCGGTGGGAAGCAAGATTCACTCCTTCCCTCGACTCGGCGGGCTGCACCATCGTTACGCCGTCGCGGCTTAGACTCCGACAACTCTGTCTATCGCGGTCAACTCTTATTGTCCCAATCAGAACCGCGGGTGACGCTTTCGTCGCGGGCCGAGCCCGCGGCTTGGAGTAGCATCGGCCGGAGTAACGAATCACGAATCAGTGGGCTACACACCACGCGGAAGAAAGCTCTTACCAGCGCGTGAGGTTTTGACGAACCACAGCCTGGTTTTGGAGGTTACGCTCGTAATTTGTATCGAAAACTTGAAGAGGATGCAATCCTAACAGGGAAACCCTTAATGAAAGCTGCCGTCGCCAGAAAGCCGCTGATACGCGTCGCCGTAGTGGAGAGCGATCCGCTGCGCTTTGTCGGATTCCGTGCCCTCTTTGATACCGAACCCGATCTGGAGTTGGTCTCTGCCTCTTTGCCCGACCTCGGCCAGTTGCAGAGCATCGATCTGGTCCTGCTCGGCAATCGCGGTGGCCACAACCTATATGACACTATGGCCAGCATGAAAGCCGCCCGGCCCGACCTGCGCATCATCGTGACCGGCTCCGGCATGGACGATGAAAGCGTCCTCAAAGCCATCGCGGCCGGCGCCAAGGGTTACGTGGATGAGGCTGCCTCACCGGCTGAGTTTATCCAGGCTCTCCGCATCGTCCAGCAGGGTTCGGTGTGGGCTCCGCGCCGCGTTCTCTCGACTTTCATCGAACGCGTAAGCGCATCCCCAGGTCGCATCTTCCCCGCCGGCCGGGTCACCTTTACCGACCGCGAAAAGGAAGTTCTCGAGATGCTGGTCGCCGGCCGCTCGAACAAAGAGATCGGCTCAGCCCTCGGCATTGAAGAGCGCACCGTAAAGGCGCACGTCGCGAAACTGATGCGCAAAGTGGGCGTGCAAAACCGCGTCGCCCTCTCCGTCCATGCCATCACGCATTCGCTGGTGACGGCGAAGTAGTTTTTTGTTTAATACAGCCGGCTCCCTAGTCTAGGTGGCGCCAACAAAACCGTGACGTGGTCCGTAGATGAAGAGGACGCCGGGAACGGACTCGCCGCGCTGCAGAGTATCATCGAGAACAATCCGGATTTGTCCACCGACGTGAGGTGCCCAATTCTAGCTGGAGTTTTTAGAGGGCAGGTCACTTCAATGATGGAAGGCATGGGAGGCATAGGGAATTTTCTGAAACTCTCTGCCTTCCGCCCTGGCTAAGTTTTTCTGGTCTCTTATGTCCGCGCTGATGGCGCCGTTCGGAGTTAGAACAATAAGTCTGTAGACTGTTGCCCCGATCTCCTTCTCATGTACGCTGTTGACATAGAAATGAAGCCATCCCTCCACCGGTACTCCTCTTTGTTCTACTCTGTGGGCAAGCTGCATTAACCGGGTTACGGTGTAGTGAAATGTCGTTCCTACTCCGACCGGCTTTTTTTGGGTGACCAATCCCCAGTCCTGAATGTCGTCCACAGGATCGGCGCGTAGGGAATTGCCATGCAAAATACAACTTAATTCGTATGCCAGCACCTCCACCGGCAGCGTGCCGGTGAGTGTCAGTTTCACCCATAGAAAGATGTCGCAATCGACCGCAACCTCGGAGGCGTGAGGAGCGAGCGCGGCCCCTGCCTCTTGAACATGAATCTCTGATATTTCTACATCGATGGTCGGCGGACGAGTTCGCAGTACAGCTAACCTGAACCTGGTAACCGCAAGGCTGCTGCTCACCGAATCGATAAATCGTTGTCTCTCGCGATCAAGTTCCAAAGGCGTGGCAACCAGCCGCCACATCAAGAACAGGGCAAACAATCCGCCGTAGGTGAGGAGAGTTGCATACGCCGCTGCGCGCCACTTGTGGTCGCTGAGGGCAGCACTAATGCCGGCGGCAATCAGGCCAGGCGCAAGGGAGCACACGCAGGCGATAAGGACTTTGTCTCTCGCCCATCTGAGCTTTTCTCCTGCCCAGAACGCGACAATGTAACGAATCAAATAGGGACGGAACTTCGGGGCCCTTGCGCCTTCCATAGCCCGCACCTCCTCCCTGGTCAAGAACGGTATGGCAGTTCGACCGGGAGCAGGCAACGCCACAGGCACGTACAGGCGTATGCTGCTTGGCAAGGAGTCCGACAACCAGTGTTTTCAAGGTGTTAGAGATGGCTCTTGGTGCGGAGCAGTTTGACCTTCCGGCCCAATCTGACGTCCGGCACTACCGCTACCTGCAACACCATCGACAAAGGGTCACCTTTTTCTGCAGCTCGACCGCGAGGCGGACCTCCGAGGGTGCGACTCCGGCCCGCTTCATCAAAATGTCGCCCAGTAGGGTGGGGCAGGGCAAGCCGCGTCGGGAGCTTCCGCCGGCTCGGCAGAGGCCACGCTCTTCGCCGGTACAGAGGGTGGCTGCTGCATGCGGGTCAGCGTGGCAAATAGTTTCGTGTCGTCGCGCTCTCCTTCCCCCGCTCACTTCGATACTGCCCAGCATCTGGCGCATGGCATCCACCATGCCCAGCAACCCGTGGTGAGTTCCGGGTTGAGCGTGAGCTGTCCGTCCCGAAGCCAAGGAGATTGCTCGCCAGCTTGAACGTGTGATGCGCCCAGTTCGAAATCTCCTGCAAGAAGAACTCGGGTTTTTCTTTCTCCCGACGGTGAATTGGACCTTGTGCCCTTCGCCGCACTGCGCGATGAAAATGAGCAGTATCTAGTGGAGCGTTACGAATTCACCTACCTTTCCAGCGGCAGGGATCTGCTACGGCTGGAGGAGACCCCCTCAAGCCGTCAGACTGGAGCGATTTTGGCAAATCCAAATTTTGGAATTGCCACCCAATTTCGAGCCGGTGCCACAGCCGAAACGACGCTGGGCAAGGCCTTTGGTCCGCTTCCTGCCACTGTTGAGAAGGCGCGAGAACTGAAGGAACTGTTGCCTTTGGCGGAGATCCGGGAGCACAGAGAATGCCAAACAAAGAGGCGTTGGGGAAATTTGTCGGACCTCGCATCCTCCACATCGCCACGGACGGTTGCTTTCTCGAAGACCTGGCGAAACCACAACCTGTTTCGTTCGAGGACGAAGCGCTGCAACCTAGTG
>WNGK01013020.1_pt1 | contig 12275 bp, 9 predicted proteins | sample 5400601 | NCBI WGS metagenome assembly WNGK01 (sample SAMN13153376, study PRJNA577476) | soil metagenome | isolation source: 60 cm soil or saprolite under Garry oak tree replicate 1 | place: USA:California | collected 2016-06-15
CCGCCGTGTCCGCAGGCACCACGACGATCACTGCCAGCATGCCCGGCTCCACTTCCGCCTCCGCGACGGTCACAGTAACGGGCTCCGTCGGCGGTTCCGGCGGCGGAGTAGTCTCGCTCGCCATTCTTCCTGGAACTCAATCGATCGCATCGCCCAACCAGACCAGCCAGTTCATTGCGATTGGCACCACTTCTTCCGAATCCACCGTGGATCTCACTGGTCAGGTCAAGTGGAACTCGAGCAGTGCTGCGGTCGCAACCATCACCTCGGGCGGGCTTGCTACCGGTGTCGGCAAGGGCACTGCCACGATTACCGCCATCGCCACCAATCTCGATAAGTCGGTGGCAACCGCCACCTCCTCGTTCACCGTGCTCGAAGGGAACTCTGAACCAATTACCGCGCTTTCGATCACTCCTGGCTCTCAGTCGCTCTCTGCCACCGGCCAAACAGGACAGTTCATCGCCCTCGCAACCTCCGGGAGCAGCGGACTCCAAGAGGATGTGACGAGATCCTCACAGATCAAGTGGAGTTCGAGTATCCCGACCATCGCGACCGTCAGCGCATCCGGACTGGCCACCGGAATGAGCGCGGGCACGACCACCGTCACGGCGCAATGGACCAATCCCGATGCCAGCGTGGTGTCGGCTTCCGTGCTCGTCGCGGTCACCAACGCGGCCGCCCCGGAACCGCTGCTCTCGCTCACCATTATTCCCAGCAGTATTACCGTCGGTGATTTGCAGGACACCGGGAACTTCCTGGCGATCGGAACGTTTTCGACCCCCCCAACCGTCAGGGATCTGACCAATTCCGTCACGTGGATTTCTTCCTTCCCCGATGGGTTCCCAGTCAATACCAATAGCGGCGGGACCCAGACTGCCACTGCCGGAATTGTCACGGCCTATGCGACCGGATCGGCGGTCATCATTGCCAAAGCTACTGATCCCACTACCGGGTCCATACAGACTGCGACTGCAACGTTCTCCTGTCCCCTGGTTCTGCCCAATCCGAACGGGAACCCACCAACTCCGGGTTCGTGTTATCAGGGCCAGGTTGGACCACTGAAGGCTACTCTGACCGTGTATGGGGAAGGCCTGAATACCACCAACTGGCTGATAACGGGTCCCTCCGCCACCGGCACACCTGACGTGATCCATTGCGGCCCGGGTTGGACCGCGAACGGCCAGACTGGCGGTTCGGTCTGCACAGGAATCTACCCGATAGGCAGCACTGTGACCTTGACTGCTCCGGCCCAGACAGGAGTGGCGTTTGGTGGATGGACCTACAACTGCACGCCGACTGCCTCAGTCACCGCGGCCGGACCCAATAGTTGCCAGATCGTGTTGGGTTCAACTAACGCGAGTGTAGGCGCTATCTTCAACTGAACTTCAACCGCTTAGCGGAAAGCCGCCCTTTCGGGCGGCTTTCCGCGTTGCCGGGGAGATCATTCCGAGCAGCCGAAGCCAATCCTTCCCGCACGCATTTGCCTTCGTTTCTACAACGGCCTCGCATCATCTGAACGCTCCTGCTACACCGGCGCCTTCACCTCCGGCCAATACCTGAACCCCCGAAACGTAGCCTGTCCCTTCCCGCTCGCGAAGACCGCCGGCCGCACATCGAGAAACCCGCCCAGCACGTTGTGGTTCATTCCCTCAATCTCCGCGGATTCTTCTGCTCTTCTCCAAGCCTCACCTGGGAGTCGATAATAGAAATCAATCTCGTGCCGGTCGTTTACGACGCGCAAAGTTGCCCGGGTGGCCCCCTTACTCTGACGGCTGGGGACGTATCCGTTGGCGAGGCGCACACCAATCCCTTCGTCGTCGAGCAGTATGCCCGTCGAGTGCTCCGGGCTGTAGAAGAGCAGCAACCCCGAAGCGCAGCCCCGTGCAACCTCGACATCCACCTCGACCGTATACGAATGGCCGCCGACCGGCGTCGTCAGCGCGCTCGTGTCGCCCAGAGAAGTGCCTCTTGCCTGCAGTACAAGCGCGCCATTCCCCGTCGTGAATCGCGCCGCATCAAATTCGTGCCAGAACGCCCACTGCAGCCGTAATTCAGGACTGGTGAAGTCATCAGAAGAATCAGCAGCGCGCTCCTGCCGTGTCCCAGGTACCGGCATCTGCACGGCCGCCGCCGCAGTTACTCCCTCCGGTACCCGGAACCATCCATCGGCTGTCCACTCAATCGGCAGCAGCAGCGTCTGTCGCCCCAGCGTCCTATAGCCGTTTTCATACGCATGCACCGTCATGAACCACCGCCCGTCGGCCGTGTCCACCAGCCGCCCGTGGCCCACGCTCAGCCAGCGATCATCGCGCGAGGCGGTGCGCACCACCGGATTGTGCGGCGAAAACTCCCACAGTCCATCGGCATGGCGGCTTCGTGCCGACACCACTGAGTGGCTCGTCGCTGGCCCCGCCGTTCCACCTTCGGCCACGTTGAGATAGAAATAGCCATTGTGTTCCAGAATCTTCGGCGCCTCGAGGCAGGTGCATTCCATACGAGTCGTACTCGGCATCGGCCACGGCTCAAACACCTTGCGCGGAGCAGTCTTCACCGCCAGCCCGTCCGACGTCAGTTCAGCCATCTGCCCGCCCGCCATGTAGAGAAAACGCCGTCCACCTTCGACAACGTGAGCCGGATCAATCGAATTAATCCCCAGATCGACCGGCTCGCTCCAAGGCCCCTCGGGATGCTCTGCATGAACCACGCGCAGCCGTCCATCAGCCGGGAAGTAGATGTAGAACCGATCCTGATGCTGGCACAGATAGGGCGCGTATACGTTGCCGTGATAGCGGCGCAACGCGGCACTCACCGGCTTCCAGTTCACCAGGTCGCGCGACTTCCATATCAGCAAACCGGGAGCGTAGTCGAAGCTCGAATGCGTGAGGTAAAACTCGCTCCCCACGCGAATGGGACTTGCGTCAGGATGATCGCCACCCATAATCGGATTGCTATAGGTTGCGGCAGGCTGCGCAAGTGCAAAGCGGCTCTTTGAAGCGACCGCGAAAACAGCGGACACCACAGCGGAATTGCGAACGAAATCTCGGCGGGTAAACATGGCGCGGCCAGTGTACCGTGCAATGAGGCCCGAGTAAAGCGATTCACTCCGTCTACCATCGAGCCGTCGAAACAGCTGCCAGGTTGAGACATTTAGACTGGAACTCAGTTCATATTTCGTGATGACTCATCGGTTCGCCCGCCTTCGCCGCTTCCATTTCAATCTGCCGCAGCGCATCGCGGCGGGAATGCTCTTCCTTTTCCTCGTGCAGGGCTTGTGGCTCACGGCTCACCAGACGCTCAGCGACCGCGACTATCAATACGCGCGCTGCGGCCGCGAAATGTGGGAGAAGCCGTCGCCTCTGGCCGGCTACTTCACCACCTGCGGCAACATTCATGACGGCGTTCTCGCGTATCGCGTCGCCGGTCTGCCGCTCACTCTCAACCTGCTCGCCGAGCGCTCCTTCGACATCTTCCGCAAACCAGAAGATCGCATCGTGCAGGCCGGGGTCCCCGCGAACGGGTCTTCGTCCGCGGGGCGGGAGATCAATGGCAACATCGACACGTGGGAGTTGCGCCACCAACTTACCCACACTCTGCTTTTGCTGCGGCTTCCGTTCCTGCTTGCCGGCTGCGTTCTTGGCGGCGGCCTGTGGTGGGTTACGCGGCGTCTCTACGGCAATCTGGGCGGATACACGGCGCTGGCGCTCTACTGTTTTTCTCCCGCGATCATCAAGGCCAGCATCACTCCCAATCCCGAGATCCTTGCTGCCCTCGGCGTCTATGGCGGCGTCTACACCTGCATCGGAGTGGCCCACGCCATGCAAGGACCGCGGCGCAAATGGCGGCCGCGCATCGTGCTGCTCACGGCTCTGTTCGGCATTGCGGCCGCAGCGCACATAGCCACCCTGCCCGCACTGGTGCTGCTGGGATTTGTCGCCATGCTCTGGGTGGCCGAGGGCCGTCGCAGCCAGGTGCTTCCCATCGTACTGCTGGCTATGGCAGGCGCACTGGTGATCGTTTTCGCCGCCTATGCCTTCTCGCCTGACTCTTTCAGCTATCTCTTTCGCTCTGCCGCGGGGTTTCTCTCCGTCTCGCTCGATCCCGCGAGGCGCTTCTTCACCTCACTCCCCAACGCCGGCATCACAGTGGCCGCCGCCGCTGCTGTCATCCTGTACCTCGGCGTGCGCCGCTCCCGCTACTTCGGCAACACCGCCCCGCTGCTTTGCGCCCTCGTCCTGCTCCCGCTCGTCATGACGGGCGCGCCCGGAGCGCCGTGGCTCTGGGCCTTGCCCTTTCTCTTCACCTTCATCGGCGGAGTCTTCGCAGATGCCTACGAATCGTCGCGCCATCGCCTCGCCCTGGCCGCCGCCGGAGCCATCGTGCTCCTGCAGGCTGTGTTCTGTATCCTCAGCCTCCCGGGGCTGATCTGATATTCATCGAAATCGCTCAGCATCGATAGAGCCTGCAGGTCTGGAGGAAATCTTTGCGGGATAAATAGGGTAATGAAGGCAAGGTCGGTCTTAACCTGTCAGGGAGAAAGAAAATGGCAAGGAAAAGGTCCTTGAAGGCATTAGGCACTCGAGAGCATAATAACAAGTGGGCGGTCGAGTTCCACGAAGAATTCGCGGCTGAATTTCGCCGATTTCCAACGACGGTTCAAGATGCGTTATTTGCCCTCCTGATCAAACTGAGGCGGTTCGGTCCGCAACTGGGCCGCCCCGAAGTCGATACTTTGAATGGGTCGCAATATGCGAACATGAAGGAACTTCGGTTCAGGATTGCTAATGAGGTCTGGCGGGTCGCCTTCGCATTTGATCCTGAGCGCAACGCAATTCTGTTGGTTGGGGGCAGCAAATCAGGGGTTTCCCAACAGCGTTTTTACGAACGCTTAATTCACGTCGCCGACGGACGTTTTGAGCGCCACCTGGCAGCAATTGCTGAGAAACGGAAGAAGGAATGACCATTTCTTTGGAAGACATGTTGGCGGAATTGCCGGCGGATCGCCGGGAGAGAATCCAGAAGCGCGCAGCGGAGTTAATCGCCGAAGAACTCAACCTCCGTGAACTCCGCCGCCTGCGCAAACTCACCCAGGCCCGCCTCTCCAAAAAACTCAAAATCGGCCAGGAAGGCGTCTCCCGCATCGAGAAGCGCACCGACCTCTATATCTCCACCCTCCGTAGCTACGTCGAAGGTGTCGGCGGCAAACTCTCCCTGGTAGTAGAGCTTCCCGACCGCCCCCCTGTCATCCTCGCGGGTCTAGGCTTAGGCGAGGCTACCAAAGCCGCGGGAAAGAAGTCCAAACCGGGCGCAAAACCCAAGCCCAAAACTCGTCGCGCCGCGTGAGCCTCCCTAAGCGAGTCGGCCTCTGATCAGAAACCAGCATAAATCACACGAACATAAGGACTTATTTACATGTTTTCACCTTGCTGAAAGCCCCTTTGAAAGCGTAAAATACAACTACAGTCCCGCGGAGCACGGCCCCGCTTTCATCGGAACCTTTTCGCCGCTCTTCAGCGGGCCTGAAAACCTCTATGGCAGACGATCAGAACCCTCAGCTTCCTCTCGGTAGCGGCCTTCCGCCGAACAGCGGTTCCACCATCATTCCCATCAATATCGAAGACGAGATGCGTCGCTCCTATCTCGACTACTCGATGTCGGTCATCATCGGGCGCGCTCTTCCTGATGCTCGCGATGGACTTAAGCCCGTTCATCGCCGCGTGCTTTACGCCATGAGCGAGATGGGCCTCGAGTACAACAAGAAGTACACCAAGTGCGCCAAGGTTGTCGGCCAGGCCATGGGTGTCTATCATCCCCACGGCGACTCCGCCATCTACGACACCATGGTTCGCATGGCGCAGCCCTTCTCGCTGCGCTATCCGCTCATAGACGGCCAGGGCAACTTCGGCTCCGTCGACGGCGACCCGCCCGCGGCCATGCGTTACACTGAGTGCCGCCTGATGCGCATCGCCGGCGAACTCCTCGCCGACATCGAGATGGAGACCGTCGACTTCACGCCCAACTACGACGAGTCCACGTTGGAGCCGGTAGTACTGCCCACCCGCATCCCAAATCTCATCGTCAACGGATCGAGCGGCATCGCGGTGGGCATGGCCACCAACATCCCCCCTCACAACCTGACCGAGATCGTCAACGCCACCATCGAGCTGGTCAAGAACCCCCACGCTGGCCTCGAAGAAGTGCTCAAGCATGTGCAGGGGCCCGATTTCCCCACCGGCGGCTTTCTCTACGGCAAGAGCGGCATCCCCAACGCCTACAAGACCGGCCGCGGCCGCTTTATGATGCGCGCTCGCGTAGCAACTGAAAATCTGACCAAGGAAAAACAGGCGATCATCGTCACCGAAATTCCTTACCAGGTCAACAAGTCCAAGCTCATCGAACGCATCGCCGAGCTGGCCAACGAAAAAATCGTCGACGAAATCAGCGACGTGCGCGACGAGAGCGATCGCGACGGCATGCGCATCGTCATCGAGCTCAAGCGCGGTTCGCAGCCTGAGATCGTGCTCAACCAGCTTTACAAGCACACCCAGCTGCAGGAAAGCTTCTCCATGATCTTCCTGGCCGTGCTCAACGGCCAGCCCCGCGAACTGCCCCTCGATCAGGCCATCCGCGCCTTCATCGATCACCGCGTCGACGTCGTCCAACGCCGCACCGTCTTCCTACTCCGCAAGGCTCGCGAGCGCGAACACATCTTGGAGGGCTACAAGATAGCTCTCGACAATTTGGATACCGTCATCCGCATCATTCGCGGATCGGGCTCCCGCGCCGAGGCTCGCGAAAACCTCTATGCATGGGGCAAGGGAACTGACATCGTCATCAACCTCGATCGCGAGCGCCTGCGCAGCGAAGAGCGCGGCCTCACTCTCCGCCAGGTCGATGCGATCCTCGAGTTGCAGCTCTATCGACTCACGCAGCTTTCCGTCGACGAAATCCTCAGCGAGTTGAAACAGATTCGCGAGAAGATCGCCGAGTACGAATCCATCCTCGCCAGCGACAAGAAGCTCCGCAAAGTCATCGTCAAGGAACTCGAAGACGTGCGCGACCGCTACGGTGACGCGCGCCGCACCCAGATCGTCGACGAGTCCGCCGAACTCCAGCTTGAAGACCTCATCGCCGACGAGCAGGTCGCCGTCACGGTCAGCCACCAGGGCTACCTAAAGCGCACCCCTATCTCCATCTATCGTCAGCAGCGCCGCGGCGGCACCGGCCGCACCGGCATGAAGACCCGCGAAGAAGATTTCGTCTCCCAGCTCATCGTCAACTCCACCCACGCTTATCTCCTTTGCTTCACCAATACCGGTCGCGTCTACTGGCTCAAGGTCTACGAAATTCCCGACGTGGGCGCCGCCGGCAAAGGCAAGAGCATGCAGAGCCTGCTCAACCTGCAGCAGGGCGAAAACGTACGCGCCATCCTCCCCGTCCGCGACCTCGAAGAAGAAGGCAAGTACATATTCTTCGCCACGCAAAAAGGCACGGTCAAGAAGACCCCGCTCAAGGACTTCTCCAACGTCATGTCGCGCGGCATCATCGCCATCGGCATCGACAAGGATGATGAACTGGTAGCCGCCCGCATCACCGATGGCTCTGAGATCGTCTTCCTCGCCACTCACCTTGGCATGGCGATCCGCTTCGACGAAGCCGACGTCCGCTCCATGGGCCGTCCAGCCTACGGCGTGCGCGGCATCGACCTCGCCAAGAGCGACTACGTCGTCGGCGTCGCCATCACGCCCAAGGAGCACGAGCCCGAAGCCTACCGCATCCTCGCCATCACAGAGAACGGCTTCGGCAAGCGCACCGATGTAGCGGAGTACCGCTTGCAGACCCGCGGCGGCAAGGGCGTCAAAAACATGAACGTCACTCCTCGCATCGGCCGCGTCAGCAGCATTCAACTCGTCGAAGACACATCGGAACTGATGGTCATCAGCCAGTACGGCAAGATCATCCGCATCGACACCAAGACCATCCGCGCAGCCGGCCGCGCCACACAGGGCGTCCGCCTCCTCAACCTCGAGCCCGAAGACAAGGTGGCCGCCGCCGTCATCATTCCGCCGGAAGAACTCAACGGCAAAGACGACGAACAGGGCACGCTGCTGCAATAACCGCAGCGCATAACAAGGGTGCCCCAGCTCTCTAACCACCTCAGCGACAGGTCTTCGTCGCCGGGGTGGTTAGAGAGCTGGGACTTTTAAGCCAAGATCATCTGACGAAAACGACAATGGACAAAACGATACGCCGAGTTACAGATGTCGAAGAGCAACAGTTGGAAACTTATCGCTACTGGCAGCGTCAGCCCGTTGGTGCACGCCTTTCGGCCGTTTGGGATGCCAGTGAAGCTGCATACTCCTTTGCAGCTTCTTTCAAAGGAGCGCCCGCCGATGATGCCCGCAAATCTCAAAGAACTCTTACGCGCGTTCAACGACCACGCCGTTAAGGTACCTGGTCATTGGAGGCTACGCTTTCGGTGTTCATGCCGAACCGCGAGGAACCAAAGATCTGGACCTCTTCATTCGCTCCGATGATGAAAACAGCAACGCGGTGTTCAGGGCCCTCGCCCAATACGGAGCGCCACTAAATGGCCTGACTCCCGCTGACTTCATGGATGGTTCAACCTTTCAAATCGGGCAGCCGCCGGAGCGCGTGGATATTTTGCAGCAAATCGATGGCATCAGCTTCGATGAAGCTTGGGAGAATCGCATCGAAGGAGCGATTGACGGCGACATCCCGACGAGCGTGATCTCCAAAGACGACCTGATCCGCAACAAACTTGCCAGCGGACGCGACCAGGACAAACTGGATGTCAAACTGCTCCGTGCCGCCGGACGAGCTAACAGGCGCGAATCTATTTAACGTGAACGCCCAAATCGTGGAGCTTCGCTATTGAAAGTCCATCTAATTGACGGCACATACGAGCTGTTTCGCCACTACTTTGCCGTGCCCAAGGCACGTGACGCACAAGGCCGCGAAGTGGGTGCGGTCCGCGGCGTGCTCGCATCGCTCCTGTTCATGATGCGCAACGGTGTCACGCACATCGGCGTCGCCACCGACCACGTCATCGAGTCGTTCCGCAACAACCTTTGGGCCGGTTACAAGACTGGTGAAGGCGTCGAGCCCGACCTGCTTTCGCAGTTTCCTATTCTCGAACAAGTCCTCACCGCCGCCGGCATCGAAGTCTGGCCGATGGTGGAGTTTGAAGCCGACGATGCCCTGGCGTCTGCGGCAATGCTCGCTCTCAAAGATCCCCGCGTCGAGCAGGTTGTCATCTGCACACCCGACAAGGACCTCGCCCAATGCGTTCAAGGGTCGCGGGTTGTTCAGTTGCTCCGGCGTACCGGGGTCACCGTCGATGAACTCGGCGTCATCGCCAAGTTCGGCGTGCCTCCCGCATCCATTCCGGACTACCTTGCGCTCGTTGGCGATTCCGCTGACGGCTATCCAGGCCTTCCCGGCTGGGGAGCCAAGTCAACCGCCGCCGTTCTGGCCAGATTCGGCCACATCGAGTCTATCCCGGAGTCCGCCCGCGACTGGCATTTGAATGTGCTGAACTCAGCTTCCTTGGCCGACACTCTCGCGCGCGAGCGAAAACTCGCACTGCACTTTCGAACCCTCGCCACTCTCCGGAGCGATATCCCTCTCTTCGAAAACGTTGACCGTTTACGGTGGACCGGCCCCACAGCGGATTTCGACGCAATCGGCCGTCTGCTCGACAAAGCCGTGACCGAAAAAAAGCCAAAGCAAACGCGACGGCCCAGCACGGCGCTGGGCCGCGACGCGGGTCAAACGAAACAGTCCGACAAGATCTAACCCCCCGCGCGTATCTCCGCATCATGTTGAATTTGTTTTCCGGTCTTGGCGCCGTTGACCACTCTTGACGAGAAACTAACTTCCCGATGGCCCAACTTCCGGATAGCCCAACTTCCGCCCACCAACCTGCTTTTCTCACGCTCTTCTTAATTTCTGTCATCCTGAGCGAAGCGCTACCGGGGTCCCCATGAACAGGTCTTCGTTCATGGGGTGGTTAAGCGAAGCCGAAGGACCTGCTTTTCGCAGCTAATTCCGAATTGCCACAACCCAACCGACTCGTGCTGGACAGCCAGTCCGCCTCCCTCCCCGAGAGTGTCATCCTGAGCAAAGCGCAGCGGAGTCGAAGGATCTGCGGTTGCTGTTCACAAATGCTAGACACCTGAAAGACAACCAAAAAATTGTTCCGAGTTGCTCACAATGCGACCGCGACGCGATTGTTACACTCACTCACATGGAAAAGCAGCTCCGTTGGTTCGTGATTGTGCTGGCGTGGATAGGAGCGATTGCAATCCTCGGGGCAATGGGGTGGGGTGCTCTCTTCTTCGCGTTTAAGGACTTTGCTGGGGGAAACTGCACGGACACCGAACAGAAGATTCTTATCTCACCCAACGGTAGCCATTCCATCAAGAGCTTTCATCGTGAGTGTGGCGGACTGTTCCACGGCTATTTCGTCTACCTCAGCACTGGAAATCCGAATAAGGGGTACGAATACACCCCTATTGCTGAGATCGAAGACGTCGCTCCGGGCCAGGTGTCGGCGTATTGGGACGGACCAGAGAAGGTCATCATCAGCTATCCAAGCTCGGCTAAGGTCGAGGATGTTTATGCCAAGGTGTTGGGCGTGCGTGTCGTCTTGAATCCGCCGCTGTAGTCATCGCGAGCGAGTCACCGCCAATGCGGAAATTCTACTTAGTCATCAGTCAAGGACGCCCACCGGCCTGGATGCTACTCTGCATCCTCTTTGACTGCCGGTTCGCTGGATTTCATCCCATCGGATTGGCTGCACAACCTTGTGCTCGATGACAGTATTGGACTTTATCGGTTGGCAGAATCGAACTGTATCAACACCGGGAAGTCACACGGAAGAATTTCAACCACTCATCGTCATCCTCAACGTTTTGCCGATAATTACCCCCTCCTCGCGCACAATAAAGAAGAACAGCCGTATTCCAGCTGCGGGGGAGAAAACCTGCATGATCGAAGATATCCAGACGGCCTGCGTCGCTCATGGCATGCTCATTGACGCTATCGAAAATTCCCGAGGCACCAGGCTCTTCTACGCCGCTCAGATCGCCCACACCAGGCGCTGGACCAAACCCAGGAAGAAAAAAGTGCTTCTGGAACCAATTAACCCGGCAAATGAACCATTTATTCGACATGCAAAACGAAGCTAAACATAGCAGCAACAACGGTTTGCGGAAGGCTAGACCATTAAAAAAAACAGCACCCTCCCCCCTTGGCCGGTGGCGCAGTCCAATTTCCGATAAAAATGCCTGTTTACAGGTTCTTGAGCTTCCCTTCGAGATCCGGAACATAACTGAGTTGCGCATCGGGAGCCATCTGCCGCGCTGACTCAAGCGCCGTCTGCCACGCCTTTCGCGCCTCGTCCTTTTGCCCAAGCGAAGCCGCGATATCGCCCAGCGCCGTCTGGCTTGCCACCTCGTCGGGATCAATCGTCGCCGCTTCGCGCGCCAGCACCAACGCTTCCTGCATCTTGCCCTTGCTCAGCAACTGGTATGCATTCAATGCCCGGCTCAGCGCGGCAGTCTGCGGCACCTCGAACGTGCCCTGGTACACCATCACTCCGTAGTCGATCATGGCTGTCGGCTTCACGCTCTGGAATTCTCGATACGGATTCATGCGCCCGCTTGGCCATTCGCATCCACTCAAATCGCCCGCGCTGATATACACGTTGCCCTCAATGACCGGCGGAATCACATCCGCTCCGCCCAGCCAGAACGTGTCGATCGTGGGCATATGGTGGCAATTGATTCCGTACATGGCCGGGTCAATCTCCGGGTGCGCAAAATAGGCAAACCAGCACTCTTTGCTGGGATGCTTGTCTTGCCACTCCTTCACTTGGTAAAGCTGCTGCGCCCAGTCGGCATTGGCATCGCTTAGCAGGTTGTGCACATTCTTCGGCCCGCCCCATGCCTCGTTGGCGTAAGCAATGTAGTTGGGAAACACCGTCAGCGACGAAATCACGTGAGCCACCAGCAGCGCCGCTCCCACCCACATCCACCGCCTGCTGCCCGCCGCCAGTGCAACGATGCCCCCGGCCGCAAAGACAAACATGAAAGTATCCACCGGCAAAATGTGCCGCGCGCCAATATCAATGCTGGCCACAATCGCCACCAGCAAATAAAAGATTGGAGGAACCAACACGTACATCAGTTCGCGCCCCTTGCGAAGCTTCCCGACAGCGATGGCAAAAAACGCCAGCGCTACCAGCGCCAGAA
>WNGK01006732.1_pt1 | contig 12274 bp, 8 predicted proteins | sample 5400601 | NCBI WGS metagenome assembly WNGK01 (sample SAMN13153376, study PRJNA577476) | soil metagenome | isolation source: 60 cm soil or saprolite under Garry oak tree replicate 1 | place: USA:California | collected 2016-06-15
GTTGGCGTTGCGAAAATTTTCTTAATCTTTGTGCCTAACGATTCTTCGGCGTTCGCAGTATCAATTGCGCCAAATAACAGTGCGAAAAACGAGAGAAGCCCGACGAATTTTCCGTATGTCATTCCGAGCGAAGTCGAGGAATCTCTGATTTTATTCTAAACGCCCGTCTAAAGCAGCGAGAGATGTCTCCACTTCGGTCGGCATGACAACTACGCGAGCTGCTGGAGAATTGCTTTGTTGAGACGAATCCCGCCCTCGAAATTTTCGAGAGGAAAATTCTCGTTAGGCGAATGCGCGCGGCAATCAGGCAGCGCGAGTCCCAGCAACAGCGTTTCGATGCCGAGGATGCCGCGAAATTGTGAGACAATTGGAATGCTGCCGCCTTCACGTATGAGCGCAGGGTCGCGGTTGAACGCTTCGCGCAGTGCGCGCTGGGCCGCTTCGCCGATTCCTGAATGCGGATCGGTGAGATACCACGGACCGCTATGCCCGTCGGCAATTTCCATCGTAACGCCTTTGGGCAGATTTTTTTGTAAATGCACTCTTGCCAGCTTTAGAATTTCATCGCCTTCCTGGTCCGGAACTAGGCGGAACGTCAATTTCGCCATCGCATGACTGGCGATGACTGTTTTTGTCCCTTGCCCCTGATATCCTCCACCGATTCCATTAATCTCGGCAGTAGGTCTAGCCCAGATGCGCTCGAGCGAATTGTAGCCGGCTTCGCCGAAAAGCTCGGGCACGCCTGTTTCCTTCAGGATCAGTTTGTCGCCATCGACTGGAAGGTTTCGCCACGCGTCCCGCTCCCATTTTTCCAGCGGCTTAACCCGATCATAGAATCCGGCGATTGCCACGCGGCCTTCACGATCGTGAAGTGTGGCGAGCAATTGCGCCAGCGCCGTGATTGGATTTTGAACGGCGCCCCCAAAAATACCGGAATGCAAGTCCATCTTCGGCCCAGTGACTTTGATCTCTAGGGCGGTCACCCCGCGCAGGCCGTAACTCAACGTCGGCACACCTTTCTCAATCATTCCGGTGTCGGAGACCACCCCAACGTCGCTCTTCAGTGCCTCGCGATTTTCGTTGAGAAAAGGGCCGAGGTTCCCGCTGCCGATTTCCTCTTCGCCTTCAATCACCAGATGCAAATTCACCGGCAAATCGCCATTTTGCTCGATCGTTTCCTGAATGCCGAGAATGTGTGAAAGGATCTGGCCTTTGTTGTCGGTTGCGCCGCGTGCAAAGACGTAACCGTTTTTGAGAACGGGCTCGAACGGTGGCGAATCCCACAGTTCCAACGGATCGGGAGGCTGCACATCGTAATGCCCGTAGATCAAAACCGTGCGGCGCCCGGGCTGATGTTTATTCCGCGCCCAGACGATGGGATGCCCGCGCGTGGGAACAAGTTGTGTCTCCAGCCCGATGCTCGTGAGCTTGTTTACGAGCCATCGTGCGCAATCCTCCAGCTTTTCTTTGTACTTGTCATCAGTTGAAACACTTGGAAACCGAAGGAACGAATAATAATCCTCGAGGTAATTGTCGCGCATGGCCAGAAGCTAATCGGTTTTCGCCATTTGCCTACGATTTCCACGAAGTTCGACGCGGATCAGATACAAAATCGAAGCCGTCGCTAACACAATTCCCGTCACCACAAACTCGCGAGCCGTGGCGTGCGCGAGAATCCAAATGATCGCGACGATTGCAAGCGCGGGCACAATTTTCATTCCGGGAAAATTGAAGGGCTGAGCACCGTCAGCTCGCACATCGCGTTGCACGAGAACCCAGCAACTGGCGCAGCAAAGCAGATACATCAACAGAACAGCGACGTTCGAAAGCACCGCCAGCTTTTCAAACGTGCCGCTGATTGACAGCGCAAAGGCCAGCACCGCATAAGTAATGATGGCGACGTCCGGCGATCGATAGCGGGGATGAACGTGTGCGAAAAACTGCGGCAACGCCCCATCCCGACCGAAAGCAAAGATCATCCGCGGCGAACTCAGGATGTCACTGGTCACAAATCCAAATGCGGAAATGGTCGCTCCAGCCAGAAGAATTGTGCGGCCCAGATTCCCGAGAAAAGTGGCCGCAGCTTCAGCAAGCGGCGCGCCAGGATGGTTTGCGAGATCAGCACCGAGCGTGCCCTGCCCTACGACTTGGATCAGGATATAAATCACTGTCGTAATAACGAGCGCGAGATAAGCGGAGCGCGGAACGGTGCGCGCCGGGTTCTTCACTTCACCGCTGGGAATCAATGCCACCTCGATTCCGACGAAGGCAAAAATCAACAGGATCACCGCGTCGCCTAACGACTTGCTGCCGGGCCAACCGCTCCAGGCAAGATTCGGCGGATGAACAAAGAAAATTCCCACGCCAATGAACAGCAACAGCGGCAGGAGCTTTGTGACCGTGACCACCGTGACCGTGCCTGCGCCTTCCCGCACGCCACGGATATTGATTAGGACGAGCGAACTGTAAACGGCGAGGATGACGACAATGCGCATCATGGGGTTGCCGAGGAATGGAATTACGAGCGCGACTGAATTTGCGAGAACGTTTACGACGCCGGCAACTGCGCCGAGCGCCGTGAGAAAATAAAGCATGCCGGCGAGAAAGCCGACGTAACGACCAAATGCGACTTCGACATACGCGTAAAGGCCACCGGTCAAGGATACCCGGCTGCCCGCAATTGCGAAGCAAGTAACGAACAACACCATCGCAACCGCACAACAAACAAATGCGAGTGGAGCCGCAGGTCCCAGCTCTCCCGCAACCGTTGCCGGAATCACGAAAATTCCTGCACCAATTGTCGAGCTGACAATGTTGGCAGTCAGAGCTGGAATTCCAATTCCCCGGACCAGCTGATGATCGACACGCTCCGCTTGTTGGATCGACAGCGTCGATTCATCAGCCATTGGCGCATCCTGCGTGATTCAGTTGTCTAACGCAAGAGTGCGCGCTAGCTTCGCGGCCGAGGGTCGTTTTTTCGAATGGCGGGTACTTTTAGCGCGGCACGTGGGTTGGGACGCCTCTCTTTGGCGAAGGAGAGGGAGACGGTGATCGAGTCCCGGGCCGCTAATTGTTCCGACCCCTCACAGTCATCCTCTCCCTTTATCTCAAGGGGCGAGGCGCGTAAGCGCGTAGGCCTCCACGCTAGTGGGGCGCTCAATACCCAATATCCTGTGGTCGGACCTCATCAAAAACCCTCCAAATTGTGTGTTTTTCGCTTGTAACCGTTCTGCGCCTGCTGTATTGACCTCCTGAGGCCCGAGGTTTTGGCCTACCATGCATTTACAATCGCTCGAGCTTCTCGGCTTTAAGTCGTTCGCCGACAAAACGCTCCTTAGTTTTCACGAAGGCATCACCGCTATCGTCGGGCCGAACGGTTGCGGAAAATCCAATGTGCTGGACGCGGTGCGCTGGGTACTCGGCGAGCAATCTGCAAAATCCTTGCGCGGCGATGAGATGGCTGACGTGATCTTCGACGGCAGCGAGGCACGCAAGCCGGTGGGATTCGCCGAGGTATCACTGACTTTCACTGATTGTGCTGACGAGCTCGGCATCGACTGGCATGACGTGCGCGTAACTCGGCGTGTCTATCGCGATGGCAACTCCGAATACCTGCTAAACAAAACGTCCTGTCGACTGCGCGACATCCAGAATCTCTTCGCCGACACGGGTATCGGGCGTGCTGCGTACTCAATGATGGAACAGGGCAAGATCGATATGATCCTGAGTTCGCGCCCCGAAGATCGACGCACAGTTTTTGAGGAAGCAGCAGGAGTTACAAAATACAAGACGCAAAAACGCGAGGCACTGCGCAAACTGGAAGCGACCGAGGCAAATCTCCTGCGCATCGGCGACATCATTAAGGAAGTAAAACGCCAAATCGGTTCGTTACAGCGGCAGGCGGGCAAAGCGCGGCGTTACCAGGCAATGCACGACGACCTTCGCGTCCTTGATACTCATTATTCGCGCAAGCAACTCGAAGCGCTCGAAGCTGACCTCGCCCATTGTCAGGCTGAGATTGCGCGTCTCGGCGAATCAGAAGATTCCACTCGCACCAAAATCGACGCAGGCGAAAACGATTTGGCCGAGCAACGCCGCGCCCTGGAAGAAATCGATGCGCAGATTGCGGGCAGCCGCAGTGAACTTCAGCGTCTTGAAAGCGAAATTAACGCGCACCGAAATCGAATCCTATTCAATCGGCAGCGGGCCGAGGAATTGAACGAACTGGTTGAACGCTCTCGAAACGATATTGCGGCTGCCGAAACTAAACGCGCGCAGCAAGGCAAGGAAATTCAAGAGGCAAATGCGCTGATTGAAAAGACAGAGGGGGCCCTGCAGTCCAAGGAAGCAGAGCTAAAGAAACTTTCTGGCCAACTCTCGGACCTTCGCACCCAGCGAAATGCGCACGAATCGAAACGCGAGACGTTGCAAAAAGCAGCGTCAGAAATCGAGAGCCGCATCGCTGAACTGCAGGAGGAGATTTCCGGTCTGAAAATTCGCCGTGAAACGACAGAGGAAAATCGGCGCGGTCTAGATACCGCCGTTTCCAACATAGAGGCCGCCCGCACCCGAATCCAGGATGAGATCGCTGCTGCACGCACGACGGCCGAGAACCTGCAGAACAAACTCGATCATTGTCGAGCCGCTGTTCAGATTGGCGGCGAGACGTTGCGGCAGCACCAGCAACTTGTCGCAAGCATGGAGAAAGAGCTCACCGCAATCGAGCGTGGGCAGGCAGAAAAAGAATCGCGGCTTGAAATTCTGCGTCAGCTTAACGAGGAGGGCGAAGGTCTTGCGCAGGGGTCGCAGGCTGTGCTCAAAGGTCTTCATGACCGAGCGCGAATCAAGCCCGCGCTGGCCGGCGCTCTGGTAGCGAATCTCGATGTGGATCGGAATTTCATCCCCGCAATCGAAGCAGCCTTGGGCCGCAATTTGCAGGCGATCGTCCTAAACGACGCGCAATTGGCGCCTGAAATTATTGCGGCTCTGAAAGGGAAGAAACTCGGTCAGGTGGCGTTGGTCGTTCCGCAACTCGCCAATGGCATAACCAAAGAGCATGGAAAACGCGCTCCTGAAAAATCGCTCGGGTGGGCAATCGACAAAGTGAAAGCGCCGGAACCGCTCGCACCACTTTTAGCACAATTGCTTCACAACATCGCGATCTTTCAGAACTTCGAGGACGCGCTGGCTGCCAAGAAACAACACAGCGAAATCGCAGCTGCGACGCTGGATGGCGAATTGATTTCGACCGAGGGAGTTGTGTTTGGCGGGAGCCGGGAAGCATCAGCAGATTCTCTACTCGAACGCAAAGCGCGAATATCGGCCCTGGAAAGGGAATGTTCCGAGATCGGTAAACAACGCGACGCTCTGCTTAAAAAATGCAATGACGCCAGAGGAGCATTGGAAAAAGCTAGCGGCGAGCTGGAAGAGGCCCGACGGCGTTACGAAACCGCGGAACGTGAAAAGTCCGATTGCGACAATCGAATTCTCTTCCTCACGCGAGAACTCCAGGAGGGCGAACAGAAGCAGACCCAGGTTCGGTTTGAGCAAACTACGTTGGCCCGACAAATCCAGGCCGCAGACGAACGCATTGCAAAACTAGAAGACGAACTGGCTGCAGAACAGGCGACTTTGGGAGCGAACCAAGGCGAACAGGAATTACTGGAGGCCGCACAGGATGACGTCGCGAAGCGCGAAGACGAGGCAACGGAGCAACTGAACGAATTGCGTCTCACCGTCGCCACGGAGCGACAGCGCTACGACCATCTTATCGCGCAGCGCCGGCCGATGAGCACCCGTGAAGCCGAGCTTGCAGAGGCAATTGCGACGCGCCAGGCTGAGATCCTCAACTTCGAAAAGCGGCTGGCCACGCAGTCAGAGGAATCGCGAACCGCCGAATCCGCCATCGAGCAGCAAACCGGACAACAGGCAGACCTTGAGCGAGCACTAGCCGCGCTCACCGAACAGCGCAGGGAGCGCTCGACAACAATGAACGAAGCGGAATCGAATCTGCGCACCATTCGAAACTCGTTAAACGACCTGCGCGATTCGCGTTCGAAGGAACAAGTGCGCCAGGCAGAGCTGCAGTTGAAGATCGACAATCTCACTGACCGCGTTTCGCGCCGGTATCAAATTAATCTGCGCGAATTTAGCTGTGACCAATCGGCATTTGAAAAAACGTTGCGCACGCAGCTGAAGCGTAATGACAAAGTGGAGGGCGGAACTCCCGCGATGCCGGGCTCACCGGAGCTCGCTCCTCCACATGTCGAAGAGCTTATCGCAGATCTTCGGACGCAGCTCGACAACATGGGCCCCGTAAACCTGGATGCTGTTCATGAATACGACGAGCTGGAAGAGCGATACAAATTTCTCGAAACGCAAAATAGCGACCTCACTAATTCGCGTCGCGAATTGCTCGACGTGATTGCGCAGATCAACTCGACTACGAGGAAGTTGTTTAGCGAAACCTTTGCTCAGGTACGGATCAACTTTCGTGAAATATTCCTGGAGCTCTTCGGCGGCGGACGCGCGGACCTGTCCCTGCTCGATGAAAACGATCCGCTCAACTGCGGAATCGAAATCAGCGCCAAGCCCCCGGGGAAACAATTGCAAACCGTTTCCCTGCTGAGCGGAGGCGAGCGCTCGATGGTCGCGGTGGCATTGCTGTTCGCAATCTACATGGTGCGACCAAGTCCGTTCTGCATTCTCGACGAAGTGGATGCGGCCATGGATGAGGGCAACATCAACCGGTTTATCCGTGTGCTGGATCGCTTCGTAGAACAGAGTCAGTTTATCATCATCACGCACAATAAACGCACCATTGCCAAGGCCGACGTGCTGTACGGTGTAACGATGGAAGAGCGCGGCGTGAGCAAGCTGGTAGGGATGAAGTTGACCGCGCCACACCAGGTCTCCGCCGAAACGTTTACGAACGCAGAACAGAAGCCGAGACAACAGCGTCTCGCGCTTGCCACGCGGTAGTTTTCCTTCTGGGGAGGCAGGCTGCTCGCTTGGAGTTATCGGCACCTTGTCCTCCCTGGAGGGCGAATAGCGGCGCTGTAAAATTTTTTTGCGCGGGCTGGCCGATCTTGCGTAAAATTGCGGGATGCTTCAGACGGCGCAGCGCCAATCGAAAACCAAAAAGCCAAAGACAGCGCTGCCACACGAGCGCTTCCTCGAAGCGTTTCGCTGGATGCTCCTGGCGCGAACGCTGGAGGAAAAACTCGTTAGTCTCTATCGGGGCGGCCTGATCACCGGCGGCGTCTACATTGGGAAAGGCCAGGAAGCGGTGAGCGTGGCGTGCGGTCTGTTTTTGAAAAAGGGCGATATCTTCGCGCCGTTGATTCGCGACCAGGCAGGACGATCCGCATTCGGCGAACCGCTGTTGGATGTCACGCGCACTTATCTGGGTTCGCGCCTTGGCCCAATGCGCGGTCGCGACGGCAACATCCATCGGGGGCGACCACAGGAGAACCAGCTTGCCATGGTCAGCCATCTAGGCGCGATGATTTCGGTTACTGTCGGCGCGCTAATGTCCAAACGATTCAAGGGAGAGAAAGGCTTCGTCGGCCTGGCGTGCATCGGCGAAGGCGGGATGCAGGCCGGTGCCTTTCATGAGGGGATGAATATCGCCGCAGTAGAACAGGTGCCGCTGGTTATCGTCGCGACAAATAATCATTATGCCTATTCCACATCAAATGATCGCGAGTTCGCGTGCCATGACCTGGTCGATCGCGCGATTGGTTATGGTTTTGAAGGCTACAGCCTTGATGGAACGGATCTCGGCGCGTGCCTGGAGGTAATCGGTGGCGCCGTTAAACGTGCGCGCGCGGGACGTCCGCCGCAATTGGTTGTCGCTTCCGTCTTGCGGCTTTCCGGACACGGCGAACATGACGATGCCAGTTACGTGACGGAGGAGATCAAGCGCGAACCATTTGCACGCGACTGTTTAAAGGTCGCCGAGCAAACGATCGCTGATTTGAAATTGGTCGATGGCGAAACGCTGGCTGAGTGGCGCAAAGAGGCAGCCACAAAAGTGGATGAAGCAATTGCTACTGCACAACAGGAAGCTCCGCCCGAAGGCGACAAAGAAGATTGGTGCGCGATCTCCATGCGCAATCTTGTGGATAGCCCGGAATGAGCATCACGTATCTCGAAGCAATCCGCGAGGCGCAGGCAAAACTGCTCCGCGACGACAAACGCGTGTTTATCTATGGGCAGGACGTCGGCGGCACGTTTGGCGGCGCGTTCAAAGCAACAAAAGGTCTGGCCAAAGAATTTCCGGGCCGGGTGCTGAACACGCCGATTAGTGAAGATGCAATGGTGGGAACCGCCATTGGAGCGGCGATAGAGGGAATGCGACCGATTGTCGAAATGCAGTTCGCTGATTTCTCCAGCATCGCGCTGAACCAAATCCTGAACAACGCCGGCACCCATTACTGGCGGACAAATATGCCGGTCCCCATCACCGTTCGTCTGCCTTCTGGTGGGACTAAAGGCAGTGGGCCGTTCCACAGTCAATCGATGGAATCAATTTATGCGCATTATCCGGGGCTCATTGTCATGACGCCGGCCACGGTGGAAGACGCGTACACCATGCTCATTGAAGCGGTGGCCATCGATGATCCGGTTATCTACTGCGAGCACAAGTATCTCTATTATCATCTCAAGGCGGACAAACTACCGACGGAGGGCTTGCCCACAGGCAAGGCACGTATCACGCGGGAAGGACGCGACCTCACCATTGTGAGTTATAGCGCGATGGTGCACGAAGCGCTCGCGGTCGCGGAACAATTGGCCCCTGAAGGTTTTGAAATTGAAGTTGTGGATCTTCGCTCGGTTAAGCCGGTCGATACCGATACCGTGCTCGCTTCGGTCGCGCGCACCGGTCGCCTGCTATGTGTAGGAGAATCATTCCCATGGGGCGGCGTAACAGCCGAGGTGATTGCGCGAGTTACGGCCGAAGGTTTTCATCTGCTGGACGCAGCGCCGCAACGGATTAATGCGAAAGACACACCGATCCCTTATCATCCAAATCTTTGGTCGGCCCATAGGCCCAGCGCAAAAGAGATTGCGCGAAAAGCTCGCGCCCTGCTTCGAGAATAGAAATTTATGCCGCAAGTCCCAATCATCATGCCGCAACTCGGCGAGTCGATCGCCGAAGCCACCATCGTCGATATCAAAATAAAGCTTGGCGATGACGTCGCGGATGACCAGGAAATTATAGACGTCGAAACCAATAAAGCGGTGATGGGCGTGACGACGCCATGCAAAGGCAAAATTGCACAAATCACGGTGCAATTGAAAGAGACTTACCCGGTGGGTGCGGTTCTCGGATATGTGGAAGCGAGCGAAGCGGACGCCGCGAGATTTGCAAAGCAAGCGCCTCCTCCACCGCAGCGCGAAGTCGCAGAAGAAATTCCCGCGCGTGCTGACCAGGAGGTCGCTCGCGCACGCCAGAAGAAGATCGCGGCGCGTGACGGCGACGGCGCACGCTCTGGCGGATTGCCCGTTCCAGTTGTGGCGAAAGGCGCGACATTCATGTCCCCGCGTGTTCGAGCACGGATGGCCGAGCTACAGTTAACAACCGCTGATCTCGCAGGAATCATGGGCACCGGCACGGGCAACCGCGTTACAATCAAGGACCTCGAAAATTTCCTGAAGAAGATCGAGAACCAAACGGCTCATGAAGCTTCCGCTATTCGCGCGGGCGTGGCCGACGCGATGCGGAGAAGTTGGACACGACCGCTTTCAACGATTGGGTCGTCGGTGAATCTTGATCCGGTGCTGCAGGATCGACAGTCGCGCGATCCAAAGCCCGGCCCAGGTTTGTACGCGGTTCGCGCGCTTGCGCTGGCCCTTGCAGAAACTCCAGGCGCAGCGGCGAAGTTGATCGGCAATCGCGTCGTGCAATCAGACTCCATTGATGTAGGCATCGCCGTCGAAGCCGAGGATGGAATCATGGTGCCTGTGATTCGGGCGGCCGACAAGACATCGCTTGCCGATCTCACCGCGAAATACAAGGAGCTCGTCGATCTCGGCCGACAGCGACGTATCTCGCCGGACATGCAAGCCGGCGGCGTTGCGACCGTTTCGAACTTCGGGACTTTTGGAATGGAATGGGGCACGCCAATCCCACTGCCGGACCAGACATTGCTGCTTGGTCTGGGGGCCGGAAAAAAAGTCCCCTCATGGGATGAAGAGAAAAAAGAATTTATTCCCAAGACCGAGGCTCAGATCACGCTAAGCTTCGATCATCGCAGCATCGACGGCGGCGGCGCGAGTCGTCTGCTCAAACACGTCATCGAGCTGCTGGAGAGTGCCAAAAAACTGTAAGGCCCGTCCGCGTCATGCGGGGCGTCCTCTCGGTGTCAGCGGCATGAGATAATGAGCGCTGCAATTTCATACGTCATTGCTTCCGTTCAGCGCAGCGGAACGCATTTGCTTTGCAGCATCCTTCGGAGCACTGGAATGGCCGGTTCGCCTGAGGAGTATTTTTTGTCCAAGCCCGGAGAAACCTGGGAGAAACGCTGGGGCGCGCCATCGCGCGCCGCCTATGTGCAACACGTTTTACGGCAAAATACCGCGACCAATGGAGTCTTCGGCACTGTCGTGATGTGGAGTTATTTCGAACGAATGCTCCAGATGCTGCAGGAAATCCCCGCATACAAAACTTTGAATGGAGCGCAACTTCTCGCGGCTGTTTTCCGCAAGCCAAAATACATCTGGATGCGACGCCGGAACCATGTCGCGCAGGCGGTCTCCTGGGCCATGGCGTGCCAAACGGGTGTCTGGGCTCAAAAAGCCGAGGAGAAATTGCAACCCAACGCCATACCCAGGTTCGACTTCAAGGTAATTGACGAATGGTGCAACCGCATCGCAGCGCACGACGAAGGCTGGGCGAACTATTTTCGTGAGAATCGAATTGAGCCTCTGGTCCTCTTTTACGAAGACGTCGTCGCGTCTCACCGCGCCGCGGCGGAACGCATTCTGGAATTTCTGGGATTGCCATTTCCACCGGACTTGGAAATCCCGCCGCCAGTCGTTGAAAAGCAAGCCACTCGAATCTCCCGGGAGTGGACAGAATGTTATCTCAAGCTCAAAAGAAAGAAGACCGGCAGGCTTAGCCGTATCATCAGGCGCATGCGAATTTAAAGATTCGCCGGTGAGGTTGCGTCTTAACCCCCGCAGAGTCGTGGCAAAAATTCAGTTGTTCGCTCTGCCTCTCAAGATGAATGCGAGCAGGATTACGAAGACACACGCCGCGGCGGTCGCACTTCCCCAAATTAACCAAGCTGGTCGATAAACGAGAGCAAGCCGTCCGTGAGCGCCAGCTGGAACTTCGACAATTGAAAATAATCCGCGATAAGATGTGACGGCGAGTTTTCGATCGCTCAGCCGCGCTTCGTATCCGCGAAAGTAGGGCCTGGAAAAAGTGACTAGAGCCGGACGATCGCCATTGGGCACATCGACATCTGCTTCCACTCTATTTCGCGAATCATTGATTCGGGAAATAGTCGCTGTGGCAAATTGCTCTTCAGGCCGCGAATCGATGGACGTTACCGAACGAACTCGAGCCAATGGAGCACCGTGTCGATGGAAGACCCGGCCTTCATCAGTTGTAAGAACCGCTTGCCATTCGGAAGTCGGCTGAGGCGCGATATCCAATTCCCGGGCAACGACAATTCCATCCACGCCTAACAAAGCTAGTTCGCCGTCTTTGCCGGCTTGATTGCTGAGCAAATAACCTCCGACGCTGGGATTGATTTCACCATGAATCGAAGTCTGGAATTCCCGAGCCACGCCCGCGGGCCGAATCGGACTGTAGCCATTGATGAAATGCAATCCTGCCCACATCGGTGTGCTTCCAGGACGCAGAACTTCGCCCACCGGCTGCGGTTTGTTTGCCACACAATAGGTAAGCTCCGCCCACGGATAAATGCCGAGATAAAGTCGAGCGGGATCGAGCGGTTCTGGTTTGAGCAGGTCTTGCGAAAAGTTGTACCTCGGGACGTCGCAATTTGTCGGGATCCAGACGTAAGTGGCCAGTAATGCCAGAAACGTAATCATCATTGGCGGATTAGCATTGCGATCGCCGTAATGGCAGTAAGGCCAAGCGCCGTTGTAGCAGGGACCGGGGATGCCGGTCGCAGCTGCAAAGCTTCTGCCGCGCATATCGCGAGAACCAAATGAAAAAACGGCAACCATCGAAAGCTCCATCGAAAAAGCCCGGTTGTCGGAATCATGCAGAGCAGGAGCACAACCAGGAGGAGGA
>WNGK01006517.1_pt1 | contig 12273 bp, 9 predicted proteins | sample 5400601 | NCBI WGS metagenome assembly WNGK01 (sample SAMN13153376, study PRJNA577476) | soil metagenome | isolation source: 60 cm soil or saprolite under Garry oak tree replicate 1 | place: USA:California | collected 2016-06-15
CGCATGCGCTCGACCCCGAGCAGGCTTACGCAGCGAGATTTTCCTGGCAGGAGAAACGCGAGCGACGTCGGTTTCCCGGCTGGCTCTACGCGACGGCGATTCCGGTGCTCGTCCTGCTTTTTGGGGTCCAGGCCTTGCTCCACTTTCGCGACGCCATCGCCGCCCATTGGCCGGCGGCAAGGCCCGCATTGATTCGCATGTGTGCGCTCGCCGATTGCCAGGTGCGCCCGCTGCGGGATGTGTTGGGATTATCGATCGAGTCCTCGGATCTGCAGGCGGATCCCGCCCACAGAGGGTTGTTGGTTCTTTCGGCGACGATCAGGAATCGGGCGCCATATCCGCTTGCGTACCCGCACATCGAGCTCACGCTTTCCGACACGCAGGACCAGGTTGTCGTGCGGCGTGCGTTTGCCCCGGGCGAATACGCGAGCGGGGCGGCCGATACGTCGAGCGGTATTTCAGCGAACTCCGAGCTCGCGGTGAAGCTGTTCATCGATGCAAGCGCGACAACGCAGGCGGGATACCAGGTCTATCTTTTCTACCCTTGAACCCAAGGAAGGCCGGCCTTGCGCCAGCCTCCGAGCTTGCCGCGTTGGCCGGCGCGATCCTTGTCGCCCTCGAACCCCTCGAGCACGTTGAAGGCCTTGCGATAGCCCGCGGCCGCCGCGAGGCGGGCGGCGCTATCCGAGCGCTGGCCGCTGCGGCACAGAAAGAGCACGGGTGCGTCGGGATCGGTAGCGACGCCATGCAGCGCGTCGAGAAAGCCAGGGTTGCGCGTGCCGTCGGGATAGGTATTCCATTCGATTAGCTCGCTTCCCGGCACGCGCCCGACATAGTCCCATTCCGGGCGCGTTCGAACATCGATCAAGCGGGCGCCGGGAACTACTGCCAGCAACTTGAACGCCTCTTGCGGTACCACCGCCCCGAAATAGGGCAGGCCGCGTTCCAGCGCCCGCTGCTGCGCTGCATCAAAAATCGCCTGTAGGTCGCGGCTCATCAGTTGAGAACCCGGATAATGAAGGCGCGCCGCCGACGCAAACAGGGACGACCGCATTGCGCGGACAGCGAGGCTCGAAAAGAAAAAATCGGGCGCTCGTCCGGGTCCAGTATAGTCCAGCCATAGAAGACATGCTCGACCGCGGAGCGAGATGCTGCACCACGGCGACGCAGAGTCTCGCTTCGGCGCCCCATGAAAGTGCATGGGCATGTCCCTTGGGAGCTGGACGGACCGCGCAGGCCTGCTGCGCCCCGTGCCGGTCGTGCCGTCTTATGGCATAGTTTCTGCTTTTCGTCTGTGCGCAAAAAACCGCCTTATCGCTTTAATTTCCGCGGTATCTTTCCCGAATCGACAGGAGAAAATGCATGGCCGCATCCGCCGATGTGCTCAAGACGCTAAAAGACAAGGAAGTCAAGTTCGTCGATTTGCGCTTCACCGATACGCGCGGCAAGGAGCAGCACGTCCAGGTGCCGGCGAAGGTGTTCACGCAGGACAAGTTCGACAATGGCCATGCGTTCGATGGTTCCTCGATTGCCGGGTGGAAGGGCATCGAGGATTCCGACATGGTCTTGATGCCCGATGCGGACTCGGCGCGGATAGACCCGTTCACCGACGAGACGACGCTCAACATCACCTGCGATGTCGTCCAGCCACCGGACGGCAAGGGTTACGATCGCGACCCGCGCTCGCTCGCCAAGCGCGCGGAGGCGTACCTCAAGTCGACCGGTCTGGGTGACACCGCGTACTTCGGACCCGAACCCGAGTTCTTCATCTTCGATTCCGTGACTTGGAGCGTCGACATGTCCGGCTGCTCGGTGAAGATCGAGTCCGAGGAAGCGCCGTGGTCCACCGGCAAGGAGTACGAAAGCGGCAACATGGCGCATCGCGCACCGGTCAAGGGGGGTTATTTTCCCGTTCCGCCCATCGACTCGCTGCAGGACATCCGCAACGCGATTGCGCTCGCGCTCGAGGAACAGGGTGTCGAAGTTGAAGTCTTTCACCACGAAGTCGCCGCGGCCGGCCAGAACGAGATCGGCACCAAGTTCAACAGCCTGGTCAAACGTGCCGACTGGATGCAGATCCTCAAGTACACGGTGCACATGGTCGCGCACTCCTACGGCAAGACCGCGACGTTCATGCCAAAACCAATCGTTGGCGACAATGGCTCGGGTATGCACGTGCACCAGTCGGTGTGGAAGGGTGGCCAGAACCTGTTCGCGGGCAACGGTTACGCCGGGTTGTCCGAGTTCGCGCTGTTTTACATCGGCGGCATCATCAAGCACACCAAGGCACTCAATGCGATCACCAACCCGGGCACGAACTCGTATAAGCGGCTGGTGCCCGGGTTCGAGGCGCCGATCAACCTCGCCTACTCATCGCGCAACCGTTCGGCGGCATGCCGGATTCCCTATGTCAGCAACCCCAAGGCACGCCGCGTCGAAGTGCGTTTCCCCGATCCGACGACAAATCCGTACCTCGCGTTTGCCGCGATGCTGATGGCGGGCCTCGACGGCGTGCAGAACAAGATCCACCCCGGCGACCCGATCGACAAAAATCTCTATGATCTGCCGCCGGAGATAGCGGCCAAGGTGCCGCACCCCTGTGCGTCGCTGGAGGAAGCGCTGGAAAACCTAGAGAAGGACCGCGAGTTCCTGACGCGTGGCGGTGTGTTCTCGAACGACATGCTCGACGCCTATACCGCGCTGAAAATGGAGGAGGTGACCCGCTTCCGCATGACGACTCATCCGATCGAGTTCGAGATGTATTACAGCCTCTGATCCTCCAGGCCCGCGCCGCCCCATTTTCGTCCGTCGGCGCGGTCGGCGGTCCGTCGTGCCGATTTGATACACTGGCGGACCATGTTACGGACGGGTCGCCTCGGTGTCATTGCGTGCTGCGCGCGCGCGCTCGGTTGTTGTGCACTGCTCGTGCTGGCGCCTTGCGTGCGGGCCGAGATCTGCAAGTACATCGACGCCGACGGCAACATGCATTACACCAATGTCGCACCGGAAAAGGGCTGGAAAAAGCTCTCGTGCGGCGTCGGTGAAGAACCGCGCGGTGAGAAGAACGCGAAGGCCGCGCCGAGCCCCGCCGGGTTCCCACGCGTCGATGCCGACACGCAGCGCGGCCGCGACGAGATGCGGCGCAAGGTGCTGCAGGAAGAGCTCTCCACTGAGGAAAAGCTGCTCGCCGAGGCGCGCGCGGCGTATGGAGACGGCGCTCCACCACCGCTGCCCGAGGAGCAGAAGGATGCGCAGAGATACGCAGCCCGGCTCGCCAAGCTTCGGCAGGCCGTGGGGCTGCACGAAAAGAACATCGAGGCGCTGAAAAAGGAATTATCCGCGCTCAAGTGACGCATCTGTCCAAGAGCGCAAGGCGCAGCCGCCGCGTGATCGGAGACAGATGCGTCATCCCGGCGAAGGCCGGGATCCAGTGTCTTTGCACGAAACGCCACTGGGTTCCCGCTTTCGCGGGAACGACAGTATGTGGAGTGTCATCGCGCTGCCGTCCGAGAGCGGCGAGCCGCAGGACGGCCGCGATCGGAAACGGCTGCGTCATCCCCGCGAAGGCGGGGATCCAGTGTCTGGCAGTCAACGCCACTGGGTTCCCACTCACGTTACGCCAAAGACCGACGGCATCGGTATTGCCGTTTCTCGAGCGCGGCTCAGCTGGGCGCGGAACTTGCTACTATCGTCGCGCACCCTCCGGGTGACACGCGATGGCTTTCCAAACGCATCTTTCCACCGCCGAAGAATGTCTCGCCGCCTATCGCGGGCTCGAGCTCCTTGCTACCGCAGTCGTTCTCCTCGATCAAGCGCTGTCGATCTGCTATGCAAACCCCGCGGCGGAAAATCTGTTCGAGCTTTCCAGGCGGCAACTCGTCGGGCAATCCGCTGCCTCCGTGTTCGGTGAAGCCGTCGCGCTGTTTCAGGCGATCGACAAGGCGCTCGCCAATGGTGCATCGTACACCGAGCAAGAGCTCGAGCTGGGCATCGCGGCGAAGCCGCGCCTCCACCTTTCATGCACAGTTTCGGTGATCGATACGCAGGAGGCGGCGCTTCTGCTCGAATTCCGCCACATCGACCAACAGCTCAAGATCGCGCGCGAGGAACGCATTCTCGAACAGCAGCAGGCGAACCGTGAGCTCATCCGCAGCCTCGCTCATGAAATCAAGAATCCGCTGGGCGGAATCCGGGGTGCCGCGCAGCTACTCGAACATGAGCTGGACCGCCCGCCGCTGATCGAGTACACGCAGGTCATCATCGGAGAGGCCGACCGGCTGCAAACGCTCGTCGACCGCCTGCTGACTCCGCACCGGCTTCCGAAATACCGCCGCACCAATATTCACGAAATCCTTTCGCGCGTGAGCACTCTGGTACAGGCGGAGTTTCCGCGCGTGGCGATACAGTCCGATCTGGACATCAGCCTTCCGGAATTCGATGCCGATCCCGAGCAGCTCACGCAGGCGATTTTCAATGTCTTTCGAAACGCGGCGCAAGCCCTGGAAAACGTCGGCGGAGATCGCGAAATACGCGTGCGAACGCGAGTGGCGCGCGGCGTGACGCTGTCCCGGCGGCGCCATCGCCTCGCGCTCGCGCTTTCCATCGAAGACAACGGTCCGGGCATTCCCGACTCGATTCGCGACAAGATTTTCCTTCCGCTGGTCTCCGGGCGGGAAGGAGGAAGCGGGCTCGGGCTGACCATCGCTCAGACGTTTGTCGCCCAGCATAACGGAGCGATCGAATGCGAAAGCGCTCCCGGGCGTACGGTTTTCACGATCCTGCTTCCGCTGGAATTCCACCGGTCTGTCGCGTAAATTGCGAGTATCGACATGTATGCGTACGACGAACAGGAGCTGTCCAGGAACCATGCGATGAATGCGGTATGGGTTGTCGACGACGATCGGTCGATTCGCTGGGTGCTGGAAAAGGCGCTCGCGCGCGAGGGCATCGCGCACAAGACTTTCGCCTCAGTCTACGAGGTAACGCAGGCGTTGCAGCACGGCGAGCCCACTGTGCTGGTTTCCGACATCCGCATGCCCGGCGAATCGGGTCTCGCACTTCTGGGCAAGATCAAGGAGCTGCACCCGAAAGTCCGAGTGATCATCATGACCGCCTACTCGGATCTGGACAGCGCCGTCGCTTCGTTTCAAGGCGGAGCGTTCGAGTACCTGCCAAAGCCCTTCGACATCGACCATGCGATCGCGTTGATTCGGCGCGCCAATGCCGACGTTCCGGCCGCCGCGCCGTCGGGTTCGGTCAACGCGGACGCGTCCGAGATGCTCGGGCAGGCGCCTGCGATGCAGGAAGTCTTCCGAGCGATAGGCCGTCTGTCGCAGTCGCACGCGACCGTGCTCATCACCGGCGAATCGGGCACCGGCAAGGAGCTCGTCGCGCGTGCGCTGCATCGGCACAGCCCGCGCGCGGGTGCGCCGTTCGTCGCGATCAACACGGCGGCGATCCCTAAGGACCTGCTCGAGTCCGAGCTTTTCGGCCATGAGCGGGGCGCTTTCACCGGAGCGCAAAGCGCGCGCCGCGGGCGCTTCGAGCAAGCCGACGGCGGTACTTTGTTTCTCGACGAAATCGGCGACATGCCTTCCGATCTGCAGGTGCGGCTGCTGCGCGTACTGTCGGACGGAGAATACTATCGCGTGGGAGGGCACGCGCCCTTGCGCGCGAATGTCCGCATCATCGCTGCGACGCACCAGAACCTGGAGGAGCGCGTCAGGCAGGGGCTGTTCCGGGAGGACCTGCTCCATCGCCTGAACGTCGTCAGGCTGCGTCTGCCGCCGCTGCGCGAGCGCGCCGAGGACATCGCACCGCTGGCGCGCCATTTCCTGCAGAAGAGTGCACGCGAGCTTGTGGTCGAGCCCAAGCAGCTCACCGATGCCGCGCTGAAGCTGATCTGTTCGTTTGCTTTCCCGGGCAACGTCCGGCAGCTCGAGAACATCTGTCACTGGCTGACGGTGATGGCGCCGGGACAGCGTATCGACGCGTCGGACTTGCCGTCCGAGCTGCGCTCGCCGGCCACCGGCTCCTCCGAGGGCGACGCGGACTGGCAGCAGGCGCTCGATCGCGAACTCGCGCAGGCGCTTGCGCGCGGCGAGCGCGCAGTGGGCGGAAGGCTCGAAAAGGAATTCGAGCGCACGCTCATCTTGCGCGCGCTCGCCCACACCGGCGGCCACCGCATGGAGGCGGCACAATGGCTGGGATGGGGACGCAACACGCTGACGCGCAAGATTCAGGAGCTCAAGCTCGATCCCGACAAGCGCTGACCGCTCGCAGCGCCTATCTTCGCAACGGATCGGCGAGCGACGCATTCAGCGTACGCTCGACCAGCTCCTCGATCACGACATCGGCCTTGTAGCGCTCCACCACCGCAGGATCGAGCGTTCCGGTCGAGCCGCTCGTTCCAAAGCGAGTCGGTGAGGTAGTAAGGCGCTCGCGGTCAATGGCGCATTCACGTTCATGAGCGCGAAATTCGCGTACTTGAATACGCCGAGCACCGTGAGATTGCCGCCGACACCGAATGCGAAATGCTCGCAACGGCTGCCGAACCGTTGCGTTACGGCATACGTGGTCCCGCTATTGCGGGTACGAACCCTTAGGCGGTGTCGAGGGCGAAGCGACGCTTTGAGTCGCATTCCCTTGCTCGACGGGTGGGGGAGCCGACGCACGCCCCACCGGTGTGGTCCTCGGAGCAGGCGTTTTCGGGTAACCCGCATCACTCAGCAGGCTCTGCCACTTGTTCTCGTTGAATCCTAGCGTGTGCTGTTCGCCGACCTGCAGCGCCGGTGCCTCGAGTCCGCCAGTCAGACGCTTCAGCTTTTCCGCGCCGTCTCCCTGACTCACGTCGATCAACGTATGCGGAACGCCGCGCTTGTTGAGCAGCGCCTGCGCAGTGTCGCACACCACGCCGCAGGCGAAGGTGTAGAGCGTGACCGGAAATCGCTCCTGCGCCTGCTGTGTCGCGTACGACAGGTCGCTGGTCTCGATGCTGTTGCCTCCGATGCGCTTGGCCTGCGCGTCCCTTGCGTTCGGTGGCGGAGGCTTGTCCGAATAAACGATACGGCCCTCGGCATCGACGTAGCGATACACCTGCTGCACCTGAGCGCTCGACGCGGTGCTCGCAAGCAGCATCAGCAAAGCAACGCTCGCCAACGAACGCGCCGGATTGAATATCGTGTCCATATCGCCTCCTTAGGGCGGTATTATGACGCCAACATACCATTATGACGCAACAGGCGTCGATTTGGGGAGGCCGACCACGTAAGACGATAAAAGAATCGAGCGCCGGCCGGCTGCCACCGCGAGCAAGCACTTCGTCGCGAAACCGCGATCCAGCGAGCGGCGAGAGAGAACCTTGTTCCTCGAACAAGCTGTAGGCGTCAGCTAATAACGCCTCGTCAAAAAGTGCGAACTCCAGCTCATGCGGCATGTCACGGCGCGATCGTGGATCGAAGCATCCGGTCGAGTTGGGCGAGATCGGCCGGCGTGCCGACGTTCGACCACCGTCCTGTAAACATCTCTCCTGTCGCCCACCCTCGGCCGATCCATTCACGATAAAGGGGGAGGATCCTCTGCTTTTCGCCGCGCGGAAGCTCGCGGAACAGGCTGGTTCTGTACAGCGCGATATTGCCGAAAGTCGAGCGCGTGTCGCCTTCCAGTGCGAGCTTTCCGGACACGAGCACGAAATCACCGCCGGGATGATAGGGTGGATTGGGCACCATCACCATATGCATGTGCGGCGCTTCGCGCGTTGCCGCCATCGCGCGCACACGCGCATGCAGGGACGCGTAGTCGTAGTCGGTGTGAATATCTCCGCTGACGACGAGCGCGACACCGTCGCCAAGAAGCGGAAGCGCGGTTGCGATTCCGCCCGCGACCTCCAGCGGCTCGCGCTCGTGCGAATAGCGAATCGTCGCTCCGAAATCGGCGCCGTCGCCGAGCACGGTCTCGATGTCGTCGCCACGGTGCGCGACGTTGAGGACGAGGTCGCGGAAGCCGGCAGCGACGAGGCGCTCGATCTGCCACGCGACCAGCGGCTTGCCTCCCGCCCGCAAGAGCGGTTTGGGCGTCGCGTCTGAGAGCGGCCGCATGCGTTCGCCGCGGCCTGCGGCGAGGATCATTGTCTTCATCGTTCCCGTCGCCACGCGGTGCAGCGGGCGAGCACGAGCCGCATCGTGGGTCGCCCGGTCAGAAGCTATACCCGACGACAGGCTGTCGCAGCTCGAGTTCGTCGAGCAATTTGAGCAGCGGACCGAGTTGCCGGTACCGGTTGCATGCAGTGCGCAGATAGCCCATCACGCGCGGCATCGCGGCGAGGTAGGCGCTCTTGCCGTCGCGATGATAGAGCCGCGCGAAGATTCCGAGCACCTTGAGCTGCCGCTGCACGCCCATCCATTCGAAGTCGCGCCAGAAGTCGCCGAAGTCCGCCGCGACCGGCAAACCCGCGTCGCGCGAACGCTCCCAGTGCCGAACCGCCCAGTCGAGCTGATATTCCTCGTCCCAGTCGATGTACGCATCGCGCAGCAGCGATACGAGATCGTAGGTGATCGGTCCGTGAACGGCATCCTGAAAATCGAGCACGCCCGGATTCGGGTCGCTGACCATGAGATTGCGCGAGTGGAAGTCGCGATGCACGAACACGCGCGGCTGCGACAGGTTGTTGTCAAGGATGAGGCGGAAAGCCGTGGCGAGAGCGGCGCGCTGCGCATCGCTCATCGCGATGGCGAGGTGCCGCGCGACGTACCATTCCGGAAAGAGGTCGAGCTCGCGCTTAAGCAGAGCCTCGTCGTACGGCGGGAGCTCGCCTTCACGCGAGGCAAGCTGCCAGCACACAAGCGCGGCGCTGGCATCGCGATAGAGGCGTGGCGCGGTCTCATCCGAGAGCTCGTCCACGTACATGCGCGTGCCGAGATCAGAGAGCAGCAGGAATCCCTGCTCGAAATCGTGCGCCAGAATTTCCGGCGCGTGGAGCCCGGCGCGGGTCAGCATGCGGGCCACCGCGACATACGGGCGGCAGTCTTCCTGCGGCGGAGGCGCGTCCATGGCGATGAGCGTGCGGGGGTGAGCCACGGCCGCGCACGATCCCGGATCGCCGGCCAGGCAGACCCGAAAGTAGCGGCGGAAGCTCGCGTCCTCCGACGCCGGCGCAATCGAGGCCATGGACCCCGGCAGCACGCGCGCGAGCCACGCGCAAAGCGCGTCGTGTCGGGCATCGGGGGGCATGCGGGGGAAGTCCGGGGAGTCAAGCGGGTAGAATGCGACATTTTAGCATTCGTATCGCGCTTGAGATTGAGCTGCATCGCATGGCCCGCCGCATCGTCATCGTCGCCGCCGCCGTAGCGTCGTTCGCCTATGCGGCCGGTCTCTCCGCGCAGACGGTATCGGGCGCAGTACCCGATCCTGCGCCTCGCCTGAAGCTTGCACCGACGCTCGAGCCACCTCCGCCCAAGGCATTCAGGCCCGGCGCACCTACTGAGCGCGATGCAATTTTCCTGCGCGCGGACCGGCTCGAAGGCGACGGCAAGAAGTGGATCGAAGGCGAAGGCAAGGTCGAGCTGCGTACGCGCAGGCAGACCGTGCTGGCCGACTGGCTGCATTACGACATCGAGACCGAGGAGTTCTGGGGCAAGGGCAATGTGCTCCTGCGGCGCGGCGTCGATTGGATCACCGGTCCCGAGGCGAAGTTCAAGCGCGGAGACGAAACCGGATTCTTCACTTCGCCTGTTTTTCACATCGGCGAAAACGCATCGCGCGGCGATGCCCGCGAAATCATCTTCGCGGGCACCGACAAGTACGAGATCAAGGACATGCGGTACACCACGTGCGTCGCGGGCAACGACGACTGGTACCTTACATCGGCTGAGGTCGATCTCGATCGCTCGCGGCTGGTCGGGACCGCGAGAAACGCAACGGTCCTGTTCAAGGACGTCCCCATTCTCTATACGCCTTATCTCGACTTTCCCCTGTCGAACGAGCGCAAGTCGGGATTTCTCACGCCGGTCTTCGGTTCGACCACCCGACGCGGGCTGGAAATGTCTCTGCCGTACTACTTCAACCTCGCGCCCAACTACGATGCGACGCTCACGCCGCGGCTGATGACGCGCCGAGGGCTCCAGGTCAATGGCCAGTTCCGCTATTTGACTCCGGAGATGACCGGCGAAGCCGACGCCGAGATTCTGCCGGACCGCATTACCGGCACCAACCGCTACGGCTTGGCGTGGAAACACAGTCAGAACTTCGCTTTCGCTCCGGGTCTCGGCGCTTACGCCAACGTGCAAAAGGTTTCCGACAACACGTATTTCGCCGATCTTTCGGACCGTTTGACGATTACCTCGCAAACGAATCTGCCGCGCGAGGTCGGCCTGGTCTACAACCGGGGCCCGCTGTCGCTGCTGACGCGCGTGCAAACGTTTCAAACCCTGCAGGATCCGAACCAGCCGATCACGCCGCCGTACTTCCGCGAGCCGCAGGTCTTGCTGACGATGAGCCCCGTTGAGTGGCACGGGCTGGACTTTGCGGCCAACGGAGAATTCGTTCGGTTCCATCAGCCCGCGCTGGTAAGCGGCGAGCGAATGCTGCTGTATCCGACGGTTTCCTGGACGCGTCAGGGCAACGCCTGGTTCTTCACCGCGCGTACGGGCTTGCACTTCACACATTACGAGCTCGACGATCCGGCGGCGCCCGAGGTGCCGCACATCGACCGCACCTTGCCGATCACGAGCATCGACAGCGGTCTTATTTTCGAGCGCGACGCCAATTTCTTCGGCAAGGCGTTTACGCAGACGCTCGAGCCGCGTGCGTATTACGTCTACATCCCCTTCCGCCGCCAGGACCAGATCCCCGCGTTCGACACCGCGATCGACGATTTCAATTTTTCGCAGCTGTTCACCGAAAACCGCTATCTGGGCAATGACCGCATCGGCGACGCCAATCAGCTGACGCTCGCCGCCGTGTCGCGGCTGCTCGATCCGACGACGGGAGAAGAGCGGATGCGATTCGGGATCGGGCAGCGCTACTACCTGCAAAGCCAGCGGGTGACGCTCACCGAGCCGCCGCGCAGCGCGAATGCCTCGGATCTGCTGCTCGCCGGCGAAGGGCGGCTGTCGGACGCGTGGTCCGCCGCGAGCGCCCTCGAGTACAACCTCAACCATCCCTCCACCGAGCGCTTCGACATTGGCGTGCGCTATCAGCCGGGGCTGGGCCGCGTGCTCAATGCGAGCTATCGCTACATCCGCGAGCAGCTCGATCCGACCGGCGTCGCGTCGCAGCTCAAGCAGGTCGATCTCTCGGGCCAGTGGCCGTTCCTCGATAAATGGTCGCTGATTGCACGCTGGAACTACTCGCTCGTCGACGCCAAGACCTTGGAGGGCGTGGTGGGCCTGGAGTACAATGGCGGCTGCTGGGCTTTCCGAATCGTCGGCCAACGCCTGACGACGACGACGCAGCAGACGAGCACCTCGGTGTTCGCGCAGTTCGAGCTCAATGGACTCGCCCGACTCGGCACCAATCCGATCGATGTCCTCAAGCGGAGCGTTCCCGGTTACCTGACCGTCAACGATCCTTCCTTGCGGCCGGCGGGCGCCGCTCCCGGCGACTATTTTCCCGGGTTCTGAAAGGCATTGATCATGGCGTTCAGCTTCGTGCATCTCTCGGTCGCGATGATTTCGCTTGCCGCGGCGCCGCTGCAGGCGCAACCGGCCCCGAGCGGGCCCTCCAGCGTCGTGCCTGTCGACCGCGTGGTCGCGGTGGTCAACGACGAGGCGATCACGCAGCACGATCTCAACGACGCCAAGCGTATCGTCCTGCAGCAGCTCAGGCATCAGAACGTGGAGCCGCCGGCTTCCGATGTTCTCGACAAGCAGGTTCTCGAGCGGCTGTTGACCGAGCGCTCGCTCCTGCAGCTCGCAAAGGAAAACGGCGTGCGCGTCGACGATACGCAGATCGAGCGCGCCATCCAGCGCATCGCCCAGGAAAACAAGCTGACGCCGGAGGAGTTTCGCAAGGCGCTCGCCAACGAAAACATTGCTTACTCGCGCTACCGCGACGATATCCGCAACGAGCTGACGGTTCAGCGGCTGCGCGAGCGGGAAGTCGACAGCAAGATCGCCGTGAGCGACGTCGAAGTCGAGCAATATCTCGCCACGCTCAAGGCGCAGAACGCGGGTGAGACCGAGTACCGGCTCGCGCACATCCTGGTGCTCGTTCCAGAGCAGGCGAGCGCGGAGCAGATCGAAGGCAGGCGCCGCCGTGCCGAGGAAGCGCTGCGCG
>WNGK01006519.1_pt1 | contig 12273 bp, 11 predicted proteins | sample 5400601 | NCBI WGS metagenome assembly WNGK01 (sample SAMN13153376, study PRJNA577476) | soil metagenome | isolation source: 60 cm soil or saprolite under Garry oak tree replicate 1 | place: USA:California | collected 2016-06-15
GGTCGTCTACCACGCCATGTTCGATCCCCGCAGCGCTTCGCCGTCCACGTCCTGGACCCGCGATGCCGCGTGCCAGGCCTGCTCGTTCTGGGCCGACAACTTCAACGGGAACATCGTCCATCTGAATCATCGGGACGTGACTCTAGTCGCGGTGTCCCGGGCGCCCCACGCCGCGTTGGCCGCCTACCAGAAACGGATGGGCTGGACCTTCACCTGGGTGTCATCGGGCGACAGCGACTTCAACCGGGATTATCAGGTGTCGTTCACGCCGGAGGAGGTGAAGCAGAAACGGGCCTACTACAACTACACGATGCAGGACCCGCTGCTATCCGAGCGGGAAGGGGTGAGCGTCTTCTACAAGGATCCGGCGGGCCGGGTGTTTCACACCTACTCGGCCTACGCGCGCGGCATCGACCTGCTCAACGCGGCGTACAACTACCTCGATCTGGTGCCCAAGGGGCGGGACGAGGGGGGCCAGGGGCTCTACTGGGTGCGGCGGCACGACGAGTACGATCGCTAGGCGCGCCGAGTAGGGTGCTACGGGATGGACGCGAGGGAGCAGCTGAATCCAGGCAACACGTCTTCTCCGTCCAGCGCACCCTCCGCCGTCACGATCGTCTCGCTGCCGTCATGGCGATAGACGCGTGCGAGACGGCGCTCTGGATCGACAGTCCACACGAGCCGCGTGCCGGCGGTGAGCCAGTCGGCGACCTTGGCGAGGACCTCGCCGGGCCGATCGCCGGGCGACAGCACCTCGACGACGAGATCGGGGGCGAGGTCGGGAAGCCGCTTGGCTCGGGGTGGGGCAGGCGCTCGCGCCGGACGAACGCGATGTCGGGTGCTCGGAACGGTGTCCGGGCGGCGGGCCAGGGTGAACCCCGTTTTCAAGATCCCACGCCATTTGTTCACGCGCTCAGTTTGTCTTCTACAGCTAGAAGCGGCTCTATGCCGATCATGTTGCGAAGGCGGGGGAACTGAAGGATCTGGCCGAGTATATGTACAACAAGTCTGCCAATGGCGTTAAAGCGCTTGCGGTGTAGTGAATCCAGATGTCAGACCGACGGGGGGCCGATGCTCGTCGGGACGTCGTAGCGACAACGAGGGTGCACGCTGCCACGTATCGGTTTGTAGCACCACGAGTCTCGATCGCACCACCTGGCCTCACAGAGAAGGAGGGTCGTGCATATGCTCCCGATCAAGCAGCTCACCATCGGATTCGTCGCCATCGCGACTGCCATCTCGGTGAGTGCACCTGCCGCCGCCCAAGAGCGAGCCTGCCCCTACATTCGGTGCTTCTTGAGCATACAACACGATGCCGGCCGCGTCGTTCAGGGCGCGGCCGCCACGCCGGTCGCCGAATTTGGTGCGTTCGCGCCGCGCATCAACCTCCTCGCGAACGGATCGGACAGCACGCGGCACTACTACCAAGCGTTTCGCGCCGCCTACAATCGCGGCTCGGCCTACCACCTCGTCGGAGCCGCCGCGTTCATCGCCGGGGCCATCGTGGTTTTAGTCCACCCGAACGAGAACTTCCATCGCACCGCGAACGTGACGACCGGGACGGGCATCGCTCTCGGCGGGGTGCTCGTGTCTGCCTTCGGAATGGTGTCCCATCACCAGGCGCAGCTCGATCTCGAGCGGTCCATGGCGTTCTACAACCAGGCCCTGCCGGACGGACCTTAGCTCACGGGGTCCTCTGGGCGGTTAACCCGCGCCCTGAGAGGGCGCGCTCGGCCGTGTGTGCGCCCTTACAGGGCGCACTCGAGTGCCGAGCCCGGACTCTCAGCCCGGGAATTCCTGACACCCGGCCCGCCACTGACCCCGGGCGCAAGCCCGGGGATAACGGGAAGAGGACCCGGTGGATGGGAGGAAGAGAGAGTTGATGGGACACCTTCGCGCCGAGCCCGGGCTGCTTTGGCTACTTGGCGCTCAGCTTTACCGGCTTGCTGTATCCAGCGTACGAGGAGAAGGTCTACAACTTGGCCGAACCCTTCATGTCGGCAGAGGCGGCGATCATGCTCTGGCTCGTGATCATGGGCGCCAAGGAGCGGCGCTTGGCCGTGCTCTGCACCCTGTTCGCCGAGGGGGGTTCATGAGTCTAGTTTTGGCGCCACCATGCCGGAGTCCAGCCTACGTTTTCGCTTGGTCATCGCCCGCGCTTCCGATTCAACACCGGGTGATGTGAGCGGCATCGTGACGCGATTGCACACCGACACCGAGTTGTTCTGGTTGCTGAGCATCGCCCGACCTGTAGCGGCGACGCCGAAGGTGTGTCGTCGGTCGGTTGCCACTGGTCTGGCCCTTCTCATGCTGGATGACCACCTGAGGGTCCTCAGGGTCCTACCCATGGCCTCGGTTCCCCATACGCCGGGTACGGGCGTCCTGCGCAGAGACGGGGTCATCCAGACGTACCTGGGTGGCGTACTCCCTCCCCGTGCGCTGGCCGACACTGAGCGAATCGCCGAGTTGCTGATCACCGGCCACTCGTCGTACTTGGACACGCTTTGCCGAGCGCTGAGCGGCGATGAGACGCCCGAAGGCTTCGAGGCCGTGCCTGCTGACCATGAGCTTTATGACGCGGAGGCGGAGCGGTACTTCGCGCCCCCGCTCCCCGCCTGGTATCGTGCGGGTGTGCTCGTGCATCCTGTCGTCCCGAGCACCGAGACGACTTGAGATCCCAACGCTTTCGTTGCGATCGAGCCGAAGGCGAGTCGCTCCGCCACTTCCGCCGGTGGCCGCCTTGCACGTGTGCTAATTGATTAGCATATGCCGCCGGGCACGGTGGCCTTCCTGGGCTACGGCAGCACCCTCACCTAGGGTAGTAACCGCACCGTCACCCTTCTGCCGATTCGTTCTACCGCGGCATGCGCCGCGTGAACGGTCGCGAGCGCTGCCTCGAGCCGTAAGTCACGCGCGTCCGCGAGCCGCGCGCCGCCCGCGCAGGGCCGTACCCAGCGCCGGTGCAGTAACACGCCGTGTCCCACCTGCAGGAGGTTTTGCGGGTCGATGCCGCACATGGCCATGCCGCCCACTGCGCTCGCGTCGATCACGACCTCGAGGCCTGGGGCGGTAAGAATGGAATCGCGCTGCACCGCTCGGAGCGCCTCCAGTCCAGCGATGGTCGCCGCCGTCGCGTTTGTCAGCGCGGTCCAGTCGAACCTGAAAGTGCTGTTTGTGTCGGGCTATACGGGTGAGGCGGTGCTCCAGCACCGCCTGCTGGAACCGGGCGTAGCGTTTCTGCAGAAGCCGTTCACGCCGGACGTCCTGGCGCGCAAGACGCGCGCAGTGCTCGATGACGGCAAGGAGAGGTAGGCTGTCCCGAACGGTCGGCCATGGTCAGCCGACATGTTGCGCAACCCCTACGCGACCTTGCGACAGCTGTGATGCTCGGTGACCCGCTTCCCATTTGGTGCGTAATTCGGCCCATCCACCGTATAATCGGTGTCCGACTTCCGTCGCGCAGACGAGGGGTTACGCCTGCAGATGCTCCTCGAGCCGCACCGCACGCTCCCTTAGGGAACGCCAAAGGCCTGGTCGTACACCCGGTACCAATCCTCGAGAATCTGCTGCTGCGCTGCTTGAAGGCTTAGTTTGCCCGCACACACCTGATCGTGGAGATAGTTCTCCACCCTGTCTTTGAACCGCGCCCCGCCATCTGAAACGGTGGTCTTGTACGGCTCCGGCCAAAGATTTTTGGGGTCGGTTGGACTGCCACCGAGCTCCAAGGATATGAGGTGGTCCTCCTCGTAGTGTTGCAGGTCCTTGTCTCCGTACCCGTATTCACGAATCTGCTGCGCTTTGAGTGGGTTGGTGTAGCTCACAGGAGGCCGTATTGCCCTTGTGGACCATTGCAAACGGTCGGGGTTGCAGATGGTGGCTCCGATGTTGGCCTGCGTTATGTTGGGATTCGTGCCCCCGGGTGTGCGCACGGGGTCCGGATAAATGTCCATGGGCCCGACGCGTGCCGGATTCGCACTGAGCGTCGGACTGGGCGTTGCAGCGTCAACTGGGTGGAGATCTCGTTGTGAAATCCAGCCGACCTCGTCCTCAGGGGTCTCGATCTTCACGTAGCCCGTTGAATGCCGTAGACTGAGCACCGATACAACTGTTCCTTTGGCGACCGTCCCGGCGGTTGAGCTATTGCTCGCGGGTCCTGAGCGCAGCACGGAGTTTCGTGCGACTACCGCGGCCACGGCTTCTGGTGCGCCGACGTTCGGAGACGTCGGAGCCGTGGCGATAGTCGCACCGAGGCCGAGCGCCAGGGGCAACGCGGATGCAAGTCCAGCTAGCTTCAGGTTCATGAGTGGTCCTCCTCGACCATGCGCCGCGAGTCTCAGACCGCCTTGTCGACGCTCTTGCTGACTAAGAACGAGCTTCCGCTGATGCCTAGGAGCGTCAACACACTTCCCGGGATTTCCGGGAACGCGCCGGTGCCAGGCGAGGTGACCACGTACAGGAACGAGAGCGCAACGACGAACGTAAAGAGGAGAAGCTGGAACCGACCCATGCTTGCATCGCCGTCCTTGTCTGCGATCACATCCTTTAGGTCGATTCTCCCAGTATAGACACCCCGAAGCAAGGCGACTCCGAGGAGCGTGACAATCGCCAGTGCGACCCAACTCACCACCATGCGCAACGGTTCCACGTGGACCTCCTCCTTAGACTACGGCCCCGACGTGCCCTTCCGGGCTCGCGCTCGGACGGCAGAGACGACCTTCGAAGTCAGATATATGCTGTTGCTCGTCCCTAGGACGATGACCCCTGCGAGCGGGACAACAGGAAGCCGAACCATATCAGATCTCTTTGCTATGGACCTCACGTATAGCGATGCGATTGCGAGAGTGGTCACAAGCAGCTGCACCCGTCCAGCACTCGATCCGCCACGACCCCCGGGAGTCTTGTCCCGAAGCAAGCCGCGTACGGTAACAGTGCCCCTCAGCATGCCGACCGCCACGAGGGTCGACAACGCCAGCAGCCACAGCGCCCCGACGAGGCGGAGTGCTCCTTGCAGTGTGGTCATTTGTCCTCAGCCACCTCACCAATCAGCGCTGCCGTGGAATCTCTGCCTATTTGGCGGGCGGCAGGAGGTAGATCGCCCGTACGACGGCTCCCTCGCCAGTGGACCAGATTCCAATTCGTTCTCCGGGTTCGCCGAGCCACGCACTCCCCGGGTGACCGGTGCGCCGTTGACCTCGCACGACGGCCACGATCTCTCCACTGCGCACCTCCAGCGCGACTTCCTGAGCGGGTGTGAAGGCGGTCGTGGAATCTGAGCCTACTTCGATATCGCGAATCTCGAGCCGCCCGCCGGAGCTTAGCGGCTGTACGAACAGCGTCGTTTCTCGAAGCGAACCGGACGCACCCTTGATCGGGAGGGCGACCCAGGCCGATCGCGCGGGCTGCTGCCGGCGTGCCGGCTCACCCTTGGGCGTCGGTTCGGGATTGCGGCACGCGGATGCACCCAGCAGCAGGACCGCCAGCCGTGCCGGGAATGGCGTGTAGTTCACGGCGCTAACCCGTACAAGTGCCCCGCGGTCGTCGCCACAAACACCTGACCATCCGACACCGCCGGAATGCCCGGAATGGAACCGTTCAAGGTCAACTGCTTGATCACGACGGGTACCGGAACGTTGCGGAACCCGCCGTTGAAGCACGTGACCCCCCCGGCGACGTTCGGGTAGCTGCAAACGCTCGACGTCGAAGGCAAGACATCGGTGTCCGCGATCGCGTATAAGCGTCCTGAGCTGGTGCCGAGGTAGATCACACCGTTTGCGACGCTGGGGGCACCCGCTACGCCATCGAGATCCAGAATCCACCGGATTCGGTCCACGTCCGAGCTGCAGCAGTTCAGGGAGTACACGCGATTGTACACGATGCGCCCGGGAGCGTTGCCGGAGATGTCGGTGGGCGCAATCTCCGTGAGGTTCAGGCCGCCCGCCGTGATATACAGGTGGTCTCCGTCCAGAGCACCCATGCGCAGGAAGCGCGTATCGCCGTGCCCGTCCTGCTGAAACGGGAGGCTCGGCGCCATCGGGAAGCTCCAACGGGGACAGTCGAGTGTGTGCCCGGCGTACGAGCACGCTGGGTTCGAGAAGGGACCACCGGTCTTGATGTTCGCAGCGTGGACGTAACCGTCCTTCTGTACGCTGATCGCGAGACTCCCGCAACTCACCTGCCCGACCACCGGCGGAGAGGCCCAGTCCGGGTCCCAGTCCCAGTCGATGTGGACCGGTTGTATTTGCCACAGCACGGAGCCGCTATGCCAGTCGAGTTTGAGCAAGCTGTTGGTATAGTCCGGCGATGGAATCGGGCCTGGTGAGGCGCAGGACGCCGCACCATTCTGAAAGTGGCGACAGCTATTGCCGGTGGTGACCACGACGTTCCCGCTTGGCGTGATCGCGGGCGAGCTCCATATGCCTCCCCCGGCTGCCGACCCTATGGCGGAGAAGGCGAAAGCCGGATCGAGCGCGCCGGTCGCGAGATCGACGGCGAACAGACGGCCCGTCGTGATCGGGCTGTCCGGGTACTTCGCTGACACGCCAATGTAGGCTCGCCCGTGTGCGACCACTGGGGACGAATACCCGATCTTCGCCGTACCGCTCGCGGGCGCGATGACTGGAGACTTCCAAACGCACTGGCCTGTGGCCGCGTCCACGGCCCACACCCGCCCGTCTCCGCCATTGGAGTTGGGGTCGGGGGCGCCGAACACGACGACGGCACCGTGACCGGCGACCGCGTCGACGATCGCTGCGCTGGAGGCGATCCCAGGTCCCGACGGGTTGCCGCTGCCGGAGACGAGCATTGGGCTCGTGGTCGTGGCGCAGGCATCGCCGGGACTCGGTGCGACCGCCGGCGGGTACCGCCACCGGAGGGTACCCTGATTCGGCCCGCTGGCCCACACGGCATAGAAAACACCGTTCAGCCCACCGATGTATATCGTGTTGCCGTACGCGGAGGGTGAGGCGGTGAAGGAGCCGCCGGCAGGGATGGGAAAATCCCAATTGACATGGAGCGTCGCCGCACTCGATGCGTTCAGGATCGCCTCGTTCGGCTGACGTGAAAAGTGACGGTGATCGTAGCCGTACGCGCGCCAGCTCCGATCGATACAGCCGGCGCTCAGCGCGACGGCCAGCGCCAGGCCAGAGGGGAAGGAACGGCGCATGCCAGGGGTCCTCCGTCTCTACGGGCCGCCCTCGAGGACGTAGATCGCCCGTATGACGACGACGTCCCCGCGGTTCTGAAGTGAAACTGCACTCCCCTTCTCGAGCACCCAAAAGTCGCCGGGAAAGTGCTCAACGGTCTTCCCGTTGATCCTCGCGGTCAGGGCCCCACCGCGCAGCTCCATGACCACTCGCATCGGAATCGGCACAGAATCCGCTGAGCCCGGCCCCATGATCAGGTTGCGAATCACGAGACGGACCCTGGCGGTGCGAAACTGGAGCGCCAGCGGCGGTCCGCCCAGTAGGCCTTTCGTCAACACCTCATAGCCGTGCGTGGAGTCGGCCGGCCGCTGCGCTGCTGGTGCCTGGGCACCCGCACCTGTGGGCCACCCGAGCGCGACGGAGACAAGCGGTGCCCACAGGGCGGCTCTTGGAAGACGGTCTGCAACCATAAGAGGGCTCAGGGTCGTACTCCTCAGTGAACGAAGGGAATCCGGCGCACGCCCAGAAGGGCGAAGCACGAGTTCGTGAGGATGTTGCTCATGGCGACTTCCCGGTCGGCCAGATCGGCGTAGTGGTGGCGTGGGGGGCCGCCCGGGGGGCAGCCCTTGACGGGGTCGCACACGTCGATTCCCATAAGGAAACCGGATAGCGCCGCGGCCGCGCCCGGAGTGCGCTCCCCCGTATCCCCGATATGGGTAAAGAACGTGTTCGTCTCTCCGCCATGGCAGCCATTGCACGTCTTCAACGAGAACTTTCGCCGCGCCTCGACGGGATCGGTCATCGGCGGCGAGGTCAGTCCCGGCGCATTCCAGAAGACCGAGTTCGGCGGGAAGTCGACGTTGGACTTGGCACCCATGAAGGAATTGAAAATCCCGGGGAACCGCTCGGGGACGACGTGCTTGTCCGCCAGGATGTCCGCTTCCTTTGCGATGATGAACGCAGCAACTGTCACGGTTCCTACGGATCCATTTCGAAAACCGTCGTCGGGGGTTTGCTTGACGGTGACGAGGTCCAACACTCCCGGCGGAACGCTCCCGTTGCTTTGCAAACGAAATTCGCGCAGCTGCCAAGGTGAACCCAAGGCGATCTCATTGGTCCGCAGCTGGTTTAGGGAGCTTTCGTTCGGCAGCTGACCGGGATTGGAGCCGTGATCGGTGAAGTCCCGCGTGATCAGTTCGAGTGCGGCGTTATATGGATCGCTGCCCACCGCGTTGAGGTCCAGGTTCTTCCACCGCTGCTCCCAGGACTTCACTGCTGCGCAGGAGCCTCCCTTGATTCCATATTCGAAAATGACTGTGAAGCGCATGCTGTTGCACGGTCCCGCAGCGGTCTTCTCCAGTAAGCCGAAGACGAATCGCCCCTCGCCGGCGCTGCCTGCGACGCCGTAGCCGATCTTGTCGGCGAGATCCGGCCGATTCACAATCGCCAGGAGCCGGGCGGGGAACTGGTCCACGTCGAGGGTCGAGCCCGAGAGCCGCTGCCAGCTGTCGATGATCCGCGTCTGCAGCTGCATTCCCCTGGCCGGCTCATTGACGATGAACCCGTTGGCCTCCTGGGCGAGGATCCAGCTGGAGAGCCATTGCAGCGTGTAGTCTTCCGGCGTCATCCCGGTCCCGTGAGACATCTCTCGCATGAGGTGACCAAAGGTCCACGGGCCTCCTTTGGCGCCCACACCGGTGCAGGCGTCGAAGGTCCGGTGCGGGTCATCCACCACGCCCGGATCCACGACCATCAGTGATTTCGTCGCGTCGATCGCCACGGGTGGTGGGGGAGGGGGAAAGACAGGGAGGATCGGGATGCCGAACGCGCGCTGGAACGCGAACCGCTCCCTGGGATCGAGGGCGGGGCCCGGAACGATCAGAACGGGCGTCTTGACGATGTCCACGCCCGCAACCTTCGCGGCCTCGAAGAGTTGAGGCGTGTCGGCGAGCCGCGTCGTCCTCCCCACGCTGTCGGTGAGTGCTCGGAATGTGGCGGGCGCCTGGGTCCTGAGCGCCTCTAACACGTCTCTGGCCGGCACGATATCCCGCGGGCCTCGACGGACCAATTGCCGCTCGTCTGTGGACCTCACGATCCTCGCCGACGCGCCGAGCGAGCGGCGGATCGACTGCCACGCCGAGTCGGTTGCCATGCGGAATTGAGCGGTGAAAACGCCATCGCCCTTCACCTTGTCGGGAGGCTGTCCGCCATCGTTGAACTTGACCGGTCCTTGCTCCAGCGGAATGGTGATGTCGCTCAGGCGTGTCCTTCCCGCGAGAGCGATCTCGCCGATGACGATGTTGGGTCTTGGAGTAAGGAAGAGACGGATCTCGGAGACCTGGTCGCCCATTCCCTCGACGGTCGCCGAGGTCGGGGCTGGCAACCGGCCTTCTCTGAACGCCGCTCCCAGCAGTCGCCGGAAGGTGCTGCTGTCCATCCCGAAATGACGGTTGGACTTGCCCAACTGGTCGAGCCTGGGGTCCTGGGCGGAGGCGACCGTACACAGCCCCAGCGTGATTGCGACAAGGATTCCGCGCAGCCCGCGGGATGGCGTGGAATGACGCATGACTGACCTCCCTTTGTACGCTTCGATCGTACGATCCCTGTTAGGCCTTCCACCTTTGGCTAGCCTAAGGCGCATCCGTTCCCCCAGCGTGACGCGCAAGTGACCGGACCGTTCCCGTGAGACGTCCAGTCCCACTGAGGCAGCTCAAGCGGCCGCCGGGGCGCCTACTGGCAGGCCGCAATCCGACGCCGTATGATGAACCTCCCGACCTTCCGGGAGTCTCCCTGACTGACGTCTTGACCCAGCTTCGGGTCGCTCTCGCCGATCGCTACCAGATCGAGCGCGAGATCGGACGGGGAGGAGGCGGGACCGTGTACCTCGGCCACGACCAGAGGCACGACCGCGCCGTCGCGATCAAGGTGCTCGCCTCGGACGTGGCGAATGCCGTGGGTATCGAACGGTTCCTCCGGGAGATTCACGTCGCCGCGCACCTGCAGCATCCCGCCATCCTGCCGTTGCACGATTCGGGGCAAGCCGGCGGGTTGCTGTACTACGTCATGCCCTACGTGGCGGGCGGCTCCTTACGGCAGCGTTTGGAGCGCGAGATCCAGCTGCCACTGGACGAGGCGCTCCGAATCACGCGGCAGGTCGCAAGCGCACTCGATTACGCCCACGACCAAGGCGTTCTGCATCGGGACATCAAGCCTGAGAACATCCTGCTTCTGGACGGACACGCCGTCGTGGCGGACTTCGGGATCGCGCGCGCGTTGGCCACCGCGGACGGCGAGAAGCTGACGAGGACGGGGCTCGCGGTCGGCACGCCGGGCTACATGAGTCCGGAACAGGCGGGCGGCGCCGGCCAGGTGGACAAGCGGAGCGACGTGTACAGCCTGGGGTGCGTGGCGTACGAGATGCTCACCGGCAGTCCTCCGTTCACGGGCCCCACGCCCCAGGCGGTCATTGCACGTCATCTCGCTGACCCGGTCCCACCGGTGCGCACCGTGCGCCGGACGGTTCCCGTGCCGGTTGAAGTAGCGATCCTGCGTTCCCTCGAGAAGGTCCCGGCGGACCGTTTCGCCTCGGCCGGCGCTTTTGCGATGGCTCTCGACGCGTCCGGACGCGAAGTGCCCGCGTGGTTGACCCGGCGGCGCCTCCTGACCGTGGCGTCGGCAATCGGCGTCGCGTTTGCACTTGGCGCCGTGTGGGTCATCCGAGGCGGGACGGCCGCGCACGCTGGCCCCGGAACCGACTCCGGCGTCGACACGGCGCGGTACGTGATTCTGCCGTTTGCGCACGAGGGCGGAATTGCACCCCTTGGCGAGGCAGAGCTGCTGCAGGACGCGCTGACGCGCTGGAGCGGGATCGCGGTCGTGGATCCGTTCCAGTTGCGGGACGCAATCGCGCGGCGCAAGGTACCGGTCGCAAGCGGCGCCGACGCACGCCAGGTGGCGCTCGGCCTTGGCGCTGGGCGCTACGTCCGCGGCGAACTGTCCCGCGTCGGAGACTCGATCCGCGTCTATGCCGCCGCGTACGACGCGGCCGGTGGCACCCTCGCGCACGACGCCGCGGTGAGGCTCGCCTCGGACGGATCCGGATCCGATCGGGCATTCACCGCGCTGGGCGACGCGCTGCTGTTCGGCTCGTCCGGGCCCGGTGCGCGTGCCGGCGCCCGCACGGGAACCACTTCGCGTCCCGGTCGCCAGGCGTTTGCTCGCGGCCAGGCTGCCGTCTATTCGTGGGCTCTCGAAGACGCCGATTCGGCCTTCAGTGCCGCGACGCGCTACGATCCGGACTACGCGGAGGCATTCCTCTGGCTCGCCCAGGTCCGCTCCTGGTCCGGCGCCCCCGTCGCCGCGTGGCAGTCCGCCGCGGAGCGCGCGGGCGCCCGGCGCGCGCGGCTCGGCGGGCGCGACCAGGTCCTTTCGGATGCGCTCGTCTCGCTCGGGCGCGGCGATCGGGCGCAAGCGTGCGCGACGTGGGGGCGCCTGACGGCGGCCGCGTCACACGACTTCGCGCCATGGTATGGGCTGGCCACCTGTCTCACGCACGACGACGGGGTGATACGCGATGTCACAAGTCCGTCCGGGTGGCGGTTTCGCAGCAGCTATCAACAAGCGACGCGAGCGTACGAGCGTGCCTTCCAATTGTTGCCGTCGATTCACAGGGGCTTGAGCGCTGGATCCTACGCGTCGGTGCGCAGGCTACTGAGGACTGACGGTAGCCAGATACTGGCCGGTCGAGCGGTCGCTCCGGACACGACCTCCTTCCTGGCGCGCCCGTCGTGGCAGGGCGACACACTCGTCTTCGTCCCCTACCCGCAGCGACTGTTCCTCGGTCGGGGAGACGTGCCTGCAGGGTTGGGTCTCGCGATACGACGCGAGCGTCAGCTGTTTCACGATATCGCCACGGCGTGGGCGACGGCATTCCCGCAAAGCAGCGAGGCACAGGAAGCGTTAGCGATCTCGCTCGGACTCTTGGGTGACCCGGCCGCTCTCGACACGCTCGGGCGCGCACGCAGTTTTGCTTCCGAGCCCGGCGATCAGGTCCGGCTCGCCGGTACGGAGGTGTGGATGCGCGTCAAGTTCTCCGCGCCGGCGGACATCGCGGGCCTGCGTCGCGCGCGTG
>WNGK01010105.1_pt1 | contig 12270 bp, 15 predicted proteins | sample 5400601 | NCBI WGS metagenome assembly WNGK01 (sample SAMN13153376, study PRJNA577476) | soil metagenome | isolation source: 60 cm soil or saprolite under Garry oak tree replicate 1 | place: USA:California | collected 2016-06-15
GCTCGACAGCCTGCACCACTTCACCGAGCACATGCGCCACCGCCACCGCGTGCACGAGCTCGAGGCCGAGGTCTCGCGGCTGCGCGCCCACCTTGACCAGGTGCTCGAGATGCCGAGGGGCGAGGCGCTGAAAGGCGAATCCGAGAAGCCATCGCTGCCGCAGGCCGATCTCGCCGCCACCGATGCCGAGATGGCCGCGATCGAGCCCGAGCCGGCAGACTCCAGGCCGGCCAAAGCGGCGAAGAGCAAGCGCGCGAGGCTGCTGCCGGAGCCCTCGGCTGAAGCCCCCACCACAACCCCAACCACGAACGGCGACCACGGCGGCATCACCGCCGAGCCGGAAGAAGTCGCCGCGACGGCGACAGCCACGAACGACGTCGGATAACCCAGGATAAATAGACGTAACCCATGGCCGAACGTCGCCGCGCCGGTCGCCTTGTCGTCCCTACACGCCAGGTCCCGGCAGACAAGGCGCTGCTCGAGCGCAGCACCATCGAAGAGCTCGCGCACCACGCCGACCCGTGGCGCGTCCTGAGGATCCTCTCCGAGTTCGTCGAAGGCTTCGATGCGCTCAACGACGTCGGCCCGGCGATCACGGTCTTCGGCTCGGCGCGCACCGAGAGAGACGATCCCTACTACGCGGCCGGTAGGGCGCTCGGCGCGGCGCTCGCGCAGCGCGGATTCGCGGTCATCACCGGCGGGGGCCCGGGCATCATGGAGGCCGTCAACCGCGGCTGCCACGAGGCCGGCGGCCTGTCAGTCGGATGCAACATCGAGCTCCCGCGCGAGCAGGCGCTGAACCCGTACGTCGACCTCGGCGTCGAGTTCCGCTATTTCTTCGTGCGCAAGAACATGTTCGTCAAGTACGCGCGCGGGTTCGTCATCTTTCCCGGCGGCCTCGGCACGCTGGACGAGCTGTTCGAGTCGCTCACGCTCGCGCAGACGGGCAAGATCGAGCACTTCCCGATCGTGCTTTTCGGAACGAGCTACTGGAAAGGCCTGCTCGACTGGATGCGCGCGGTCGTGCTCGGGCATGGGGCGATGTCGCCCGACGACTTCAACCTGGTCAGCCTCACCGACGATCCCGAGGAGGCGGCGGAGATGGCGACGCGGCCTCTGCCCGTCGAGATCGAAGAGCCCCGCGAGCAGACCGGCGAGCCAAAGGCTGGCGCCCAATAGCCACAGCAGCGACGGCGCCGCTCACCCTCTACTTCCTGGCCGACGGCGCGCAAGACGATTCGACCGTCGTGCAGCGCATCACGCAATTCCTCGATTCGGCGACCCGAACGCTTGAAATCGCCATCTATGACCTCCGCCTTGAATCGGCCCCGGCCGACGCGCTGCTCGCATCGATACGGGCGGCCATCAAGCGAGGCGTGCAGGTGCGTCTCATGTTCAACGAGGACCACGCGCAGAAGATCCCGGTGCCGCCGCCGCCGGAGATCGACTTCGCTTTTGTCGACAAGCTGAAGGCTGCGGGCGTTGCCGTCACACCCGTGCCGGGCATCCCCGACCTCATGCATCACAAGTACGTGGTGCGCGACAGCGCAGCGGTGCTCAGCGGATCCACCAACTGGACCAACGACTCATGGACGCGCGAGGAGAACGTCATCGTCACCGTCGCCTCGCCAGAACTCGCGAGCGCGTACACGCAGGACTTCGAGGGACTCTGGCGGCAGCCGGTGGTTGCCACTTCGGGACGCGTGAACCAGGGCTGGGTGCAGCTCGCCGACGGCACAGGTGTCCGTGCCTACTTCTGTCCAGGGCGCGCGCTGAAGCTCGTGCATTCGATGTCGCGGTCCATCGCGTCGGCGCGCAACCGCATCCGCGTGTGCTCGCCCGTGATCACCTCGGGCCCCATCCTCGGCACGCTCGCCGAGGCCATCGAGCATCACAGCGCCGACATCTCCGGTGTGTACGATGCGACCCAGATGGACGAGGTGCAGAGCCAGTGGGCGGAGCAGTCCACCGCGTCATGGAAGATCGTGGCTTTCAAGACCATCGTCGCCTCGGCACGCTTCGGCTCGAAGCGCTCGACGCCCTACTCGAGCGGATCCGTGCACGACTTCATGCACGCCAAGATCCTGGTCGCCGACGACTACGTCTACATGGGCAGCTTCAACCTGTCGCACAGCGGTGAGATGAACGCCGAGAACGTGCTGCAGGTCCAGAGCAAGACGATCGCGGACCAGTGCGCGGCCTACGTCGAGCAGATGACGGCGCGCTACGGCGGCCCGCACGTGACGAGCCCCTAAGCGCTGCCGAGAGCGCGTTTCCTCTGGCTCGGCGCCGGACTGGCCGCGCTGGCGCTCCTCGCTGCGACCTTCGCGCTGCTCCGCCTGCAGCCGACGAGCGGAACGCTGCTCATCGTGGCTTCGGGTCACTCGGCTGATTCGATCGCCGGCGCGCAGCTTCGCATCCAGGGTCCCGCGGGCTGGTCCGCGGTCGGCACGGTTTCCGGCTCGGTGCCCGCGGCGCCAGACGAGCGCGAGCTGCTCGCCGTGCCGGTGCCTGCCGGCACGTACACCGGCATCAGCCTGGGCGACGACATCGCGCGGGTCGACATCGATGTGGCCGCGGGGCAGGTCGAGCCCGTCCTCATCGGCATCGAGGGCGGAAGGCTCATCGCCGGCGCCGCCTATGCGGGCAACGACCAGCTGAACCTCGGCCTCGGCGAGCTTGCAGGCAAGTTCGTCGCCATGCCCGCGTTCGCGCTGCAGGACCAGGACGGCAAGCCGTTCGACAACGCGACGGCCGCGGGCCAGGACCTGGTCGTCGCCGCCTTTCACACCACGTGCCACCAGACATGCCCGCTCTACACGGCCCTCTTCTTCCAGCTGCAGCGCAGGCTGCCAGGAGGCGTACGGCTGGTCGAGGTCACGACCGATCCAGGCACCGACACGCCGGCCGCGCTGCACGCCTACGCGCAGTCGATCGGGGCGGGTTGGACGTTCGCGACCGGCTCGGCCGACGCGCTGACCGCGTTCTGGAAGCCGTTCGGCGTCGAGCTCGCGACCGGCGACAGCCACGTGTCGACGCTCGCGCTCGTCGACAGGCACGGTTACGTGCGCCTGGTCTATCGCGGCGTCCCGGCCGTCGGCCACGACCTGCCGCCGCAGCTCGTCACCAGCCTCGGCGCCGATGGCCTGCACGAGCTCGCGTCCGGAGGCGACGGATGGGGATCGGCCGAGGTGCTGAAGGCGCTGCTCACGATCACAGGTCCCATCGAGCCGGCGACCCAGCCCGGCGGCCGCGCGCCCGCGTTCTCGCTCACCGCCACCGATGGCACCCGCGTAAGCCTCGGATCGCTCGCGGGCAAGCCGCTGGTGATCAATTTCTGGGGCACGTACTGCCCGCCGTGCAAGGCCGAGATGCCCATGCTTCAGCGGGTGATGGCGGCGCAGTCGTCGGCCCAGCTCGTGCTGGTGAACGAGGGCAACAGCACGCAGGCGGCCACCGACTTCCTGCGCGCGCTGGGCGTGACGAGCCAGTCTCTGCTCGACTCCGATCTTTCAGTCGGCCACGCGTACGGAGCGATCGCGCTGCCCACGACCGTGTTCGTCGCCACCGACGGCACCATCGCCTCGCGCCAGGTGGGCCAGCTCGACGAGCGCGTCCTGGATGCGGAACTCGCCACTCTGGGACACTAAACCGGCATGACTGCGGTCGCGCTATCTCGACGCGTCTTCCTGCTGGCCGCGATCTTCGCCTATCTGCAGATCGCCCTGGGAGGCGTCGTTCGCGTGACCGGTTCCGGCCTCGGATGCCCCGACTGGCCGCTCTGCCACGGAAGGCCTTACCCGCCCGCGGACCTGAACGCGATCATCGAGTACTCGCACCGCACGGTCGGCGCGATCACCGGCGTGCTCATCATCGCCACCGTCGTGGCGGCGTGGGCCGTGTTCCGCACGAGGCGCCCGGCGGTCGCGTGGCTGGCCACCGCGTCCGTGATCGCGGTCGCGGTGGAAGGCGCCCTCGGTGGCGTCGTGGTCGTGAGCGAGCTCAAGCCGTGGCTGGTGGCGGTGCACCTCGGGCTGGCGATGATCATCCTCGGCTGCCTCCTCGCCACCGCGGTCCTGTCCATGCCGCAATCGCCTGGCATCGAGAACGCGTCGTTCAGGAGGCTCGCGTCGGCGGCGGTGGCCGGCACGTTCATCCTGCTTCTCTCCGGATCGAGCGTCGTGGCGACGCAGTCCGACGGGAGCTGCCGTTCATGGCCGGTGTGCGATCTCTCCAGCGTCAACACCTTCGCGCTCCTGCACCGAGGCGTGGCGCTCGTCGCGGGCGTGCTGCTCATCGTGTTCCTGGTGGCCGCGTATCGCCGCGGCCTGCGGTTTTTCGCGGTCGCGACCGCGATCGTCCTGCTGCTGCAGGTGGCGATCGGTGCCGCCGCGGCGATAACCGACGCCGCCGCGGCCAACGGGCTCCACGTGGCGATCGCGACCCTGGTCTGGTCAGGCGTGCTCACGACCGCCCTGCTTGCACTGCCGCGAGCTGATCGCGCGAGCGCGCCCGTACTTCAAATTCAGAAGACGCCCGTATGAACGCGACAGCGGCGACGGCCACCACCAGTACCGTGCGGCTGGCGCGCGACTACCTGAGCCTGCTCAAGCTCCGGATCGTCGTGCTGCTCGACGCGACCGCGGTCGCGGTCATGATCCCCGCGGCGCACGGCCACCCGAGCCTGCTCGCGGTGATGGCGGTGCTCGTGGGCGGCACGCTCGCGGCCGGTGGCGCGCACGCGGTCAACTGCTGGTTCGACCGCGACATCGACGCCGAGATGACCCGCACGCGCCGCCGCCCAATCCCGGGCGGAAGGATCCCGGCCTCGCACGCGCTGGTCATCGGCATCGCGCTGAACGGGCTCGCGTTCGGGGTGCTGTGGGCGTGGGCGAACCTGCTCGCCGCGTCCCTCGCGCTCGCGGGCGCGCTCATCTACGTCTTCGTCTATACGGTCTGGCTCAAGCGCTCGACGCCGCACAACATCGTCATCGGCGGCGCCGCCGGAGCGATACCCCCGCTGGTGGGTTGGGCCGCGGCGACGGGCAGCCTCGACGCCACCGCGTTTGCCTTCTTCGGCGTGATCTTCTTCTGGACGCCTCCGCACTTCTGGTCTCTCGCGCAGATCATCAAGAGCGACTACGCGCGGGCGCGAATACCGATGCTTCCGGTCGTCTCGGGCGAGCGCTCGGCCAAGCGCCAGAGCGCCGTCTACGCGCTGGCGACGGCGATCGTCAGCGTGGTGCCGTTCTTCACCGGGTCGGCGGGCACGGTCTACCTCGCCGGTGCGGCGGTGCTGGGCTGCGGGCTGTTCGGCGTCACCCTCCTCGACCTGAGCGGCGGCCGCCGCTGGACGCGCCGCCTGTTCGCCTATTCGATCGTCTACGTGGCGGCGCTGTTCGGCCTCTTCGCAGTCTCGCCCTTCTTTCCATAGCAGCAGTGGAGATCGTCCGCCTCCACCTGTCGGTGATCCACTCGCTCAACCACATCCCGGTTCACGGCTTCGTGATCAAGCACCCGAGCGTGGGCGCGATCCTGGTCGACACCGGCGTCGGCTATCCCGAGGAGCTCGTGAGAGAGTGGAAGGTCGTCAACCGTCATGTGGCCGACGCGCTGGCCGAGCACGACCTGAGCCCCGCCGACGTGCGCATCGTCGTCAACACGCATCTGCATTTCGATCACTGCGGCCAGAACGCCGTTTTCAAACACGCGCCGTTCTACGTCCAGCGCGCTGAGCTCGATCGCGCGCGGAAGGAGAACAACATCACCAACCAGTGGTTCGACTTCGCGGGCGCGAAGTACGAGCTGCTGGACGGCGACGCCGAGATCGCCGAAGGCGTGCGCGCGGTGGCCACGCCCGGCCACACCGTCGGACACCAGAGTGTCATCGTCGAGTCCGACGAGGGAGACGCCGTGATGATCGGCGACGCCGCGTACACCGCGCGCATCTATGAAGAGGGCGACCATGCGGACCTCCGCCAATGGACGGGCCAGTACTCGGACCGCGAGTCATGGTCGCGCTCGCTGAGCGCGCTGCACGACATGCACCCGCACACGGTGCATTTCTGTCACGACACCCGCGTCGCGGGGCAGCACTCATGAGCGCGTTCGGTCCGTTGATCAGCGCGGACTGGCTGCACGAGCACATCGACGATCACGACGTTCGCGTCATCGACTTCCGCTGGTACCTCGTCGGGCGCAAGGGCGCGGAGGAGTACGCGAAAGGGCACATCCCAGGCGCGGCATTTGTCGAGCTCGATGACATCACGGGCAAAGGGCCGGGCCGGCACCCGCTGCCCACACTCGATCAGTTCCAGGCCGCGATGCGAACGGCGGGCGTCGACGACGCGACTGCGGTCGTCGTCTATGACGACGTCGGCGGCTCGGTGGCCGCGCGCCTGTGGTTTCTCCTGCGCTGGTTCGGGCACGAGCGCCAGGCAGTGCTCGACGGCGGCCTGCAGGCCTGGGGCGAGCCGCTCGAGACGGCCGCGCAGCACGTTCGCGAGGGCGGTTTCACCGCTCGCCGGCCCGACCGGTCGCGGATCCTCGACTTCGATGAGGTCGCCCAGCAACGCGGCGTGCCCGTGATCGATTCGCGCGCGGGCGAGCGCTACCGCGGCGAGAAGGAGCCCGTCGACCCGAAGGCCGGGCACATCCCCGGCGCGCGCAACGCACCGTTCGCGGGCAACCTGCAGGAGGACGGCCGGTTCAAGTCACGCGACGAGCTGCGCCGCCGATTCGAGGAAGTTGGCGTCGACCCCGAGAAGGGCGCGGTGGTGTACTGCGGCTCGGGGGTCAACGCGTGCCACAACCTGCTCGCGATGGAGCTCGCGGGCGTCAAGAACGTGCGCCTGTACGAAGGCTCGTGGAGCGACTGGTCCAGCCGAGACGCCCCCGTGGCGACCGGCGCCGAGCCCAGTTAGCATTCGCCAGTGATCCTCAAGGGCAAGCGCGTGCTGCTCGCGGGAATGAGCGACCGCCGCAGCATCGGCTACGCGATCGCGATGGAGCTGCAGAAAGAAGGCGCGGAGCTTCTGCTCACGAGCTTCGGCCGGATGATGACCATCACCGAGATGACGGCGAAAAAGCTCAATCCGGTGCCTGACATTCTCGAGATGGACGTGCAGAAACCGAGCGATATCAAGGCTGCGGTCGAAGAAGTTTCGAAACGTTGGGACCGGCTCGACGGGCTCGTGCATTCTGTTGCATTCGCGCCGCAGGATGCGCTCGGCGGTCAGTTCCTCAACACGCCCTGGGAAAGCGTCGCCACGACGCTGCAGGTCAGCGCGTTTTCATTCAAAGAGCTGGCGGCTGCATTCCTGCCCTTGATGAAAGAGCACGGCGGATCGATGATCACTCTCGACTTCGACAATTCGACGCAGGCGTGGCCGAAATATGACTGGATGGGCGTGTCAAAAGCTGCGCTCGAATCCGTCACGCGGTACCTCGCGCGCGACCTCGGCCGCTACAAGATTCGCGTCAACGCGATTTGCGCCGGACCGCTCGCGACGCTCGCGGCCAGCGGCATTCCAGGCTTCAAGGATTTCGAGGGCGAGTGGGAGAAGCGGGCGCCGCTGGGCTGGAGCCTCCAGGACCGCTCGCCAGTGGGCCGCGCGGCCGCCGTGTTGCTCTCCGACTACCTGAACCTGACCACCGGCGAGCTCCTGCACGTCGACGGCGGCTACCACGCAATGGGCGCGGAGCTGCCACCCAGGTAAATCGCCTGCCTGGCACAACATATAGTGCCAGGGCAACGACAATCGCGCAACATCATGTTAGGCTCTCTCGCATCCTGATTTTCTGGAGGGATGCAGTTTGCGGGATTGCCTGGTGATCTACGTGGACGCGGCCCTCGACAGGAACGGCCGGGCCGGGTGTGGCCTGGCCGTTTTTGTTAGAGGCCGAGCGGTATACACGGAATCGTTCGGCTTTTCGCACCTCGGCGGTTCGGCCCAGCTGGAGGCGCACGTGTGCGCCGGAGCGCTCGACCTGGCCGCCGCGCGCTGGCCTCATCATCGCGTCATCGTCCGCACGGATTGCGCGCCGGTCGTGCGCAGTCGAATGCCGTCGAGCGACAGCTTCCGCATCGCGGTGCACGAAGTTCGCGAGCGCTGCAGGCGAGGCTGGCGGGTGGCTCGTTATGTGAGTCGTAAAGCGAATCCTGCACACGAGCTTGCACGCGAAGGGCTCAAGAGCCTGTCGCGTCAGCAGGCTGTGCTCGTCGCCGCATGACCTGAAGTTCATCGACCTGGCCGCGATTATTCGCGCGGTTATACTGCCGGCATGCCCAGAGGAAAACGCAGGCTTGGTGGTCATGAACTCGTCGAGCAATTGAATGCCGCCGTCGCGCAACTGATCAAAGAAAACCGCAAGTTGAAGCGCCAGGTTGAAAAGTTGAGCGTGCGCGCAACATCGGGCGCAAGCGGTGTGGTCGATCGCGGATTGCGAGGCATTCAGAAGCGCGTGCAGAAGGCCCTCACGACAACGGAGAGGCGCAGGCGGCGCAGAGGACCCGCAGCCGCGGCGGCGACGAAGAAAACCACGCGCAAGAGGAAGGCCGCTTAGAGGCGCAGCCGGAGCCGTCGACGGATCTTCGGCGCCCATGCGGCCGATCTGCGGGCTCCGCTCCTGCGCTGCTCGCTCACGCAGTGGTCCAATGCGTTCGCTCCGCTGCTCGTCGCGTCGCCCGCATCTCAGCCACCTGGATCGCCGAATCTCTCGTCGCCGATCTCCGGCCGCGCCTCTAGGCCCGGTAGTTCGCTCCAGGCGCTGGGCCTTCCATGTGCTTCGCCGTGCGGTACGCATCGACGATGCTGTACGCCCACAGCGTTCCGCCACCCAGCTCCATCGGCACTCCGACAGCGAGCCCGATGACGCTGAGGTCGAGGTCGAGGCCGAAAAACTGCAGGCCGAGGACGCCGACCAGGTACCCGATGCCCTTCATGTTGTGGCCGAGATAGAAGTGGCCCATGCCTGGGATCACGGCGAGCAGCGCGGCGATGCGCGGATCCTTGCGCGCCTGGGGCCGCGAGTAGTACCAGGCTCCTGAGGCGGGCGCTCCGCATCGAGGGCACGGCGCAGTCGGATTGGTGAGCACGGCCCCGCAGCGGCCGCAGAGGACTTCGGAAGCCATCACCTTAGTTATACCCATCCTCCCGTCCATCCTTGCGGCCTGCTAATTTGCGAGTCGTGGATCTCAGCTTCACGAAGGAAGAGGAGTCCTTCCGGGAAGAGGTTCGGTCCTGGCTCGACGAGAACCTGCCTCCCGAGTGGGGTCACCGTGGTGTTGGCGGCTATCGCGAGGACGACGACGAGGACCTGCAGCGACGCTGGCAGCGCATGCTCCACGAGGCCGGCTGGCTGAAGCTCGGCTGGCCGAAAGAGGCGGGCGGCCGCGGCGCCACGCCTGTGATGCAGGCGATCTACCAGGAGGAGATGGCTCGCGCCGGCGCGCCCGAGATCCTCGGCAGGCTCGGCGTGACGCTTCTCGCCCCGACGCTACTCGGATACGGCACTGAGTGGCAGAAGGACGAGTACATCGACCGGATCCTCAGCGGCGACCTGGTCTTCTGCCAGGGATTCAGCGAGCCCGACGCGGGCAGCGACCTCGCCGGCCTGCGCACGCGCGCCGAGCGCAAGGACGGCAGGTGGGTGCTGAACGGGCAGAAGACCTGGTCCAGCGGCGCGCACTACGCGGACAGGCTGGAAGATCGCGATGGCGGTCTTCGGCTTCGAGCGCGGAGGGCTCGCGCAGGCGGCTCGCTTCGAGCGCGCGGTGGGCGAGCTGGCCGCGCTCGCGCGGAACCACGGGGCGGGCGCCGACGCCACGACCCGACAGCGTGTCGCGCAGGCGCAGATCGACGCCCATGTCTTCAAGGTCATCGGCTTGCGCAACCTGACGCGCGCCGAACATGGGCATCCGCCCGGCCCTGAGGCGAGCCTCACCAAGCTCTACTGGAGCGAGATGGACAAGCGCATGCAGGAGCTCGCGGTCGGGCTTCAGGGCGCGTACGGCGCGCTTGCGCCGGAGTCGCCGTTCGCGCTCGAGGACGGCCGCTGGCAGTACGGCTGGATGTGGTCGCAGGCGGAGACGATCTACGCCGGCTCGTCCGAGATCCAGCGCAACATCATCGCCGAGCGTGTGCTCGGCCTCCCCAGGGGGCGCTGACCTTGGCCGCGACCGACGTCGTCGACAGGATCAAGTCGCACATCGGCAAGACGCAGGAGCCGGTGACCGCGACCGTCGAGGCCGGTCATCTCAAGCGATTCGCCGAGTCCATCGGCGACCCCAACCCGCGCTGGCTCGAGGAGGCGCCGCCGACGTTCCTGGTCGCGATCGCGCCGACCTCCTACCACCTCGACGAGGCGGAGGAGTACGGCAAGGGCTGGCTGAACGGCGGCAACCGCTTCGAGTATCTCGAGGCGGTGAAGGTGGGGGACAGGATCACGGCGACCGGCAAGGTCGCGGACGTTTACGAGAAGAGCGGATCGAGCGGGAACCTGCTGTTCATCATCTTCGAGACCGAGTACACCAACCAGCACGGCCGCACGGTGGCGCGGCTGCGCGGTACGGCGATCCGGCGATGAGTGAGGCGGTGAAGGCCGGCGACGAGATCCCGGAGCTCGTCAAGCACCCGACCACGCGGCAGCTGGTGCAGTACGCCGGCGCGTCAGGCGACTTCTACGAGATCCACTACGACCAGGACTTCGCGCGCGGCGTCAACCTGCCCGGCGTGATCCTGCACGGCCTGCTCAAGGCCGGCTACCTGGGCCAGCTGCTCACCGACTGGATCGGCGACAGGGGCACCTTGAAATCGTTCGAGGTGAGCTACCGCGGCATCGACGTGCCGGACAAGCCGTACCGATGTCGCGGCCGGATCACGAAGGTCGACGGCAAGGACGTCGAGCTCGAGGTGTGGGGCGAGGACGAGAACGGCCAGAAGACCACGCTCGGGTCCGCCACGGTGCAGCTGGCCTGATGGCGTTCTTCTATACGCTGCTGAAGTTCATCCACATGGCGGCGGCGATCGTCGCGGTCGGGTCCAACATCACATACGGCGTGTGGAACGCGCTTGCCGCCCGCCAGCCCGCGCACATGAGCTTCATGCTCAAAGGGATCAAGTTCCTCGACGACCGGATCGCCAACCCGGCCTACGGGGTGCTGTTCCTCACCGGGCTGCTGCTGATCTTCGTCGGCCACTGGTCGATCACCTCGCTCTGGATCATCGTCGCCATCGTCCTGTTCGTCGTGGTGGCCGTGATCGGCTTCGGCGTGTTCTCGCCGCTGCTGAGGGACCAGATCAGGTTGGCCGACGCGGGGGACACCAGCTCGCCCGAGTTCACGCGCCTGTCGAGGAGGAGCCGCATGCTCGGCCCGATCCTCGGGATCGTGGTGATCGCGATCCTCGTCATGATGGTGTTCAAGCCCAGCCTGTAAGCCCTCATCGCGAGAAGAACAGAGGCGTCGATCACGCAGTAGCCGCCGGCGATGACTGACGGCGGGTTTCCCGACGGGATGTGAGTCCACGGCGCGACCGGCAGCCAGTACCAGTTGCCGAAGCTGGTGCCGAAGATCTCCAGCTCGCCCGTGGCGATGAAGATGGCCGCGAACAGCGCCCAGCGCGGTGAGCGGAGCACGAACCAGACGAACACGGGCAGGCACATCGCTCCCTGCAGGTCGAAGCGGCCGGTCAGGATCGGCAGCACCGTGAGACCGGCAACGGCCCACGCGCCGGCGGCCGCGAGCACGAAATGCGCGACACGTTTGCCGTGCTGCTGCACGACCGGCGTGGTCATCGCGAGCAGGCCGAACAGGTACACGAGGCCGTGCCCTGGTGGCACGAACAGGGGCACGTTGTGCAGGCGGTAGCGGTACACGCCCCAGATCAGAGAGCCGAAGACCTCGAAGCCCGTCGCGACGATGACGCACATCCACACCTGGAGGCGCTGCTCCCGCGGCGCCTTCAGCGTCGCCAGGTAGAGCACGACGAACGTGAGCGCGCCGAGCGCCCACTGCTGCCACAGCGCGCCGATGCGGCTGTCGGCGAGCAGCAACAAGGGCGTGTAGGTCAGCAGGTAGGCGTGCAGCCAGTAAGGCTTGAGTCTGGCTGGCAAAGCGCTCCGAATGTTAGACGCCCTCACCCTACCCTCTCCCGAAAGCGGGAGAGGGGACACGTGGGGGGAATTGCTCCCCCCACGCTCTGGAAACTACTTGATCGTTCCGCGCTCGTTGATGATGCTTCCTTGCAGGTGCCACGCGTCGCCGGACCA
>WNGK01006526.1_pt2 | contig 12263 bp, 7 predicted proteins | sample 5400601 | NCBI WGS metagenome assembly WNGK01 (sample SAMN13153376, study PRJNA577476) | soil metagenome | isolation source: 60 cm soil or saprolite under Garry oak tree replicate 1 | place: USA:California | collected 2016-06-15
GTAACCTCCAATGGCCGAGTCGAAGTTTTCAGGCGCGACACCAACCACCGTCATGGTGTGTCCGTTGATGAGAACTGTCTGGCCCACAATATCGTGCGAGGAGGCGAAGCGCGACTTCCAGTAGCTGTAACTGAGTACGACAACAGGATTGGCGTTTTTTGCCGTGTCATCCTGCGGAGTCAGCAAACGTCCCGCCGCGGGTCTCAGGCCAAGCAACTGGAAATAGTTTCCGCTGACGACTTCAGAATCCTTGCTCTCCGCCTGGTTGTGCCAGGAGACGCCCGCCGTGGCCTTGTCCGCGGCCAGCATGCCCTGAAACACCTGGTTCTGATCGCGAAGGTCCTTGTAGATCGGATAAGAGAAGTAGTTGTGGGAATCGCCGCCAAAGCTGCTCATGGAACCATTGAACGCACCTGACCAAAAGAAGCGCACCAGTTCCTTCGGCTTCTCGACAGGAAGCATGCGCAGCAGCACCTGATCGAACAGCGTGAAGATGGCCGCGTTGGCTCCGATGCCAAGTGCAAGCGTGACAATTACCGTAACAGTGAAGCCTGGCGACTTGCGTAGTTGGCGAAGCGCGTAGCGAATATCTTGAAGCGTGGAATTCATCATATCCCCTCGATTGTTCGTTACTCAGTGCGTAAGGCCTGCATCGGCTCGATGGAAGCAGCGCGACGCGCAGGTAGCCAGCTTGCTGCCAGGGTTGCGGCAAATACTGCGGAGGCGGCAAGAAGAGCGGCTACGGCCCCGTTCATCACCACGCCTCGCGCATTTGTCGATAGATCGATGCCCGCGTCAGTAAGCAAATGGTCGATCACCGGGCGAACGAACCATGTTGCCGCAAGGCCCAGCGTCACCCCCGCAGATGCGAGAGCGAACCCGCGCCCAAGAAACGTGCGCAGAACATGCATGCGATCGGCTCCCAGCGCCATGCGCACACCGATTTCGCGAGTTCGCTGCGTGACCTGGTAGCTCAGCAATCCAAAGAGCCCGATGACGGTAAGCGCAAGGGCGAACCCGGAGAAACCGCCGGCGAGCATCGAGAAGAACCGAGGTTCTTGAATGGTGGAGTCGATCACCGACTGCATGGTGGTGAGGCGCGCAATGGGAATCTCAGGATCCACCTGCTCGACCGCGTGCTGGGCGGCTGCGGCCAGGTCCACGTTGGCGGCGGTGCGCACCGCAAAAGTGGTCACGTACCATCCGTTAATGACCCCGGTGAATTCGTCGGAGGGCTGCGCCATGGGGGCGTAGACCACAATGCCCTGCGTTTCGATGAGCGAGTGGGTCGGCACATCGGCGACGACTCCAACGATGCGCCAATGCACTTCGTTGCCGACGTGGATACTCTCGCCGATGGGCGAGCGGCCGGGCCACCACTTTTTGGCGGCTGTCGCACCGATGACGATCACGCGATCGGCGCCGGCGCGATCACTCTCTGCGATGTCGCGCCCGGAGAGAAGCGGCATGCCCATGGTCTGGAAGTATCCCGGGGTTACGGTACGGAATTCGATAACCTGGCGGGGTTCGTGCCCGTCGGAGGGTTTGCCGCCCATATTGATGCCGCGATCGAGGGGAAGACCGTTCACCGCGGCCACTCTTTCCACTCCCGGGGTGCGGCTCAATTGGTCAAGAACCCTGGTGACGAATTGCGAGGTGTGCTGCGTGTTGGCGTAGCGATCGCCCTTGAGAGCGACCTGGAACACTGTGAGTTGTTTGGGTTCTATGCCGCTCGGCAGCGAACGCAATTTTACAAATGTCCCAAGTAGCACAGAGGCGGTAGAAACGAGCACCATGGCCAACGCCACCTGTGCAATCAAGAGCACCCTCGATAATCTGGCATGAGAGACCGTCTCCCCGAGAGAAGGACCGCCAAGGCGGAGGTCTCCTCTCCGCTTGCGAAGAACGGTCCAGGCCGGAAGCATTCCAAATATGGGTGTCGCGACGAGGGCCAATCCAAGCACCGCTGCGGAGACGAGCCATGTGCCTGGTTGACTGTGCAGGTTGGGAATTGCAAGTGGAGCAACATGCAGCAGCGCATAAGCAGCGGTGCGCGCAATCAGCACCGCAAGCAACCCACCACCCAGCGCGAGCAGCAACCCCTCCGTAGCAATAAGGCGTACCAGTTGTGCACGCGTTGCGCCAAGGGCAGAACGCAGTGCGATTTCGCGGGCACGCCGCATGGAACGGGCCATCATGAGGCCAGCGAGATTGAGACAGCCCACGAGCAGCACCGCAAGCACCGCGCCCATCATCGTAAACAGGCTGCGGCGAACACCGCTCACCATCACGTCCTGGAGTTTCCACGTGCGAAGCTCATGCAGCGAGTTCCCCCGCGAATACCACTTTTTATATTCGGGAAACTTTTGGTAGAAGGGCTGCTGCAGAGCGCTGAGATGCTGCTGCACCTGATCAAGCGTGACACCAGGCATAAGACGGGCGATCATTTCATAGTTGTCCCCGTCATAACCGGGATCTTTCGGCCCGAGTTGCAAAGGCTCCCAAAGGTCGGGGGCGCCGAAAACTCCGGGGGCGGTTTCGGTGGCGACTGTAAAGCCGGCCGGCATCACGCCGACGACCGTGAAAGTCTCCTGGTTCACGCGAATCGCACGGCCCACTATGGAACGGTCGCGATTGAACACGCGTGCCCACAGGGCATCGCTCAAGACCGCTGATCGGCCGCCGCTGGGGCGATCGTCTTCGGCGTTGAAACTTCTTCCCAGAGATGGAACCACACCGAGAGTGCGGAAGTAGCCCTCTGAGACACGCAGTGAATTGACCTGGATGGCGTGGCCCCCATCGACTGAGAGATTTACGGCCGGGCCGTTGTCATCCATCACCGCAGTGGAGGAGAACTCGTGGCAATGCTCGCGAATAAAATCGGCGGAGGCACCGGTCTGTTCGGCATTCGGCTTCTCATTCGGAAACGAAAAGGCCAGGCCCACCAGGCGATCGGGGTCGACATACGGGAGAGGCGCGAGAAGAACCGTCTGAACGACACCATAGACCGCTGCAGAAGCGCCAAGCCCCAGCGCGAGCGTGACCACCGCCGTGAGAGCGAATCCAGGCGAACGGCGCAATTGTCGCGCTGCGTAGCGGATATCCTGTAGCAATGTATTCATGAACGTATCTCCCCTGCGCCAACCAAGAAGTCGTGCTACTCCCTGCGCAAAGCGCGCATGGGGTCGATCGCAGCCGCGCGGCGCGCGGGGATCAACGAAGCCGGTAAAGCGAGCAAGAAGATCGAGAGCGACGCCATGACTATAACGGTCGGCTCCAGCAGCACCCCCTCGACAATGGAGTAGATCGCCGATGTTGCACCGATGCCAAAAGCCAGCGTGAGAACCGCCGTCAACGTGAAGCCCGGCACCTTGCGTAACTGCCGCAGTGCGTGGTCGATTTCTCTTCCCAGAACATTCATCGCTTCCTCCTCCACTTGCCTTTCGGGGCGGTTGGCGTAGTCAATTTGTTATTCAGTTCTCAATGCCCACATGGGTTCGATAGAAGCGGCACGCCGTGCCGGTATGAAGCCGGCAAAACCCGCGCAGATGGCGAGCACAACCGTGGCTGCGGCGAAGGCGAGCGGATCATACGCTGCGACGCCATAAAGTTGGCTGGCCATCAAGTGCCCGGCAAACAATGCTGCGGGGATACCGATGACGAGACCGAGTCCAATCTGGACCACCACGCCGCGCAACACGATCCCAATTACGCTCGAACGCGTGGCTCCAAGGGCCATGCGAATGCCGATCTCGCCGGTTCGGCGAACGACGAAGTACGACATGACTCCATAGAGGCCCACCGAGGCAAGGATCAGAGCCAGTCCACCGAACAATCCAGTGAGCCGCGCCAGCAGCCGCTCCTGAGTGAAGTTTGAGGCAACCTGATCGTTGAATGTACGCAGGTCTATCACTGTCAAGTTTGGATCGATGTTGGCCAGAGTGCGGCGAAGCATCGCATCTACATTTTGTGGCGGCGAATTGAAGTTGATGATGATCGAATCCATGAACATTGACTGCGTTTCGCCTCCCGCAAACTGCGGCTCGGTGAAGCCCGCGAATCGCTGCGATATGGGTCGCAGATACACCGGGCGAATCTGGCTGCCCGGATTATTCATTTTGAAGTCGTGGAACACGCCGACGATTTCAAACGCGCCGGTGTACTTGGGATCATCGATGCCGAAGTGCTTCCCGATGGGATCTTCCTTGGGGTAGAAGCGCTTGACGAAGGTTTCGTTGACAATTGCAACCAGCTGGGTGGCGGCGGTGTCCTGGTCTGAGAAGTCGCGGCCGCGCATCATGGTCACGCCGATCGATTTGAGGAAGTGGGTGCTGACGCGATCCCATGTTGAGCCGCACGGATCATTGGGTGTGGGTGTGGGATGGCCTTGCGGCATGACGCACTCGCCCCAGTTGTCACCTTCAAGAGGGCTGTACATTGCAAGCGCGACGTGAGCCGCGCCCGGCAGCGCCGAAAAGCGATCTTCGATCTGCCGATAGAGCGCGGGAAGGCGGTCCATGGTGTATCCAGCGCCGGCAGGGTCGAAGTGCAACACGTATCGATTGCTGGTCTGAAGGCCAAAGTTCTGGTGTTCGAGATTGCCGAGCGACTTCGTCATCAAGATGGCGCTCGCCAGAAGAACGAGCGACAGGGCTGCTTGAAATACCACCAGCGCTTTTTGCGGAAGGGTCGACCGGTCGCCGCTGCTGCGGTTAATGCCGCGGAGCACTTCGGCGGGTTCAGCGTTTGATGACAGCCAGGCTGGAGCCAGCCCGAAGAGAACTCCCACGAGCAGAGAAACAAGAAACGCGAACACCAGCACTACCGGCGACGGGCTTGCGCTGATGGGCAGGTTGCGCGCGTCGGGGAATGCGAGGGCGAGGATCGTGGTCGATCCGGCGTAAGCAACTCCAAGGCCCACGAGCCCCCCGAGGCAACTCAACAGCACGCTTTCAGTAATAATCTGGCGAACGACACGACGGCGCCCCGCACCCAGCGACATGCGCACGGCGATATCGGCTCGGCGAGCGGTGCTGCGCGCCAGCAACAAGTTGGCGATGTTGGCGCAAGCAATGATGAGCACGACGGAGGAGAGAATCATCAGCATCCTCAGGCCTTTGCCTGTTTCCTGTTGGAGATTCTGGATTCCACCCCCGCCGGGCACGATCTTCACGTATTGCTTGGGAATAATCGCAGCTCCGCCATGGTCGGTATAAGCCGCGCGCGTATTTAACCACTGACGCAGAGCTACAGACAGTTTGGCTTCAAGCACGCCGACGTTCGTTCCCGGCCGCACGCGGCCCAGCGGATAGAGCCAATTGGAATCGGGATGATGAAGAATTGCGCTCTCGGGCCCGTGAACATAGGGCTCGGTAGACAGGGGCATCCACATATCCGCCGGCCTGTCGGTGACGCGATCGCCGAAAAATCCCGGGGGAGCAACGCCCACGACGGTGAACTGTTTTGCCTGGACGGAAATGTTGGAGCCGACGATGGAAGGATCGCCGCCAAACTGCGTTTGCCACGCGCGATAACTCAGCACCACGATGGGAGACGCAGCCGGTTGATCGTCGCTCTCGCTCATCACGCGCCCGCTATAGGCACCGAGCCCCAGAGTGGAGAAGTAGTTGCCGGAAACAAATTCACCGTGCAGTTCCTGTGCCTGGGCGTTCCCTCTGCGCACGTTCAACTGAGGCTGCCCCGCCTGCATCGCGGCGAGCGACTCAAACTCCGGCGCCGCGCTCTTGAGGTGCAGGTACAGGTCATACGAGAAGATGTCGAAGTCTCCGTTCTGCTCAACGAAGCCGCCGTTGACGCAGCAGTTGTCAGTGTCGCCGATGCGATAGAGTTGCGCGGGATCGGCTACCGGCAGCGAGCGCAGGAGAATTCCCTGCACCAGCGTGAAGATAGCTGTATTTGCCCCAATTCCGAGTGCCAGCGTGATGACCGCTGTCAGAGTGAAGCCGGGCGATTTGCGCAACTGCCGCACGGCGTAACGAAGATCCTGGAGAAGTGTCTGCATGTCCTCGAGTTCCTATTCTGTTCGCAGGGCTTGCATGGGGTCGACTGACGCGGCTCGCCGCGCGGGAAGGAAACATGCCACCAGGGCCACCAGACAGAGCACAATGGCAACCGTCGCAAAGGTCAAAAGATCGGCGGTACCCACGCCAAACAGCATGCTGCGCAGAAAGCGGGTGAGGAACAGAGACGCGACGACACCGGCAATCAAGCCGACGACGGTAAGGCGAAGTCCCTGTTGAAGAACGTGACGGAAGATTGTTGCCTTGCCCGAACCGAGGGCGAGGCGGATACCGATTTCGTGGGTGCGCTGTCTCGTGGTGTAAGCCACTACGCCGTAGATTCCGACGGCTGCCAGCAATAGCGCAAGTACACCGAACGATCCGGCGAACGCCACTGCAATGCGTTCAAAGACATTGCCAATCTGCATATTCGCCTGGAGCGTGGTGACATTAAAAATCGGCAGGTCGGCATTGAGGGCGTGGATCGTCTGCTCCACAGACGAGGCCAGGGATTGTGGATCACCCTTGGCGCGCACATGCAGGATCACCTGGGATTGATAGCGCTGCGCGAGGGGCACCAGGACCAGAGGCGCAGGGTCATAAATCATGCGGCGATACTTTCCGTTGGCTGCGACGCCGACAACGGTCGTCCACCGCCCGGCAACCTGGATACGCTTGCCCAGAGCCGTCTGTCCTGGCCAGTAGCGATCGACGAGTGCCTTGTTCACGACTACGACGGGCTGCGTCCTGGCGGTGTCCTGGTCGGTGAAGTCGCGGCCGGCGAGCAGCGGCGTGCGCATCGTGTTGAGGTAATCGGGGCCGACAACGCCTCGATCAGCCTCAATGGACTCGTGTACGCGCGGTACGTACCCCTCAGGAAGAACTCCGTCGGAATGGATGGTGAAGCTGAGCGGTGAAAAATCGGCAAGGGTGGCGGACTGGACTCCCGGCAACTGCTTCACCCTGGAGAGCAGTTCACGTTCGAATTGCACGCCAGTGACGCTGGAGTAACCCATGGGATCGAGGTCGAATGTGGCAAGCAAAACGTGACCAGGATCGAAGCCCGGATCAGCTTTCTGCGCTTCATTGAGGCTGCGGACGAATAAACCCGCACATGCCAGGAGGAGCAAGGATAGTGCGACTTGTGCGATGACGAGTCCGGACGCAAGACGAGATTTGCCCAGCCCTCCTGAGCTGTTGAGGGACTCATCTTTGAGGACCGTCATGGGGGACAGGCTTGACGCCCGGAGAGCGGGGACGACGCCGGATACCGCGGCAGTGAGAATCGAAACGAGGATGGTTGCCAGCAACACGCTGCGATCAACACTTCCGTTGACGGCAAGCGGCAGGGTCGTGTCCGGAACAAAGGCAGCGAGGCCTCGGGCGGTCCACGTCGTCACTACCAGCGCGACGGCTCCGCCAGCCAGCGCTATCAGGATGTTCTCGACCATGAGCTGTCGAACCAGCCGCCCCCGGGCGGCTCCCATGGAGAGGCGAATGGCAAATTCGCGGCGACGAGCGACCGAGCGCACCAAAAGAAGATTGGTCACGTTCGCGCATGCGAGCAACAGGAGAACCAAGGCAAGCGCAAGGAGTATAGGCAACGTTCCAGCAAGGTAGACATTGGCGCCGAACGGCGAGCGCCACAAAGGATCAGTGGAGATGATGTTGTTGCCCTGGTGCGCAGTCGGTGAATGATCGGCGATGCGTTGCATCAGCAGATTCAATTCGTTCTCAGCCTGGAGATGATCGACTCCGGGGCGGAGCACGCCGAGCACGTTGAGCCAGGAAGCGCCGCGATCGTCGATTCGATTCGAGCCCCAGACCAGCTTGTCCATTCCCAGCGGAAGCCAGATATCGGCGCGCAATCCGCTTTTACAACCCTGAAATCCGCGCGGCGCCACGCCAACGATGGTGTAGGGATGCAGGTTGATCTCGACCGTCTTGCCGATGATCGATGGGTCGGCCGCAAAGTGGTTCTGCCACAGGTCGTAGCCGAGCACAGCCTCCGCCCTGCCCGCACGCTCATTTTGGCGGGAGGCCAGGAGGGTTCGACCGAGGATGGGCCGCACTCCCAACACCTCGAAATAATCCGCGGTTGCCAGAGCCCCGTAGATGCGCTCGGGCTTGCCGGAGCCGGTGATGGACATGTAGTCGTCGTGATAAGCAACCATGCCCGAAAAAGATTTGGCATTGTCGCGCAGGTCAATGTAATCCAGATAAGAAAGCGGCGGGGAGGGATGTTCGCTTCGTTCACCCCGCTGAATGGTGAGCATGTTCCCGGTCTGCGTAACGCCGGGAATGGGATTGAGCAAAGTAGAACTGATCCAACTAAGAATCGTGCTGTTGGCGCCGATACCCAGTGCCAGCGTCAGCACCGCCGTCAGGGCGAACCCTGGCGAGCGGCGTAACTGCCGCAACGCATAACGGAGATCCTGAATCGCGCTCTGGAGCAACATGACTACGCCTCGACTTCCTCGGTGAGCTTTTTCAGCTCGTCCTCTGAAACCACTTTTCCGTCGAACAGGTGCACTTCGCGCTCGGCGTGCTTGGCAAAACGCGGATCGTGGGTGACCATGCAGATGGTTGAGCCTTCGCGATGCAGATCAGAGAGCAGGTGCATCACGGCTTCGCCGTTTTTCGAATCAAGGTTGCCGGTAGGCTCGTCAGCCAGCAGGATAGAGGGCGAGCCGGCAAGGGCACGCGCAACGGCCACACGCTGCTGCTGACCGCCGGAGAGCTGAGCGGGATAATGCCGCATGCGATGCGCCATGTTCACGCGCTCCAAAGCTTCCTTCACACGCTTTTTGCGCTCCGCCGATGGCATGCCGGCGCGATAAGTGAGCGGCAGCTCCACGTTCTCTTCAACGGTGAGGTCGCCGATCAGGTTGAAGCTCTGGAAGATAAAGCCGATCTCCTGGTTGCGAATGCGCGAGCGCTCGCCGAAGCTCAGGTTCTCGACAGGCTTGTTGTTGAGCAGGTATTTGCCACCGGTGGGGGTATCGAGCAAGCCCAGAATCGACAGCAGCGTCGATTTGCCGCAGCCTGACGGGCCGGACATGGCCACGTACTCGCCCCGCGAAATGGTGAGGTGAATGCCGGAGAGCGCGTGCGTCTCCACTTCGTCGGTGTAGAAGACCTTCTTAAGGTCTTCGATTTCAATCAACGTGTCGTTCGTAGCCATCACAATCTCCCTTGTATGCGGTGTTGGTGTCGTTTCTGGTTCCTGATCTCTGTTGTGTACAACTGCGTTATTCAAGCCGAATGCGGTCGACGTTATCGTAGCGCGACATGTCGGAGAGAATCACCGTGTCGCCTTCCTTCAAACCATCGAGCACCTGGATGGAGTTCACCGAAGCCCGGCCCACCTTTACTGGAACGCGAATTGCGCCCTTGCCGTCAGGATCGATCTTGAACAGGCTGAGCGTGGAGTTCTCATTGCCGAGAGCCGGGCGGCCGACATAGAGCACGTCGGTCAGCCGTTCCAGATCGATTGTGCCGTCCACGCTCAACTGCGGAACCGCGCCTTGCGGGAGCGGCCCATCAAGAGATACGTCAACGGTTCGCGTTCCGTTCAAGACGGAAGGATCGATGCGCGTGACGTGGCCGGGAATTATACCGTTGTGCGTATCGATGGAGGCGGGTTGTCCGATCTGGATGTCGCGAGCTTGGGTTTCAGCGATTTGCAATGCGGCTTTGAGCTTGTCGCGCTGAATCACTTCCGCCACAGAAGTTCCGGCCGTGACATGCTGGCCTACCTGCACCGGCGTAGGGAGCTGCGCCAGCGTCCCCGAGATGGTCGACCTGACTTGCAGTGCCGCCGATTGCTTCCTATACAGGTCGAGCAGGGCCTTGGCCTGATCGATTTTGGTCTGCGAAGAAGCAAGCTGAATCTCGATCGCCTTCTCGTTCACATCGAGTTGCTGCAGGCTGAGCTGGTGCTGGGTGTTGAGCTGGTCGGCCGTGTTTTTGGATTTGTTGTAAGTGAGGCCGGAGATGACGCCAAGATCGAAGAGTGCTTTATCTGTTTGCGCCTGCAATTGGTCCTGGGTGTAGTTGGAGTTCACTTCGGCGGCAGCGGTCTTTTTATCCATCAGGGTGCTCTGCAGCGTGGCGTGAAGGCTCTTGTAGTCGGCCTCTGCGGCCTTGAGGGCCAATTCTGCGTTGAGTACGAGCTGCTGGAGTTGGGGATCGGCAAGTTCCAAGAGAACTGTGTTGGGAGTAACTTGCGCGCCCGGCAAGGCACGGATGCGGACGACGGTCGCCTCAGTCTGAGCAGGAATGAGTTCGATGCTGTCCTCGCGCGGGACCAGCGATCCAGTCGAACCGCGCACCTGGCGGATCATGTTGCCACGTTTTACGGTGTCGGGCCAGATGGTTGAGCGGTCTACTGTGGGGGCCGCCGGCTTGAGCCGCGCCACCGCGACGACAAGACCAGCCAACACCACCACCCCGATGCCAGCCCATACGATCAACTGGCGCTTCTTCTTCTGCTTAATGTCAGGCCTTGCGATATCCATCACGCCATGACCGTGCACTTGCCGTGCCAAAAGGGTGCCATTGTAGGTAATTGAAAGCAAGCGGCTTATTTGTCTTCGCACAGCGCATTGTGACAGCCGTTGTGCCCGATTGCAACGGGAACTGTCCGATAACGGACAGTTGATCAGGCTTTACGACGGTGCGCAATCAAATGCGTTCCACTGCAAGGGCAACCGCATTTCCGCCACCCAGGCAAAGCGCGGCGATCCCCCGGGTCTTCCCGTGCTGTGCCATCGCTGAGAGCAACGTTACGAGGACCCGCGCTCCACTGGCGCCGATGGGATGACCGAGCGCCACCGCGCCTCCATGGATGTTGACTCGCGCTGGGTCGAGATCGAGTTCGCGATTGACCGCAAGTGCCTGCACACTGAAGGCTTCATTCAGTTCGAAGAGGTCTACGCGATCGAGGGGCCAGCCAGCCCGCGCAGCCACCTTGCGCACGGCGTCAATGGGAGCCAGCCCGAACCACTCGGGCTCGCGGCCCGCTGTGGCCTGGGCGCGGATGACGGCCAGCGGTTTGATTCCCCTCTGCCGCGCCACTTCATCGCTGGTCACAACGACTGCCGCGGCTCCGTCGCTTACGCCCGGCGCATTACCGGCCGTGACGGTGCCATCATCCTGAAAAGCGGGCTTAAGCCGCGCGAGGATCTCGATGGTCGTCTCGGGACGAATGGTCTCGTCTTTATCAAAGACCCGCGGCTCGGCTCCTTTTTTTTGCGCCGGGATCTCCACGGGCAAAATTTCTTCACGAAAGCCGCCGTCGTCAGTGGCCGCGGCGGCCCGGCGGTGCGACTCCGCCGCGTGGGCATCCTGCTCCTCGCGGGTGATGCCGTACTTCGCGGCAATCAACTCCGCGCCTACGCCCATGTGGTAGCCCTTGTAGGCTTCCCAAAGACCGTCATGAATCATGGAGTCGATGAGCGCTCCATTTCCCATTCGGTAACCGCCGCGGGCCTGGGGGAGCAGGTAGGGCGCATTGGTCATGGATTCCATGCCGCCGGCGACCAGGATTTGGGCGTCTCCAGTCTGGATCGCCTGCGCAGCCAGGGCGACCGCGCGCAAGCCGGAACCGCAAACCTGGTTCACTGTCAGCGCCGCCGATTCGGGCCGCATCCCGCCAAAGAGAGACGCCTGCCGGGCAGGGTTCTGGCCGAGACCGGCCTGGATGACGCAGCCCATGATGCACTCGTCCACCTCGCGGGCTTCAATGCCGGCGCGCCGCACCGCCTCGCGCACCACGAGCGCTCCGAGTCGCGGGGCGGCAAATGGCTGCAGCGAACCCTGAAACTTGCCCAAAGGCGTGCGCACGCCCGAAACGATGACTGCTTCCTTCATGACGGTTCTCGCTTTCCAACGAGCCAGCAGGATATCAACTCGGCCTTATCACTTTCAGCTTTCGGTTCGAGCACGCGCGGTGCTTTCCGGTTGCATCGCGCGGGATAGTGAACGCCAGGTATTCGAAAACGAGGTTTGCCCGCCCCGGCTCGGGGCTGTAGAGTTCTTGCGACGATTCTCCGCCGATCTCTCCGCACTTCTGAGCGACCGCAAGGCCAGCAAGAGAAGTTCATTGCAGAAGAACTCGCCTTTTAGACCGGCAGCTACGTCATTGAACACAGGGCGATCCGAGAGACACGGGGTGGATGACGATGCGGAGACTGATCGTGCTTGGACTTGCGGTAGTCATGGTATTACCCGCAGGAGCAA
>WNGK01011862.1_pt1 | contig 12263 bp, 14 predicted proteins | sample 5400601 | NCBI WGS metagenome assembly WNGK01 (sample SAMN13153376, study PRJNA577476) | soil metagenome | isolation source: 60 cm soil or saprolite under Garry oak tree replicate 1 | place: USA:California | collected 2016-06-15
GACGTGCCGTCCTTCCCGGCCACGACCTTCACCGCGAAGGAACCGGACGAAACGCTCCGGGTCTACCTCGCGTACGTCCGGGAGGCGTACAAGCAGGCGGGGAAGGTCCTCGTCGACGTGCGCGGGCCGAAGGAGTTCACGGGCGAGATCCTCGCGCCGCCCGAATACCCGACGGAGCACGCGCAGCGCGGCGGGCACATCCCCGGGGCGAAGAACATCCCCTGGGCCCAGGCCGTCAACGAGGACGGGACGTTCAAGACGGCGGAGGAGCTGAAGGCGCTCTACGAGCCGAAGGGCGTGACGCCGGACAAGGAGGTCATCGCCTACTGCCGGATCGGCGAGCGGTCGTCGCACACGTGGTTCGTCCTGAAGTACCTCCTCGGCTACCCGGACGTCCGGAACTACGACGGCTCGTGGACGGAATGGGGGAACCTCGTGAGGACGCCGATCGAGAAGTGAGAAGCGGAACGCGGACGAGCCGGAGACAAGAGGCACGCAGGCGACGCCGGGAGCAGGTCGGCCGCTATCTGGAACCGACGCGCACACTGAACTGTCTCTCGGTTGGCGAACGTTGGGAACAACCACAGCTCGTGGAAGGAATGAGGAAACTCGAGCCGACGCCATCGAGAGATAGGTCCCTGGCGGGGAGTCGCTCCGGGTCTCTTGTCGGCCGCATCTTTCCCGACTCCTTCCTGCGGTCAGCGTTATGCGGAAACCATGACCTGCCACCTTTGTGCTCATTTGTGTTCGTTTGTCGCGACTCGGCTTAATCGGGGAATCCTCGTACAGAGGTTCGCCATGGAGGGTTTCTATGGACCATCGGATTCTGGCGGTGAGCCTCGCGGTACTGGTGTTGGCCTCGGTTGTTGGCGAGATTTCGACGTCCAAGGGAGCATCGGCCGCTGACTCCGTCACGCCCTCGGCCAGCAAACTGTTCATGATTCGGTCGACTGCGTTGAACGTCGCTCAATTGGCCTCTGTGCTCCCCGCCGGAAGCATCGTCGAGCGATATGGCGGCTATATACTGGCAGCTTTGACGGCGGGGCAATACTTGGAGCTAGTCCGAGCCGGTCTCGACCCAGTCGATCTAGACGGAGGAACCGTCACCGGCCGTGGCGCTTTCATGCACGACACGCGGCTCGGCGACCTAAGCTTTCCCGAGCAGCTGACAGTCGACCGAGCCAGGGATCCCTCCTACGACCTCTACATCGTCCAATTCATCGGCCCGATCAATGGTGCCTGGATCGAATCAGTTCGATCGACGGGCGCGCAGGTCTTCGGGTATCTCCCTCAGTTCTCGTACATGATGGCCCTGCAGCCACACGCGCTGGAAATCGTCCGTCGACTGCCCTTCGTTCGGTGGGTTGGACTCTACGAGCCCGCATATAAAATCAGCCCCGAACTTCTCGACTTGACCGAGGGAACCCTCGCCGTGACCGTTTCCGTCCTCCCAGGTCGAGACGGATCTGCGGTCGCAGATCGGGTCGCACGGCTGGGCGGACAAGTCCTCGATACCTGGACCGGATGGGACGGCGCTCGGGTCGCGACTATATTACCTGCAAGCGGCTTGGCTGACTTGGCAAGGGTCCGGGACGTCTCGTGGATTGAACCGCTCAGACCCAGCTATCCGTTGAACGACAACGCGACTTGGGTCGTGCAGAGCAATCAGCAGAACAACCGGATCATTTTCGACAAGGGACTACACGGCAACGGTCAGATCATCACCATGGCAGACACTGGCCTCGATAACTTCCCGGCGGGCTATTGCCACGAGATGTTCAAGCAAACGCCGACATCCTGCGGAACGATCGGGACCGGACACCGCAAAGTCGTCGCCTACTACGTCCCAACCGGGGGGACCGGAAATAGCTTCGACGATAACGGCCACGGGACCCACGTTGCGGGAACGCTCATCGGCGATAGCCCGTCCGGAGGGTACTATTTCACCTACAACGACCACGATGGACAGGCCTTCGAAGCGCGCCTCATCGTGCAGGATATCACGAACATTGGGAGTGTCGTCTATCCTCCCTCGGACTATAGCAACATGTTCACGCCGTCGTTTACTGCTGGCTCGCGGATTCATTCCGACAGCTGGGGAGGATCCGGAAATTCCTACTTCAGTGAGGAGGGGACGATCGACTCCTTCGTGTGGGCTCATCCGACTTACCTCATCCTGTTCGCTGCGGGCAACGGCGGCCCGGGCATCGAGACCCTCACGAACCAGGCAAACGCGAAGGACATCATTACGGTCGGCGCGACGGCAAATGGTCTGTCGGCAAACAACATGGCGTTTGCAGATTCGCGATATTTCAGCAGTCCGGGTCCCGCCGGAGACGGCCGACTGAAGCCGACCCTCGTGGCCCCAGGTCAAGGGATCGTCTCGGCGAAGTCAACGGGAGCCACAATCGGCTGTGCCCCCGTCGGCACATTGTACCTCCAATGTGATGGCACGAGTATGGCCACACCTGCAATCGCGGGAAGCGCCGCACTCGTGCGCGAATACTTCTCACGAGGATTCTACCCCAGTGGGACACCCAACGGCTCGACTGGATTTGAGCCGTCATCTGCACTCGTAAAGGCGATCCTGATTAACGGCGCGGCGGAGGTCACCGGGCTGGAGGGCTACGGCCAGACGACCGCTGCGTCTCCCAACAAAGTCCAGTTGAGCACAGCCTATTACTTCACTTCGCCTGCAAGTCTCCAGGCGCTCAAGTGCGCGAATTCCAAACCTACTGGCTCCGGCTGTCCCGCTGGCACGAACTCGTACCCGGCGCGAGCAACTTCGAAAATCATAGACTTCGACTACGCTTCGGACTACTCCTTAGACATTCGGTTCTTCGCCAAAGCGGACGCGATCAATCCATTCGGCGACGGTTCTATGTCGGTCGTTGACGACGGTCGGGCGAACGTCTATCTCGATTCGTCGACGCTCTTGGTCGTGGCGGACGGACCGTCAGGTGGAGGGACTGGAATTAGCATTACCTCCGACACGTGGCATCGACTTCAGATCAACTACCATCCGTCCGCGGGCACGTACGACGCAATCGTCGACGGAACACTCGTCGGCGGGGGAGGAGCCCATTTCGTCGGCCTCGCGAGGCACCGACTCACGATCGGAAGCACCCCGACCGTGGGAGGCGGCGGGGGAGGATGCTCACAAGTCTTCTCGATTCCGTGCGGGCGAAGCGACGCCTCGCCGTTGGCGGGGTATGACACCTTCTATGGCGAGATTTTCGTCGATAGCGCAAAGTACACGGGACCGGGAGGTACTCCGATCTACTTCGTTGACGAGTTCGACGATGGGGACATCGGCGACTGGCTCAAGAACGTCGGACCGACGGCCGAGTACCGCTATCCGAACAACCACCAAGGCTGGGGTCGCGTGCTGCTGGACAACGCCCTGTATTTCCTCGGTGATCCGAAGCAACTCAGCATCGATGACAACACCGCCGGTTTGAGCACGGGTCAGAGCAGGCAATACCAATTCAATGTTACCGGTTCCACACAACCGTTCGAAGTGACACTTGTGTGGAGCGACTATCCGGGCACTCCGGGAGCGGGTCGTGCAATCGTGAACGACCTAGACCTCCTCGTCACTGACCCTCAAGGGAACCAGTACAAAGGGAACGTCTTCAGCGGGTACAATCCTGGTCAGTCGGCCGTCGGTGGCGCGTACGACCGCTTAAACGTCGAGGAGGGGGTTCTCCGGCTCACCCCGGCCGTTGGCACTTGGACCGTCAGCGTCACCGGCTTCAACATCCCCAACGGGCCGCAACCGTTTGCTCTCGTTGTGACCGGAAAACTCCAGCCCGGGTCGGGTTTGCAAGTAAGCATTAGCCCGGCCGCGCAAACGGTCTACTTCAACAACGCCGGATGCCTCCTTCCGACGGCTTCGTTTACCGGCTCCGCTTCCGGCGGACAGGCGCCCTACACATACGGCTGGATCTTCGGAGACGGCGGTACCACCACGGGCAATCCGGTTCAGCATACGTACCCGCTGTTCGAATACACGTGGACCGGTTGGCTCATCGTTACCGATTCGAATGGTGCACAGGGTTCATCGACAGCGACCGTTACCGTCAGAGAAACGACATTCTGCTAACGACCCTGTAGGCTGACGCAGTTCCGTGGAACAGGTTGGCACGAATCGAAGGGCTTCCTCCGGGAAGTCATCGCCTATTGCCGGATCGGCGAGCGGTCGTCGCACACGTGGTTCGTCCTGAAGTACCTCCTCGGCTACCCGGACGTCCGGAACTACGACGGCTCGTGGACGGAATGGGGGAACCTCGTGCGGACGCCGATCGAGAAGCCGTGAGAGGGTACACCTCAGCGCGAGCTCTCTCTTACCGATCCGACCTAGGCGAGCAGTATCCTGACCGGAGGCGGAGGGCAGCTTCGCATACCCCTTCCTCGATACACTTAAGATTCGCCCAGCCCTACTCATGGAAGTGAAGTACCGGGTCGTCATCGAGCACGATCCCGAAACGCGGCACTTTACCGCGACGGTCCCTGGCCTGTCTGGGTTGTTCCTGGACGCGAAGAGCGAACGCGAGGTCATCAAGCTCGCAAAGGAAGGGGTTCGGTTCTATCTGGAGGAGCTCGCGGTCCAAGAGGCGCGCGGGGGCCGGCGCGCCAAGCCACTTTCTGCCAAGGTCGTGACGGTGGACGTGTGAATGGCCCGCCTGCCCGGCGAAATCGACGGGCGACGGTTCCTGCGTGCGATGGCCCGCTTCGGTTGGCTCGTGGACAGTCAGCGAGGCAGCCATCGAAAGCTCGTTCATACGGATCGGGAGGATTTCCTCATCGTGGCCTTTCATCGAACGGTCGGCCGTAACACTGTACGAAGGATCCTGAAGGCAGCAGGCATCGACGAGGAGGAATTTCTCCGAGAACTGTAGCCTGGCCATCGCCCGCAGCAGGTCGTGGTACTACCATGTCGACGGTCTCGGCAGCGTGACGATGCTCACCCGATTGGACAAGACGGTCGCGAACCGCTACGTGTACGACGACTTCGGCGGCATCCGGTCGAAGACGGAGGCGGTCACCAGCCCCGATGCCTACACAGGGCGGGGGTACGACCTCGTCCGGACGCCGATCGAGAAGTGAGTACCGGCCTAGTACGGCTCCACGGTCAAACCAACCGCCTGAGAGATGTCCGTCAGATCTCGATCCCTCGTGACGAGCGTGTGCCCTCCTTGGATCACGATTCCCGCGATCATCGTATCGAGGTGGCCTTTCGGCCTGCCGAGCCGCATGAGCTCGGCCCGGATCTCCGCGGCCTTGACCGAAGCGCTTTCGTCGAACGGCAGGACGGTGAGGCGGGAGGCGAAGGCGCGGAACGCAGCGGCCTCCGAACGGGAGCGCGCGAAGAGGAGGCCCGCGGTGATCTCGTAGAGGACCGGAGCCGTGAGGAACCGGGTGTCGCCGCGCGTCTCGATCTCTTTCGCCTTCGCGACAGCGAGTCGGTCCGACCGGAGCAGGTCGATGATGAAGTTCGTGTCGAAGGTGATTCCCACAGCCTCACCGTCGAATGGGAGGCCGGTGCTTCTGGGCCTCGACATCCTCCTCGCGCATGCGAGCGATCGCCTCGGCAAGCTGATCGACGGACTTGCGATCGAACAGCCCGCGGAGGTCGAGCAGGGATGGCTCTCGGCCTCCCAAGATACGGTTGATTACGTCGGAGAAGCTCTCCCCGGCTCGTTTCGCCGCTTTGAGCTTCACGTACGCGGAGTCTTCGAGGGAAATGGTCTTCGTACCCATGCACCTGTGCATGTGTATCTGTGTATATAACCGTGTCGTGGACAAGCCTACACGGGTGACACGGCCGCAAGGGCCCCATCACCGCCCCCCGGCTCCGGGGGCGCTCGTCGCGCACGTGGTTCGTCCTGAAGTAACTCGTGCCTGCGGCCGCGGGCCACTACACGGGTTGCTCGAGGTCCTCCGCCTTGAATCCGGAGAGTTCGTTCGTGGGCACCCCGAGCGGCTTCCGTCCCGCCATGGCGCCCCCGTTCTTCGGCGGCGCGAAACGGTACGATGCGGGACGTCCCAACCGGGTCCTCCGAGTCGCCTCGACACAGCCGTTCTCGATGAGGTAGTCCATCATCCGCTCCTGGCACCCTCCGGACATGTCGGGGAACCGTCCGGATGCCAATTTCGATAGCGCAATCGTAGATATTTCCCTCCCGGCGAGATCCCGGGCGAATTCGAACACGTCGTACGCGTCGTAGGGATCAAAAGGCCGGTACCGATTCGACGGTGGTGGAGCGGAGGTCTCCGTGATGAACTCACCGGCTCGATCGATTCTCTCCTGGAGCTTCAGGAACTTCTTCACCCGAGAGTTGCCCCGGAGATGTTCGAGTTCTGCTGTCCAAGCCTCCAGCTGAGGCTTGATGACGCTCACAAGATCCTTCGGCAACGACAAGACCATGTCCCGTCCCTTCTGCCGCCTGGCATCGCATAGGCCATATTTAATAGTGACTATTCGATAAATGGTAGTGCCTATGCGATAGGTGGACCTTATCTAGGCCCTATGCGATATACACCATGAGATTCATGTACCGATTGGCTATTCCGGGGCGAGGCGGGTTCCGTTTGTATCGAGTGATTACGGTCTTCGGCAAGAAGGAGTTCAAGGACATTGCCGTCTACTGCAAGCGCAAAAAACTCAGCCTCTACGGTCTTGCCAAGGCGGCTATTCGAGAATACATCGTGCAGCATCCCTGAGGAATTGAGACCGCCCGCGAGTTCCGTCGTTGGGCCTTGACGGCCCTCGATGAATCCACCGTGGCGGGAGCGCGTAACGTTAAGCCCTGTACTCGATTCCTCCCTCCGGTGATCCGATGGACCGGAAGGCGAGTGCGCAATGGACGGGCGGCCTGAAGGAAGGGAAAGGCACGGTATCGACGACGAGCGGCGCCTTGAAGGCTGTTCCGTACAGCTTCGCGATGCGCTTCGGAGACACGCCCGGAACGAATCCCGAGGAACTCGTCGCCGCCGCGCATGCAGGCTGTTTCTCGATGGCCTTCTCGGGTGAACTTGAGAAGCTCGGGTATCGCCCGGAACGCATCGACACGAAGGCGACCCTGAACTTCGACAAGACCGACGCGGGCTGGACGATCAAGTCGATTCACCTGGACGTCGCCGCGAGGGTCCCCGGCGCAGATCCCGCGAAGTTCCAGGCCGCGGCGAAGGCCGCGGAGAAAGGGTGCCCCATCTCCCGCCTGTTGAAGACGGAGATCACAATGTCGGCGAGGCTCCTCTGAGTCCGCACGGCAATTCGGGTGGCTCGGTTCACCAGCCCGCAAGCTGGCTTGTGATCCACCGAAGGACGGCGTCCCAAACCTCGGGGAAGGTGTCCCGCTTCGCCCCGCGGGACTCGAACGAGTGACCTGCGTTCGGGATTACGACGAGCTCGTGCGGCGTCGGCAACCTCGTCAGGTCCTCCCGGAGGCGCCCAAGGTCGCAGAACGGATCGCGGTCGCCCTGCACGAACAACGCGGGCTTGATGAGCAACGGCCACTCGGGTGGGTTGCGGACCTCCGGACGGAACCGGGGGTGCAGCGGATAGCCGAGCGCAATCACGCCGACCACATCGGGATCGCTCGACGCTCGGGCGCAGACCCGGGCGCCCATCGACGCCCCGGCGACGAAGATCGGTCCAACATGCAGCTCGCCCCGGAGGAACCGGATCGCGCCCCGAAGGTCCCCCTCCTCGCCTGACAAGTCCCTGGACGCCATCGTGCGCTCTTCCACATACCGGAAGTTCATCCGCAGCGCGAGGAGTCCGGCCTCCGTCACGGCCCGCGCGACGCGTGTCACGAGACGATCCCTCATGTCGCCCGAACGGCCGTGCGTGACGACGAGGGCTCCGAGGCGGGTCCCGGCCGGCCGATGGACGATGCCGCTGACCTCGCCCGCTCCGTCAGCCGAGAGGAATCGCACAGCGACTTCCTCGATTCCCGCCACGGCGTGAGGATACGCGGAGAGTCGCATCAACCTACCCGCATCGGTAGTCGGAGCGCACACCGCCAACCGCTTGCGGCGGAGTTCCACTCCGAGGAAACTCGCCACGCCTCGGCCACGCCGGCTCGCTCGGTATCCGCCTTCGAGAGGGGCGCGCCTAGAAGGTGCCGGAAGCCGTGACGATGTCCTGTTGGCTAATCGTCGTGGGCACGAACTCGAACCCGAACCACCACGTCACCGACTGGCGGTTGTTCGTGTCCGTCCAGACCGCGTGGAAGGCGTTGTCGGAGCCGACCGCCAGGCTCGTGTAGTCGCCGATGAACCCGCCCCCGAATCCGTGGCGCGAGTTGATCGGGTTCGTGGTCACGGTCTGCGTGACGGCCGTCGTCAGATCCGTGACGACGTAATCCAGGCGAGCGTTGTGCACGTAGTTCCCAAGCGCGAGGCAGTTGATCCGTCCGACGGCGGTCGGGCTCGCGGGCGTCTTGCACGTCTGCCACGGCGAGACCACGTCGGCCGCGTACGCGGACATGTAGACCTTCCCCGACGGGGTGACGCCGACGGCCGGCCAGAACGAGTCGACGCGGCGCGCGGTGGGCGCGTTGAGCGTGGTCCCGTCCGGCTGCGTCACGGGATAGCCGGTCGCGGTGCGCATCGATCCATCGAGCGTCGATAGGATCGGCACCGGCGTGCTCCATGTGGCGCCGCCGTCGGTCGATTGACTCCACACCGCGGACGAATGGCAGTTCGTGTAGACGGACGCGGTGCCGGAATAGAAGAACGCGCAGACCGGATCGGCGCCGTACGTCGTCGCGTCGTTCTTCACCTCGGAGGACCACGCGGCATACAGCGTCCCGTCCGGCGCGATGTCGGCCGCCGGGAAGCTGTTCACGCGGAACGCGGTGTTGAAGGGCGGGATGATGTCGGCGAGGGGCCCGTCGCTGAACGTCGAACCTCCGTCGCTCGAGAAGGCGAACATGATCGGGCCCTGGATGTATCGCCCGTTGTGCGGGTTGAAGAGGAAACGCGTCCAGCTCACGTACACGCGGTCGAGGAACGGACTCCCGGCATGCGTGTCCACGCCGATCCACTCCTTGTCGTTCAGGGTCGAAGGCGCGGTCGTCTGACCGATGAACGTCGGCGGTCCCCAGGTCAGCGCGCCGCTGCCGTCGAACGTCCCCTTGTTGACGGCGACCGTGTTCGGCGGTGCGGTCCGGTCGAATCCCAACCCGGCGAAGTAGACGTGGCCTTGGCTGTCGAACGCCAACGAGGGATCCCCGCCGGCATCGTATTGTCCCCCGGTCAGGCGCTCGACGCCGGGGATGATCGTGCCGAGGTTCGACGGGTCGCTGGACGTGCAGCACCACGTGGCCCCGCCGTCGTTGGAGTAGTACGTCCCCGAATAGGCGTCGCCCAAGGCGCTGCAGGGGGTCCCGCCCGCCGTGCACGTCCACGTGCGGGAGGCGTAATCGTTCGATCCGACGACGATGCGCATCGGATTGTTCGGGTCCACCGCGATCGCCGGCTCGTTCTGTGGTGCGCCTGCCGTGTCGACGTTCACGGTGACGGCCGGAGCCGCGACGGACGTCCCGTCCAGCGGACTCGAGAGAACGTACGTGGGCGTGATCGGCGTCAACGGACCGGGAGCGGCGACCGCATCGGCCGCGTCGGCTTCGTCCTCGAGGAACGCGGACACGCGGAGATACAATCCGTCCGTGGCCCGGACCGATGCGACCTTGCCCGCCAACGTGGTGACGTCAAACGTCGGAGCGGATGATCCCGCCGCGGCGAACGTCGGCATGCCGACGGCAATCAACGCGAAGCCCACGACCAGCAACACGACCGGAGCGGTGTATCTCATCGCCTTCCCCCACTGCCTCCGCCCGTATCGGCGAGCGCCCCTTAATCGTGTTGCGGTCGGACGCTCCCGGGCGAACCTTCAAGCGAGCCCGGTCGATGAGTGCCGCGGGCGTTGGGCCATGCGCTACACCTACACAGGCATCGAGGTCAGGGACCTGGACCGATCGATCGCCTTCTATCGGGACGTCCTTGGGATGGAGTACCTTGGCCGCCACACGATCGAGGCGACCGGGGGGGAGGTCGCCGCCTTGAGGAGCAACGGCTCGGAGCACGTGCTCGAGCTCAACTGGTATCCGAACGCGACGTACCGGGAGGGGAGCGAGTTGGATCACCTCGCCTTTGAGTGCGAGGACGTCGAGCGGGAGACGCGCCGCCTCCTCGGCGCGGGCGCAACCCTGGCGAGGCCGGTCGAGGTCCGGCCGAAGTACGTCGTCGCCTTCGTCAAGGATCCGGACGGGATCTGGCTCGAACTCTATCAGGCGCGGACGTGAGCGGGACCACCGCCGCGCCCGTTAAATAGACCTCGCGTGATAGGCCGTGCCACGGGGAATACTCGATGCCTCATTACATCAGCCTTGTGAATTGGACGGAGCAGGGAATCCGAACGGTGAAGGAGTCGACGAAGCGCGTGGACACGGTGAACGCCCTTGCGAGCAAACTGGGAGCGAAGATGGACGTCTTCTACACGATGGGCGAGTACGACATCGTGGCCGTGACGGAGGCGCCGAACGATGACGCGGCGATGCAGCTGCTCCTCGAAATCGGCAAGATCGGGAACGTCCGGACGAAGACGTTGAAGGCGTGGACGGTCGCGGAAGCGACGAAGGTCCTCGCGAAGCTTCAGTGAGCGCCTGAAGGGCGGATTGAACCGTCGCTTGCTGCAGCGAGCGCGTTTCCTGATTTTGAAGCGTAAAGACGGCGCCGTCACTTCGGACGATCCGCCTCTCAGGCCTCGACTCGGCCTGGTGGGCTGCCTACGTGTTCCACGTTGATGTCTGGATCGCGCTGCCGTCGCTCCACAGCAGGTAGAATGTGAAGCTGCTGCCCGACGGAAGGGCGACGCCATTCCCGCTGATGCGGAACTGGTCTCCCGCGCTGATGGTATTCCCGCCGTCGACGTCGATCCAGTAAATCCGGTAGACGGTGCTCCCGACGATGATGCTGACGTACGATCCGCCGGTCGGGGGCATCGCCACCGCCGTTCCGGCGCTTGTTCCAATCTGCAGGTTCGCCTTGTAGTTCGTCGGTGCGACCGCTTGGGACGCGCCCGAGACGATGATCGTCGCGTTCCCCGGGCTCGTGGTGAGGTCGGGCGAACCGAACGTCACGACGGGCTTGTTGCTCCCCGCTGGCGGGGACACCGTAATCGTGCCTACCATCCCGAGGTCCCTGTGGGGAACACACCAGAACTGGATGGGACCGGTCCAATGGAAGAGGACGAGGAAGCTCGTGGTCGCCGACGGGAGAAGGTCGTGGCTGTAGGTGGTCCCGTTCAACGTGTACGTGAACGTGTGGAGCATGGTGTCCTTGTTCGTGACGGAGATCTGGGTGATCGTGTTTACTCGGACGGTGATTTGGGCCGGACTGAATGCGGTGTTCTCCGTCGTGAGGTTCACCCAGGCTTCGGGGGCGAAGTCGAACCCCCCGCCTTGCGGGTTGCTCGCGGCCCGGTTGTACGCAATCCCGCTCGCGATGCCCGCCCCCAGGCACAACGCGGCGACCGCGATCACGAAGAGGCCTTGGGGGCTCCGCAACCCATCGGCGACGCCGAGTTCCGGCAACCCCTTGCGGACATGCAAAAAACCCAACACCCCCGCCGACAAATTCCATGCGAGGACCGGGATTGCGAGGAAGCTCGAGATGAATCCGGTCCAGATGGCCGGATTCGCGAATCCCGCGACGATGAATGGCAGGTACAGGACGAAGAGGTAGGCGTTCGCGATCCCCGCCGCCAGATACGTCCACGACCGCGGCCTCCGGAGATGCAGTCCCGTGAGGACGATCGAAGCAATCAGGAAAGGACCGGCCACGACGAAGGCGGCAGGACTGAATCCGAACGCTACAAGCAGCGCAAAGACCAGGGTGACGAACCCGACGACGATCATGAATGTGTTAAAGGTCCATCGCCGCCCCGACCCTTTGGCGGAGCCGGCCTCATTCCCTTCCATCGTCCCGCTGCCGGCCGGCGGAGTCGGTCGAGCTTACATCTACGTTTCGGTCGCCTATCGCCGTCCGGGCTCGTCGCGTGAGTTTTCCACTGGGCAAACGTTTTGCGGCGGAGTCCTCTAAGGGCTGGCGTGCGTGCAATTCAATTCGAGGCGGGCGGGGCAGTCAAGCTTGTCCAGCTCCCGAACCCTCAACCCGGGGCCGAGGATGTCGTCGTACAAGTCCTCGCCGCGGGCGTGTGCCACACGGACTTACACCTCCTCGACGAAATG
>WNGK01017417.1_pt1 | contig 12262 bp, 14 predicted proteins | sample 5400601 | NCBI WGS metagenome assembly WNGK01 (sample SAMN13153376, study PRJNA577476) | soil metagenome | isolation source: 60 cm soil or saprolite under Garry oak tree replicate 1 | place: USA:California | collected 2016-06-15
TTGGAACATGACCTAAAGGTACTGGAAGCACGACGCGACGCAATACCACCCGAAAAGTGGGACGATTTCCCTGCACTCAATCGACTCATTCTAAGTACTCAGGCAGAATACAGATTGACTAACCAAAACTACTTTCTGGGTTTGTCGCGGGCTCAAGGAAAAGGGTGGACGGCGGAGTGCTGATTCGTGCTCTCCCCAAATGAACGTAACGCATGCCCGAGATTTCCAAGGGAGAATTTGGTCAAGCAATGCCTTCAGACTCTACCCAGTCAAGGCACTCATTCACAACAAAAACAGGCCGAAACAGAAAGTCGTTCATTATGAACCCGTTTCGCCAATCTGGGACCCCGTCATATGATGACCTAGCCATCGTGAAGGAAAAGGAGCAGGAACACGGCCTGAAAAACGTGAGACAAGCCGATTTCACATCCTAAAACTAGGATGGTCCTAAGTCGGGAGTGTAGCTTCAGCGGAATGGGACAGTGTTAGTTCTTCACTTTGAAGACCGGCCGCTCTTCTATCAATGACGTGAATTTCTGATAGTTCTCGCTTCGTTCCCTGGAAACCTGGTCGATAAGGGCCTTGACCTGCGGGTCTTCTTACTATCTTCCAGCTGTTGGATGAAAGCATCATTGTCATGTATTGCTGCGAGTATTTCCTGCCACGACCTGAGAGCCAAGCGCAGTGATCCTGCCGGTCCATATGTTCTAACCTGTTCACTGGCCACTCGTCTCTAGTAGCGACCATCCCACGATCCGTTGACATGTCGATTCCACGCGCTCAACCCGTTGACATTGGGCTCTAAACCAGCCTAGATTATGAAGGGTTCAATTTTGCCTAAGGTCTACCGACGCACTAGTAGTTATTCAGGGGTAATTCTCACTATGGGAAACAAGAGACTGTCTCAGATCCTGCTGGCCCTCTTCACGACGGCGCTTGTCGTAACGCCGGTTGCCGCCTATTATGGGCGGACAGGGGGAGGGTCATTTTATTCATCTGGGGTTGGAGGCCAACTTTCACTTAAGAGCATTGTCCAAACATCTAATGGCTGGAATGTTACTCTTACCCTGACTAATACAGGGAGCAATAAAATCTCTGAATGGATTAGTGTCATTGAAAACTCCACTGCTTACATAAGGATTCTTGCCACATACTTGCCTGAGGGATGGTCAGCAACAATTACACACCAAACATATGGCTCTGATTATGCCTATTTTGCAGCCTATGAGAATGAATATTATATTATGAATGGACAAAGCAAAGACTTTACAATGCTAACATCATCTCATGGGTTCAGCCTGTTCTGGTACATTCAGAATACACAAGGCGGGAAGCCGGGCAAGGTTCCATCAGGGTTTCTTTATGTCCCATGAGCAAATACGCATTGTTGGGATGACTTGATATTGGCTTTTTGTTATTGAACGAGTGCTCCAGATGAATTACACTATTTGCCCTTTCAGTGTAACCGAGTAGACTCCAGATTTTCTGAGGCGTTTCCCGGCGACCCCAGATCTGATCCCCTGGAGGTTCCAAGAAAATGCGACTGTCACGGAGCGTCCGATGGCTTATGTTCTTGTCAGTCCCTCTTTTACGGGTCGACGGTCCCAAGTCCCCTGTCAATATGTCAATGCCGTTCTGCTGGATATGCAATACGAAGGGTCCGGGGTGGCGGGGCATGCTTACTGTAAACATGATTTGGCCGTTATGGGGCATGATGTTCTGGACGGGTCCAGTTACAGCTTGAAACGCCAGAGACTGCCAGGAGCGATGTCACCCCCAGTGGTTTACGCAGACATATTGGGCCTCGGACAGAATTGTCCAGGTGAGAATTCTTATTTCCAGGGTCCGGGGGGGACCTCCATTTCACAGCCCGAGACAGCATGAGAACGAGCACTAATCAAAGCGTTGATGTTTCTACCAGAAATAGCGAAAAGTGGGGCTTCGAGTGATTCTCGGTGCTCCGGCGTGACCGGAAGCGGTTAGAATGGTAGCCGACAAAAGTCCCACCGTGACTATGAGGGCTAGGTGAACGGGATTCAACCTCCCTCGTTCACATAGAAAGCGTGGTCTGAACTCTCCTTCCCAGCATCCTCTATTGCTCTTGTCCCCGTGAAAGCTTCAGACTCGAAGCTCTCCATTCTAGCCCAGTCTCGATTCTGGTCCGAGAACGATGCCCCGCTACTGGGTACAAGGTGCTGGGTCTCTTAATGTTTCGAAACTAGCCCAGTGCAAGAGTTGCAAGGGCTACAACCTTCCTGGGGCGACAACCTGCAGACACTGCGGCACCAAGCTTTCCTAGTTCTAGGATCCGAAGAACCGGCAATCCGCACCACCCCTAGCACCAATGGTCAAGCACTCGACCCTGGTCACATATGCGAGAAAATGCCTCCCGAACCGAGACCATGAGACACCTCAACTGAGCCGTTCGACATTTTTCGGGCGCTGAAGCATCGTGAGTGACGAGCACAGGGGCAGGGCCCTGGGACTCGCTGACAGAAGGGATAGTCCAGAACCCTCTCCCAGCTTGGCCCAGTTACACTTACCCAGCGACCCGGAAGGAAAAATCACCAAACATTCGGCCCGGAAAACCTGAAACAACCAAAAACCACACCATATGAAGGAAATCGCCCAGAACCAGCCCCCTCCCTCAACCATCCAATTCTAACAATTCCACAGCCAACCAACACTCCACCCCAATCTCCCAAGAAGGGAAAAATCGCAAAAGGAAGGAACGACAGTCCTCTAGACCGAACCTTCTTGAACTCGAGCACACTGACCGGCAGGCAGGTGATAAGAGAACGATCCTTAGCCCGGCTTGGCCCGGGCACGAATTCAACCGCCCACTGGGGCAGAAACTAGGCGTTTGCCGCTACTGTGGGTCCTCAGATCTCTCGCCCCGAACTGATCCGAAGCAAGTTCTCTTAGGCTCTCAATCCTCGGCGTGCCAAGCGGCTCTCCTCCCACCAAGTCTTTGGTAGTGTCGGAGTGGTCCTTTTGCCACTCGGGAACTATTACCGCTCTGATTAGCCCCTGAATATTGACCCCCCGCTGGCTGGCCGCTTTTACCAGCTCTCCATACACAGAATCCCGCAATGTCAGCATGAATTTCTTCCCCCTCACTGGAACGCTAACGCTTGGAGATGGGTTAAGGATCTCCTGGTAATCTCGACCCGTTCTGGTTAGCTGTCGATTCGTCTCCACTGCACGTCTCCAAATTGCGTATCGGTGGCGATATCTCGGGCTTTACAGTGCAATATCTGGAGAGACATGGCAATTTAACAGTTGCGGAAAGCTGTCCAAGTCTGTTGAGAGGAGTTTGAATATCTCCCGAGAGAGGAATTGAATGCTGTGTAGGACTCGGTCTAGGGACACTGAGCATGGACCCTTAAAAGGCAGTCCGATGCGAGATGGGGTCTGACATTTCTTGCAAGAACTGAAAGAAAAGGATGTAAGGGTTGTACCCTTCGAGACTCCGAAACGGCCCGTAACGGACCAGTATCATGGTGTCACGGTCGTGGATGATTATCGTTGGCTGGAAGACTTGAACGACCCGGAAGTCCGGGACTGGAACGACAACCAAAACGGGCACACGCGCGAGGTTTTGAAAGGGCTTCCCGCTAGAGAACTCATCCGAGAACGGGTTGCTGCATTATACAGTTCCAGCTCAGCAGACTATCTAGCCGTCCAGTTCCAGGGCGGCCGGTTCTTCGCCCTGAAATTTCAACCTCCCAAGGAGCAAAAATACCTAGTTACACTGGGGACAGTTGATGATACAAGCGGAGAAAAAACAATTGTCGACCCTAACAAACTGGACCGTCAAGGCATCACATCCATTGACTGGTATACCCCCTCTCTCGACGGCCGCCTAATAGCAGTCTCATTGTCCAAAGGAGGAAGCGAAGAAGGAACACTCCACATCTACGAAGTGGAGAGTGGTAGAGAACTCTCTGATTTCATTCCCCGGGTAAACTTTCCAACAGCAGGGGGAAGCGCAGCCTGGAACGCCGACGGCAACGGGCTGTACTACACCCGGTACCCAAGAGGCGGTGAGCGACCTCTCGAAGACATCAACTTCTACCAGCAAATCTACTTCCACCAGCTAGGCCGTCCCACCGGAGAGGACAGATATGTAATTGGCGAAGAATTTCCGCGAATAGCAGAGATCAAGCTAAGCACTAGCGAAGATGGAAGTTACCTGCTCGCCACAGTGGCGAACGGAGACGGTGGAGAATTTGCCCATTACATGATGGACGAGACCGGCCGATGGACTCAAGTGACCCAGTTCGCCGATCAAGTTACAGGAGCGGAGCTGGGACGGGATGGCTATCTCTACCTCTTGTCGAGGAAGAACACTCCAAAGGGAAGTATTCTCAAAATTCCAATAGCAGACCCGCATCTTTCCCAGGGTAGGACCATTGTGGAAGAGGGTTCCGGTTCGATCGAGGGCTTTGAGCCCACGACGACCCGTCTGTATGTTGTCGAAGTGGATGGGGGTCCGTCTCTGGTTCGGGTGTATGACTTGGAGGGACAAGTTCAGAAACCTATCCCCGTAGAACCTGTCTCTTCCGTCGGAAACCTCCTCGGGCTTCGGGGAGATGAGGTTCTCTTCAGGGAAGAGAGTTTCATCACACCCCCGGCGTGGTACAAGTACGACCCTGCGTCAGGCAAGGCGGTTAGGACCGGTCTCTTCGTGACCTCACCTGAGGACTTTGACGATTGCGAAGTTGTCCGTGAGCTCGCTACTTCGCGAGACGGGACCCGTGTTCCGCTCAACATTATCCGGCGTAAGGGGGTGAGACTGGATAGTGGTAACCCGACAATTCTCGGCGGGTACGGTGGCTACGGGATTAGCTTGAAACCATATTTCCGGGTTAGACGGCGGGTCTGGCTTGACCAGGGAGGAGTCATAGCCATCGCCAACCTTCGAGGTGGAGGTGAGTACGGGGAGGAGTGGCATAGGTCTGGGAACTTGACCAGGAAGCAGAACGTGTTCGACGACTTTGTCGCCTGTGCCAAGCATCTGATGGATTCCGGCTATACGAGCCCGTCGAGGCTGGCGATTGAGGGCGGTAGTAATGGTGGGTTGTTGATGGGCGTCGCTTTGACGCAACATCCAGAAATGTTTCAGGCCGTGGTCTCGTTTGTCGGAATCTACGATATGCTTAGGGTTGAGCTGGACCCGAACGGTGCTTTCAACGTGACTGAGTTTGGAACGGTCAAGGACCCGGAACAGTTTCGCGGCGGTGATGTTCCTCACTGGAGAGAATGATGGCCGGGTAAACCCCGCTCATTCAAGAAAGATGACAGCCCGTCTTCAGGCTGCTACCGGGTCCGGGAAGCCCATTCTGCTCCGGACGAGCTCAACCTCGGGCCATGGGCTTGACACTGCCCTCAACGAGCAAATTGCCGAGGATGCGGACGAGTTCGCGTTTCTCTTCGACCAGCTCAAGGTAGACTACGCAGCGGCCGGGAAGAAATAGGAAGGTGTGGAGTGAGAGTCTTGTCTCTCACGCCTTGAGAAGTGCTCGTACGTTCCCCCTTTGTTGAGAGCCGTTTTCTGTCCGGCAGGGAAGTCGGGCGATTTTCCTTAGTCTAGGCTTGAAACCTGCTTGTCTCATGTTTTGGCGACTCCCTGTTTTCCAACCATTTCGTTCGTGTCTCCTAGGCGAGTGAAAATAATGATTTGCCAGATTGGTGAAACGGGTTCATTCCGGGCGATTTCCAAGGACCGAACGGGACACAGTTGCGTATTTCTGCTCCTTCTCTTGAATTGCAGTTGGCCTCTCACCTTTAGACCGACGTTTCTCTGCTCCGGAAATTGAAATCGATTTTTCCGGTTCTGAAAGGAAAATCCCTTTGCCCATGGGATACGCGAGCGGTGTTTTCGCAAGCGTCTTGGCAAAAATTACGCCAAGTGAAACCGCATTGAGGTCACTTCGTGGAGAAGCTCATCATACAACCTTCCTTGCTAAGCCTTCCCTTGAAACGAAGGTCCAGGGACTCGGCCGCCTTCCTGTAGCTACCCAAACAAGTTCCGCAAAAGATCGCCCTGGCCTGAGGCGCAGTAAGACCATGGTCCCCTGCCTGGGCCATGACAGACTCGATACAGCCACAGCGGGCCAGCGTCACCGTTCGGGACGAATCCCCTGCCTTCACATCATAGTCGCTATCAAAGGTTTCCCCCATACTCTCGGCCAGATTCTGCGAAAGAGCCTCCACAGCATCCATTCCACTTCCCCGGCCTTTGCCAATGATGTCCCGAACCTTCAAGTCAGCCTTCTTCGCCGTGAGAATCTCCATTGCTGGGCCAACGGAGTCAAAGCCTATCGCCTTGACGAAGGTGCCCACTTGAAGGAGAAGATAGTGCGCTAAGGTCTTCCTCAGCAGTTCATAACGCTCGCTTAGGGTCCGGATGGTTTTTACTGGAACTTGGTTCGACATGACCCACCCGGGCTAATATCCGGTCCGATGGTTCTTAAGCTCTGGCAAGGTTTCAGTCTAGCTCCCTTCTAAGATTGAAGAAGGCGGCGGCTGGTGCAGTCGTTTCAATAACCATTCAATCAGAGTCGAACAGTATCTCGACCGGAACGTCTTGCGCGTCGGTAAACTCCGGAAAGTCTGCGACAAGCAGTTGAAAGAGCGCCCGGCGAAGAGAACCTGGCCGTCGCTCGCTGTGCACACCTGGCTTCCAATTCCTAAGAACCAAGTAGGCGAGCTGGAGGAATACTGCAACCCCGACAAACAGCCACCCGGCAACAACCATCTCAGGCCTGTTCATCGATATTCCAGTATAGATCAGGGCAAAGGCTGCGACGAGGGCAATCCCAGGTGGAGAGACAGTCCTAACGTCCAGCATTCCGCTCACACCCAGAATAAGCTCCTTTGACCGGGTAAACGCACTGGAACCTTCACCCAGTAACATCAGTTCCATTCAAACACAGCCTGAAGAAAGTTTGGATGATTCATAATTCCAGTCTCCGGGCAAGCCAATCTCCCCATAAGGGGGAAGCAGGCGGTCAGGCCACCTGCTTAATCTGTGGCACTTCGAAGAATGGCGCGAGGGTAGCTTTCACTGCCCGTTGTGCTTCAGGGGACAGCTCCTCGAAACCCTTTCCACAATAGGGACAGTCTTCGAAATCACCCCGGTCTGCTTTCTTGACAAACCATTCTCCGCAGTGCCAACACTTCACCACTGGTGTTACGCACATTTTGACATGTTCACCTCCTCACGAGTTCTTGGTTGAGCCCAAGCCTTGTCCCAAGTCTACTTTTAAGGGCAATGATGAGGCTGACACTGCCGACTGTGGCGATTGTTCGTTCAAGCAGCATGAAGGGTGTGACTATGCTCCAAAACCCGTCAATGAGCCCTGCTACTCCGATGCTCAGAATGTTGAGTGTTACCTGCCAAGTCATCGCTGTGTAGAAGGCTCGTATTATGATCGACCGGGTCCCGGTGGTGGTTAAGGCAAGTGGTAAGGACACTATCACGACAATGTACGGTATGAGCCAGAAGAGAGTTCCACCCCTCGAGTAGGTGACATAGTAGATGGCCCCGAACAGAACGTAGGCCCAGGCCAGAACAGATCCATACCGGTAATGAAAGGCGAAACTGCCCAGGATGGTAGCGATAATCGGTACCAACAGAGCGAAGATACCGAAGGCAGGAAAGGTTCCTGTCTGGAACACCGCCATTCCGAGGCTTCCCACGAGGATGGTCGCGGAGGCTGGAACCGGTTTCAAAAGCGAGGCTATGACCGGGACGGTCACTATCTCAAGGCTGATGATAGCGGCTCCCCCGATAAAAGCGTCCACGGGGATGAAAGTGGACACAATATAGAAGGCGGCAAGTGCTGCAGAAAGAGTTAGGTCTTGAGTTGCGAATAGTTGCCTTCGTATTCTAGTGCTTTCCATTTACCTCCCTACTCCGGGGTTTGTATTGCGCAACGGGTGGGAGGCCCCACTCACGCGCTGAGAAACCCGACTGCAACTGACTGTTTATAATATTTTCTTGAAGCCGAATCGAAATAGCCGCCACTCTGCTGGATGATGTACGCTGGGGTTCCCGGTTCACCTTTCAGCAACAGGACTAGAACCGTCGGAGCAACCGTGGGTCCTAGGGTCGTGAGGCAGTTGACAGTGCAAGCTTTGTCAAGAAGAAGAGACTCTGCCAGGGCCTCCCATAGGACCGAGGGTGGGACCCGCCACACGTAACGAATCGAAACTTGGTCAGCGTTTATTGGCTGACAACGGGGGTGGGGCCTTGTACGGCGTTGCGACCTCCGGTCGGGGCTTTGTAACCGCTCAGCCAGAAGCCCAAGAACAGTTCTGCCACAGCCGCGACTCCAAAGCCGACCATGCTTAGAACATCACCCGCGTTCACTGCCAGAAACTCCTGAAAGGCCAAATAGGACCAGAATGTGAGGGTAGCAGTCTTTACAACCGTGGGAACCAGGCTGGCCGTCATTGTCGAACCAGAAGCGCCCATCATGTTCAGCGAGGCCAGGGCCGCCCTTCCCTCGTCGAGAGCAGTACCGGCGTTCGAACGGTATGTTTCCAGCTGTGCCACCTCTTCCGGTGCACGCTGCGTAGGATCATTAGGGAGTTGCGACAAGTAGTGTTCAAAGAGCAACCCTGCGTTGATAACCTTCGCCGCCAGCTCGTCCAAGTTGGCATTCTCTAGTTGAAGCCACACATCTAGAAAAGTGTCCTCAATATCTGTGAACTGGATAACCCGCTGGTTCAACAGGTTAATGTCTGTCCCCGAAGGCTCCTGTTCCGTCCACGAGGCTTTTTCCTTAGTGTCCGCGGCCATGTTCTAACCCGGCCGCCGGGTGCCCGTTGGGCATTCATTTCCAATTTGTAACCCACGTCCCGACTCAACCGGTACTCATCCTGCAATCATCAACCACAGTTATCGCACCGATCACCTCTCCTTATCCACTAGCAAGATTGGCAGAGGACTGTCCCAATCATCTGCCCCAGACATCACGAGATCAACATCTGGAACACACAGAGCCGATGCCTCTGAACAATCTGACAACTTCCTTCTCGGGCTCAACGATTCAGGAAGGAATTCAAGGCTCCTCGGAAGTCCACCGGAACGCAACTGACTCTTTTTTCCAACGCAATTGAATATTCTTCAAGAGCCAAGGTTTTCTACCGGCACTATCTCATGTAATCCTTCTACGCTCATCTTCTTCCGACCAAACAGCCGCCGAATTCTAGTCGTCCGCTCATTGAGAATGAGAAATGCTTGTTCTTAACCCGCTTCGAGTTGGTCCTCTTGTCCATGGAGGTTCCGAAAGGGATTCCACGAAGACCTGGCCTTTCCATTGGGCCCTTCTGGCCTCTTCCCATCCTCTCCTTCTGAAACTTTCAACTCTTCCTTCAGCGACCTCCCTGTTAGTTCGAGGAACACGTCCTCCAGGGAAGGCTCCCTCACCACGATTCTCGCTCCTCCGTATCCAGGGTCCGAGACGAACCGTTTGAGAATGCGCTGCAGCACGGGTTCAGGATCCTTCGTGGATATGTTCAGCCCGCTCGCATTGTAGACTCTTCCCTCGGGGACGAGTTCAGAGACTTCCTTGACAATCTCTGGAGAACACTCTATTCCCACCTCAATGATCTTCCCCGAACCCATGCGAGCCTTCAGCTCTCCCGGAGTGCCCATTGCGGCGACTCTTCCCCTGTCCATCATCGCAATCCGGTCGCAGAGAAACTCTGCTTCCTCCATGTAATGGGTTGTCAGGAGCAACGTCTTACCCCTAGCCTTCAGGTCCCACATAACCCGCCAAACCTGCCTTCTCCCGTGGGGGTCAAGACCGACAGTGGGCTCGTCGAGGAAAACAAGCTCCGGATCATGTAAGAGGGCGAGGGCAATGTTGAGCCGTCTCCTCATGCCTTCTGAATACGTGCGAACAAGTTCATCCCGCTTGTGTCCAAGCCCTACAAGAGAGAGCATTTCCTCGACACGCCTCTCCAGTGCCTTCCCGGAGATTCCGTAGAGGTGGCCGTGAAACTTGAGAGTCTGAGCTCCTGTCAAGTACTCGCTGGCCCTGAGCTCGTGGGCTGCCAGTCCAATTCTGGGCCTTAGGTCTCTAGCCTGGCGTACCGGGTCCCGGCCCAACACGGTGACTCGCCCTGTTGAGGGCCGAAGCTGAGAGGTCAGGATTGAGCTGAGGGTAGTCTTCCCCGCGCCGTTGGGGCCCAAGAGCCCGAAAATCTCGCCTCGATGAACTGCAAAGCTTACTCCCCTGAGCACATCACTCCCATCGTACCGGTGCCACAAGTCCTCTACCACTATCACGTCGTCCAACCTACCCGGAATCACCTCTCCCTCATCAGCAGGATTGTTCCCAGCGAGTACAATGCGGCGGCAAAGATTCCAAGGCTCACCAGTTCGGGTAAAACACCTAGGAATGACGCCCCGTCGACCATAATAGATGTCAAGGCCCTGTTGGCATAGGTCATGGGGAAGAGAGATGAGACGAAGAGGCTCAACTGGTTATGAGCCTGGGGGATATACTGGGAGGCCAGGAAACCCATGGGAAGGTTGACCAGGGCCGAGAGGTAGAAGGCCTCATCAGGGGTCTTGGAGAAGTGGGATATGATCATGCCCAGGCCTACTACGCTGAAGCTGGCAGCCGCAATTATCGGCACCAGGTCATAGATGCTACCGGCAATGTCTAGGTGGAAGACCAGGATAGCTGCTGCGAACAGGACGATAAGCTGAAGGCCTATGAGTAGGAGGCTTGCCATGACACTGCCCAGCACAAAACTAGCCCGGGACAGAGGGGTCATCAGTATGCGTCTCCTCGCCCCTGAGACCCGGTCCTCAACCGCTGTTACCGCAGTACCTAGAATTCCTACCCAGCCAATCTCAAGGCCGACCAGTTCTGGGAATATGACGTCAAGTAGCCGTTTCTCGGGGGTCAGCTCCAAGTTTAGCCCGAGGCGGAATATTGCGACTCCGTCTTGGGCCAGTCTCGCGGCACTGGCTTCTGAGTAGAGGGGCTGAACATTTACTTGGGGGATCGTCGCGAACCCGGAACCCACCGGGAGAGGTCTCGGCCCTGCTGCGGCCTCCACTTGGGAGCTGTTGTTGTCGAGGACTACGTAATAGTAGGAGGAGGAGCCCATGTCTACGAGGATGAGGGACGTGTTTTGACTGTTGGGTACGATGTAAAGGAATGCCTTGGATGACGGGTTGGTCGGGGACTTCACCGTGGCCGCCAGAATTTTCACCGGCTGAGACCAGTTTCCCATCCGGGTTCCGATTATGGTGAAGACCGTGGCTAGGTTCTGGTCGCTTCTCAGCTCCTGGAGCCCACCAGGCTGGGAACTGTCCTGTATTAGGGGAATTTTTTCGTCGCCCAGGGCTGCTCCGAAGAGGAACATTAGTAAGAGGGGGAGGAGGAATAAGAAAGCGAGTAGCTTACGGCGGTGGCCCAGCTCCGTCATCTGTCGGTGTAGGATGTGAAGGGCCCCGAGCAAATGTGGATGGCTGCTATATAGTTCATTTATGTTCGGATACTTGAACTTACCTATTCTCCGGGACCAAGGTTCACCCAAGACTTAATAATTGAACCTCAACAACAATATTGCAAGAGCAGCATAGCCATGGGTCGAAGAGCCAAGGCAAAGGAGCTGATCCGGAGGTCTCTCCTCAGAGGAGGAAAAGGCTGGACCCAACTCTTGAAAGAGACAGGGCTGGCCAGAGGAGCCCTATCCACGAACCTCCGGAAGATGCAGAAGGAAAAAGAGGTGGTCTTCGAAATCAAGGAAGGGCAGAGGTCCAAGCAATACAAGCTCTCGGACCTAGGACTAGTCCACGCCACCGTCTCAGCAATTTCAAAGGGTGTCTCAAGCCAGATTACCCACGTTTTAGAAAAGGTAGGCCGCACCAACCCCTCAGGAGTAAAGGGTTGGGCGAAGGGTCAGAAAGAACTCTTTTTCGAGATTGAAGACCCTGGACTGGGAAAGGTCAAGCTCACCCTCCACCCTACTAAGCCAACCGACCGAGCCTAGGCCCAGGCCTCCCTAGCACAGGGACTATTCCGAGCCCACTCGAATCAGGTTCATCGAAAGTCCTTGTTCCTTCGGCAAGTGCCTGTTTGGACCCATTCGGACCATGGGGATAAGAACATAACAGGGAAACATGCTCTTAGAAGAGCGTGGAGAAGATGACTGTAACAATCACAGTTGAGAAGAACATGTCTCAGTGCGAGGCTCATTGCCCCACCCATGGGACTCAATGTAAGCT
>WNGK01032692.1_pt1 | contig 12262 bp, 12 predicted proteins | sample 5400601 | NCBI WGS metagenome assembly WNGK01 (sample SAMN13153376, study PRJNA577476) | soil metagenome | isolation source: 60 cm soil or saprolite under Garry oak tree replicate 1 | place: USA:California | collected 2016-06-15
GGCGTTCAAGAAGCAGCAGGAGGATCTGCGCGGGAAGGTGGGGAAGACTTAGCACGTTCCCACCCCTCGTTTTCCAATTTCATGTGCTGGATGACGACAGCGTTGGCATTTGCGTCGAGATCGGGAAGCGCCTCAAACTCGGAGACCCAACAGCGAAATACCTTGTAGGCGATCACGAGCTCCCCCGCTTCGTTATGGACCTCGAGGACAATATCCTTGCGAAGGCTCCCGGCGGAGACATTGTTCGCCCACTGCGCAAAGTCCTTGTCGTGCGTGATGCCACGCTCGAGCGTGATCGCCTCATACTTGTCACGGCCGAGTGAGCTGTGCTTCGTGCCGAGATGCTCTGCGGCGCGGTGCCCGATGGCGGTCACCTTGGTGAAACCCGCGACGTAGCGCCCCTCCCAGCGCACGCGAAACTGGAAGTTCTTGTACGGGTCAAACCGGCTGTCGCCGGTGCGCTGTCGGACCTTGATGATTACGAACTCCGCTGGCTTGAGCGGCGCGAACCCAACAACGACGTTCACGATACCCACCTTAACATCGTCTTGGGTCGTCGTCTCTTTGTCGCACTTCACGAAGCCGTCGTGACGGATCCGCCCCCACAAACGCTCGTCGTTTGGCTCGAACACGACCCACCTTGTGGACCGATAGAGCGACTCCTTGATGGATTTCGCCAAGCGACGGACTGGGACGTGTTTCCATTGTCTTCACCCGAGCGAAACTGAGACGCCTTCCTTCGCCATCACTAGCCTGTCGCCCCACCTCTCCTCGAACCATTCGGGGCGCTCGGTGTGAACCGGCATGATCCGCTTCGCGCCGATCTCCTCGATCACTCTCTCCAATGCGGGCCCATCCGCGTGTCCTGATGCGTGGTAGGGTCCCTTCTCCGCCCCAGGTAGGCCGCCGACGCGCTTCAGGCCGAAGTGATCGAGCCAGTTACACAGCCGCTGCGCGTCGATCTCCTGCTCTTCGTTGTACGCCTCCGATGAGGAGTAGATATACGTACCGCCGTGCGGCTCGATATCGATCAGGTTGCTGATATCCCAATACGACAAGCACAACACATAGCTCCCGGGAGACTTGCCGATCTCCTTGGCTTGCACGAAGCACGTCCCATGTTTTTCGCGGACGTCTTTTTCCCAGCTAGGCGTGTTGCCCTGCGGCTCCTTCAAGATCGCGATTCCGTTGTCCCCCGGCGTGGGAATGTGAGGATCGATGATGTGCATCCGCTCGAGCATGTAGGCGTCTTTGGTCGTGATCACGAGCCGGCGGCCGCGGGCTTGGGCGATGTCGCGAAACGTGCGGAGCCGCTCGATGTTGCGGGCAGTGAAGTCCGCGATCACGAGGCCGTTTTCTTTGGCGACGACTTGATCGGTGGCCTGATGCACGTCGGCTTCCTTCACTGACTGCTCGTCCGGCCCGATACGCGTTCCTTCTACTATAAGGAGTGCCGGCTTCAATGCGGCGGCTTCTTTCGCGAACGTCTCCGTACGCCAGGCGGAGTGACCGTGGGTGCGCAGGTCGCCCGAGTAGATAATCCAGCCGATGGGCGTTTCGATGCCCCAAGCGCCCGAGCCGGGGATCGAGTGGTCCACGCGCCAAAAGCGCAGTCCCATCTCCGTGGGATCTTTCACCTCGAGCGGCTTGGCGGCGATGCTCGAGCGCTCCCCCGGCACCCACTCCCAGAATTCCTTCAGCTGCTGCATCGCCGCCGCGATCGCAGCATCGGTCTCGGCGACGTAGTACTGCCGCTGCAGACGCGGCCCCTTCTTCGTCTTGAGGATCTCCCCTTCCTCGTCACATTCGCGCGGCACGGCGTAGTTGAACTCGCGGTCGACGCCCGTCGGTTGCGGGTCCTGGAGGCATTTGCCGATCAGCGCGGTCATGAGGCCCGTGTAGACCGGGATGTCTTCCTTGAGGAAGCCGATCGAGCCAATGTGGTCGATGTGGCCGTGCGACAGTAGCACCCCGTCGACATGATCGACCTCGCGATACATCGGATGGTCTTTGTAGCGGCCGAAGATGTTGGGATCGTGGGCGCAGAGGTCGGACCGGTAGACACCGTTCAGCGGCGGGAGCAGACCCATACGCAGGTAGTCGCGCAGGCCGAGTGTGGCGCCGCGGGGCTTCACGAATTCCTCGAAATACTTGGCGGTCTGGCCGAAGCGAGTGCCGAAGTCGAGCAGCCAGCGGTGTTCCGGCCATTCCAGGAGGATGCGGTTGCCGCCGATCTCGCCGGGGGAGCCGCCGTAGAGCGTGATCGCGACCGAGTCTGACATTCGGAGCAACGTAGGGAATGAACGAGTCGAGCGCCACTCACCCAAACGCGCCTCGCTCAAAGTGTCATTGCAGCAGCAGCGCGGCAGTGCATGTTCTCTCCCCACTGCATGATCAGACTCCGTGCCATAATCGTCGTGGGCCTTGCGCTGATGGAGCGCAGGCCATTTGGCAATGGATTTAGGTATCGAGTGGTCGTGGATACATCGAAGTGTCGGTGTAGGTGATTATGGGACCCAAGGTCGGGTCAGACTACACGGTTGTGGTGATCGGCACCGGTTTTGGCGGCACGATGACCGCCCTCCCCATCGCACGTCACTTCAAGGATCATGGCGCAAAGCGGACCGTGCTCATGCTGGAGCGCGGCACCTGGTGGACGACTCCGCTCAGCACCGTACAGGACAAGGCAGTCGCCACATACGATTTCCTGCAGCGCGATAAGCGGCAGCCGGTGCAGCACTGGGCGCCCCAGAATCATTTCCGGGGATTCATCGACATCATCACGCGGTGTCGCAGACGCGCGGGGAATGAGGATGGGCTAATCGAGGTCACGCAACCGGGCAGAACGACGCTCTTTGGCCTCGTGCGGCTCAAGAACGACGGCGTCTCCATTTTGCGCGGCTGCGGTGTCGGCGGCGGCTCGCTGGTGTACTCGAACATCACCATCCGTCCCCCCGAGCTGATTTTCAGGGATCCGCGTTGGAGCGGGGTCACATGGTCCGCATCAGAGCGAGACCAGCTCTACGACTTGGCGCGGGAGGCGATCGGCCGCGGCGTGCTCCGCGCCCTGGACGTCCGGGACAAGGTTGACCCGCCGGCACCTGGGCCGAACACGGGACTCAGCAACATCGTGACGCGCACGGCCACGCTCGATCCAGGTTGGGTCGTCGAACCGGATCCGCTGAATCCCAAGCGCGGGCGCAAACGACTCGACCTGTCGTTGACGCAGCCCGCTCGCGACGCCGCGCACCGGTTGTGGATCGATCGCGCGCGGGTGTTCCAGACCGCGATGGCCGAGCTGGTAAAGCAAGGGTTAGCGGATGATTACGGAGCGGTGGATTTGGCGATCAACGATTTCGACCCCGATCCAACGCATCCACCGAATCAGTTTGACGACAAGGGGAACGCCAAGAATTACTGCGAGCGCCAGGGGCGCTGCAACGTCGGCTGTCTCCCGGGCGCGCGGCATACGCTCAACAAACAACTCATGGCCGCCATACTCGGGCAGCCGGCCCCGCCCGGAGGCCAGCCGATTGCACCCCTGCTACCGGGCGTGCTCACATTGTGGCCGCTCGTGGAGGTGGACGTCGTCGTAAAGCGCCCGGAAGGCGGCTACGAGGTCCGGTTCGTGCGGCAGGATCCGGAGGCGTATCTGCGCGGCGAGCGACGCCGGGTGCGCGGCAGCGTAACGGCTGACACCGTGATCATTGCGGCCGGCTGCGTGGGGACGAACGAAATCCTGCTCCGCTCCAAAGCCCGCAATACGATTCCGAATCTGAGTCCTGAAGTGGGCGCTGGTTTCTCCACGAACGGCGATTACATCGCGTTCATGGACAGGACCAAAGAGCGCGTCAGCCTGATCCGCGGACCCGTGACGTCGAGCTTTGGACACTTCAATACCGCCATCGATGAGCCGCAGCAGGATCAGGCCGACCCGAACCACCCCCGGTTCCACACCCTCGAGGATCAAGGGATTCCTCCGGCGCTGGCATCGCTCGCCGGCGTGGGGCTGCCGCTGATTCGATCGCTGTCGAAAGGCCGGCATCACTTTTTGTTCCTGGTTTGGACGTTCATCTGTTTCGGCATACGCACGGCACTGCGGCGCATCGGGGACATCTTCGCGGCGTTCTTCGGCAACCCGTTCAAACGGCCGAGCACCTTCCAATCCGAGGAGGAGCTCACCAGCCGAATGATGTGTGTCGTGGGGGCCGGGCGAGAGGAAGCGAAGGGTCGCTTCAGGCTTGGCCGGGGCCCTGGCGCGACGGTGTTGCGCGTGCGGCGCGATGACAAGAAGGATTTCTGGGATGATCCGGTGTACGCTGACATCGAGCGCAGCCTCGCACGGCTGGCGCCATTGTTCGAGGATCCCGCGGATCCGCAACCGTTCATCAATCCATTCCTGACGAAGAACGTCTTCGGGAAGCTGAAGATGAATTCCATCACCCTGAGTCATCCGCTCGGGGGGTGCCGCATCGCGGCAGATGGCCACGCGGGCGTCGTGGACGAATATGGTCACGTGTTCGACGCCAGCACCCCGGGCGCGCGCGGCTTCCACAAGGGGCTCTACATCGCCGACGGCTCGATCGTGCCCACGGCGCTGGGCGTCAATCCGTCGCTGACCATCACGGCACTGTCGTTGCGGATTGCGAACAATGCGATCCAGGAGCTCGATCCCACGAAGGACGCCGTGCGATGAGACAGGAGGGGCCACGCGACCTGGCAGCGGTGTATCGCCTCAAAGGGTCCGCGGCGCGATCCCTCTGGATGACGCATCAAGAGCCGCCGCCACAGAATCCCATCCAGTTCTTGACGCGCAGTCTAGGTCCGTGGTTCGCGCACTACGTGAGCGTCATGATTCACAGCCGCCACGAGCTGAAGACGTATGTCGGGGGCAATGGCATCTTCAGAATTCCCGACTCCGCAACCATCGCCCTCGCGGCCGATTGGGGCACCGGTACGATTCCCGCCTACAAGGTGGCAGAGCAGATCCGGATGCTCCAGCCGCGACCGGACGTGACGGTGCACATGGGCGACGTGTATTACAGCGGCACGCCCGAGGAATACCACGACTGGTTCCTCGGCCAGGAAGATTGGCCGCGCGGGACACTACGGCACTCGACGCTCTGCAACAGGAAGCAAGCTACTTCTGCCTGGAAACAGACTATTGGCGCATTCTGGGCCTCGATAGCGGATACTACTCCGGCATATTCCCCCTGCTGGAAAAACTGTGGCGTTCTCGGATCCGGCTGGATGATACGATCGTGTCTTGGCTGCGGTCGATTGTGTTCGCCGACCCGACCGATCGACGCCCGGTCGTTGTCCTGACCCATCATCAACCGTTTAGTGCCTTCGGCCCCGGCTATCCCACTCTCGTCAAAAACCTAGCGCCGTATCTCGATCGCGTGCTGCTCTGGATGTGGGGGCACGAGCACCGCTTCGCCGGCTACGGTCCGGTGGCCGTGGGCGATCCCCCGACTATTCGCGGTCGCTGCATCGGTCATGGAGGCATGCCGATCGAGCTGGACCAGCGCCCCACACAGGCCCGCGAGACCAACCTCGTGTTCTACGATGACCGGCTTCAGGCCGGGTTATCGAAGACCGTCGGGCAGCCGATGGGCTATTGCGGATTTGCGGCCATGCGTCTGAACGGCCCGGTCCTCACGATCGATTACATCGATGAGGATGGGAAGCTGCTGCTCGCAGAATCGTGGAAGCGGTCGGGGGGGGGAGCCGGTCCCCGTGGAACTGTCACGGCCGGCGACCAGCCGCTCAATCTTGTCCATCCCGATGGTCTGAACGCGCTGCTTTGAGCAGCAGATGTCATGGTGCCAGGGCGTGCACGAACCCCCGGTTGGTCGTCACGTACACGCGCCCGCGCGCGATCGCCGGCGTCGTGCGGATCCCGCCCGATAGCCGGACACGCGCCAGCACGGCGGGAACGGGAGTCAAGCGAAATCCGTTCGGCGCACAGTCGGTGATCGAGACGCCCGGGTAATCGCATTGCGAGCCCGTGGCGGGGAAAATGTCGGGATCGGCGATGGCGTAGAGCGTGTCCTCCGACGTGCCGATGTAAACGATCCCTCGAGTCACGCTCGGCGCCCCCATCGTGGGAGATCCCGATCCGCTGAACTGGAGCCACCACCGCACCCGCTCGAAATCCGACGCGCACGAGTTGAGCGCGTACAAACGCCGGTAGCCCGCCGTCACGCTCGCCGTGACGTCGCGCCCCCCAGTGACCGCAAACACGACATCCTTCCAGACCGCAGCGCCACGCGTGTAGCGGATGTCGCCGTGACTGCCGCCCGTGAACGGGATGGCGGCAGGCGGGAAGGACCAGCGCCGCAGACTGAGCGCGAGCGTCACCGGATTGCCGGCGGGCGATGTTGGTCCAATCGCGAGCGCGTGGGTGTAACCGTCCTTCATCGGCGCGACGGCCATGGTGCCGCAGCTCGCGGCGTGGACCGTGGGTACAGCCGCCCAATCCGGGTCATCGTCCAGGCTCCACGGCACTGGCTGAAACTTCCAGATCATCGCGCCGCTCGTCCCGTCCAGCCGGATCATGCTGAGGGCGTGATCGGGACTCGGCTCGCTCGTGCACCCGCCGTTGTAGGGCACACAGCCATTCCCCGTCGTGATGATGACGTCGCCGTCAGCCGTCGTCGCCGGGGACGACCATATGCCGCCGCCGCGGATCGCCGAGGCAACGAAGGTGGTGAACCCACCGAGCAGTGCGCCCGTTTCGAGATCGACGCCGTAGAGCTTCCCGGCGATGATCGGCGAGTCGCAGTGATTCGAAACCCCTACATAGACCCGGTCGCCGTAGATCACGGGTGAGTCGTAGCCGATTTGCTCGTTGGCCGTGCGCGACGCCAGTACCGGCGAGCGCCAGATGAGCGCGCCGGTGTTGGCGTTCACGGCCCAGAGCCGCCCGTCCCCGGCGTTCGAGGCGGGGTCTGGCGCGCCGAAGATGACCGCAGGGACGTCGCTGCCGGCCGGCGGGTACTTCCAGAGGAACGTGCCGCTGGTGTCCAACGCGTAGAGGCGGCCGTTGAGATGGGCCAGGAACACCTTGCCTCGATACACGACCGGCGAGGCAGAGAAGCCGTACGCGCCATATCCGTACCACACGGTGTCGGGGTCGCCGATGAGGCGCGGGTGCCAGCTCCACAGCTGGTGGAGCGTCGGGACCCTGGCAGGGTTGGACAGCGCGGACTTGTGCGGCTGGCTGGCAGTGCGCTGCGAGCTGTAACGATGGCTGGGCCAGTCCTTTGACGCGCACGAGCAGCCGTGGACCGCAAGTAGCAGCACGCTCGCCAGGACCGCGCAACGGGACCTCATCTGGGTGTCAGGGTGGTCGCGCGGATGACGGTCACCTCCGCGGCGTTCTTGATGGTGACGCGAGCCCCACGCCGGACGATCCACTGACTCTCCGCCTCGCGATGCGTGGTGCGCCCGTCGATCGTCACGTCGGCCGCGCCCGAGCGGAGCTCCATCAGCACGAACCCGGCGAGTGGCACGCGCTCGGCGGTCTGATTCGGTCCCATCACCAAGTCGATCGTCTCGACGTGGTAGCCCGGTAGCGAGTCGGTCGCGAACAGAGGCGTTGTGCTCGCCAGGATGCCGGGGGCGAGCTGGCGTAGCGTGCGCTCGGGCGGGGGCGGGGGCGCCTGAGGTCGCTGCGCCGGCTGCGCGGTGGGCTGTTGCGCGCCGAGTGCGCCGACGCGGAAGAGCAGCGCGGCCGCGAGCACCAGTGTACGCCGCGGGAGGCGGGTCATGAGATGCTCCACTTGAAGCGGACGCATGAAAGCGTACGAGGAGTCAACGGGCCGCGCTAGAACAATCTGAGCGAGGCACTGCTTATGACACGGCCCTACATCTTCACATTGTTCGCGGTGATGGCGGCGACTCTGCCGTTGCCCGGTGCGGCGGCGCAGCGCGCGGCGTCGGACCGTCGCTTTACCTACAGCTTCCACGTCGGCTTGGCGCATCCGCTCGGCACGATGGACTCGCTCAACGACGCCAACGTTCACGGTGATATCGACTTCAGCTATCGCATCAGTACGACACCGATCAAAGGGTACTTCAACCTGAAGGTGTATGGGGGACTGAACCAGTTCACTGCCGAGCCGTTCGTGACGATTCCGCACGAGCGGTGGATCAACCTGTCACTCAACGTGCAGTGGGTGCTGCCGCCGACCGGGAGTGGGCTGCGGCCGTACCTGGAGGCGGGACCCGGCATCTATTGGCCCAAGTCGGGGCCATCGGAAAAAGGGTGGAACGTCGGGGTGGGCGGGCAGATCCCCGTCGGTGTATTTGCGATGGAATTCGGCGTCGACGTCCATCAGATCCAGACGAAACCGGTCCGTCGCTTCGTAACTGCGCAGTTGGGTGTGCTATTCCACTGAACGCAAGACATCCCTAGGTTCGCGACCAGGGCACAAACCGCCCTTGTTCTTTAGGCTGTCTGCACACAAACCGAAAGGATCCGAGAACGTGAGGGCGTTTTTGCGGCATGGGGTGGCGTTTTTGCGGCATTAACGGGGGGCGTCGGAGGATCCTGGCAGTCGCAGCCCGCTCTACATGACTGTTTCAGATCTGCCGACGATTGTGTCCACCGATAGCCCGGATTCAGCAGGCCCAAAGAACTTGTCGATCTCGTCAATGCTTTCGTAAGACAGGAATCTCACTTTCCGGTCCAACCCGAGTTGCTTGAAGGTGGGCCGTCGGAGCTGCTCCCTGAGACGATTCTTCCGATCAGCCGGCGCCACCACGAACATTGGGTAGAGTGTATTAGGCGCTAGAATGTTGAGATCTGCGAATCTCAACAGGCCTGAATAGATAGAGGTTGAATTCTCGATCTCGTACGCTGCCCCGATGCGGAATTCCTGCTTCCACACGACATCGATGTTCTCCATGTAGGAATGCAGAAGATCGATTCCCGCCGCGAACTCCGGATCGAAGTCTTCGAACTGGAAGTGCTTGCGAAGCCTGGCTTGATCGCCTGCAGGCACCCAGACTCGCTCGCCAGCTTTGATACCGAGCCGCGCAAGCTTCCACTGCATTTTCACATGGTCGGAAATCAGCTCCTCTCGTAGGACCTCATCGATCTGGTCAGGGTGGAGCTCCACGAGCACTTCTGGTTTGGCCGTATCCGGTACGGCAGGTACGCTCCCCTTTTCTGTTACCGGCTCGCCTTTCTGGATACGTTCTAGAATCGAGTACAGATCATCGTAACGCTTGTAGAAATCCTTCAGCTTGTCGGCAGCAACGGTGGTGAAGCCGCGTAAGCGGTACGACCGCTCATAGCCAAAAAGGTCACAGAACTCCTTGAACGGCAGGTCGAGCTCTCGAGGGTTGGCGATGAAATAAATCAGCTCCCAAGTTGGGGTCGCCGTTCCCGACAGAGCTTTCCAAGGTTCCTGTGAAAGAGATGTGCTCTCTGTCTTCGCGGCGACCTTCCCGATCAGCTTGATGCGCTTGCCCTCCACGATCAGGATGTCGTCACCGGGAGTCATGCGGTCAAAGTTGCTTCGGTTCCTTGATCCGGCCTGGGAACCCCATGTGGCAATTGGCTTCAACCCGAATACGCCTCTTAACCGCGCTCGGAGATTTGGTGAGAGAAACGAGTTTAGTCGATCGAGAGGGACGCGATTGACGATGGTGTCTTGGTAATGCACCATCGCCTCGTGGTTTCCCGGAGGCATATAGAGTAGAAAGACATTGCCCATCGAGAGCTAACTTGCGGTAGGCCGCTGTTGGCGACAACCCGTCTCGGCTCCCCACGCCGCGTTCCCACCCCTCACTGCCGCAAAAAAGCCCTACCGCCCGCTCCCCCGCACACTCACCTTCCCGCCTAACATCCGCCGGAGCTCGCCCATGTCGCGTCTCACCCTGGTCCTCATCGCCGCACTCGCCTCATTGACGATCAGCACCGCCCACGCCCAAACCTGCACCGAACCTCACTACCGCTGGAGCGAGAAAATCGACACGTCGTTCGCCCACCAAACACCAACAGACGTCGACGTCTCCGGCATGCTGACCTGGACGCCACACACCATCACCGCGAAAGACAAATGCGCCAAACGAATCGGCCGCGAAAAGAACGTCTATGCCGTCACCGCCTACGTGCGGCGCATCAAGCTGCGTGAATCAGACGGCGACTGGCACATCGAGATCACCGAAGAAGAATCCACGCCCGTCCCGGCATCCTGCGTCATCGTCGAAATCCCCGCGCCCGCAAACGGCAGCCGCTACGGCGAGTCGCGCGACCAGCTCGCCGGCCTGGTCGATACCACCCACCTCGGCCCGAACGGCGACCTGAACGCGCCGGTCCAGGTGACCTTCACTGGCGCCGCGTTCTTCGACGGCTATCACCAGAAGACGACTCAAGGGGTCAAGCGCGCGAGCCAGCACGGCCGCTGCAATTCGTCGGTCCGCGCTGTGGGAGCTTCATCCTATCTACGAAGTCAAAGCGCCCGTCGGCCCGTAAACGCGCGTTTCACTCCAGTCCTCCTTACGAACCTGCGCCGTACCCGCGACCTTAGGGAACCACCATGCCTTCCCAAGTTGGATCGTCTCCGGTCGTTTCCCTCGCCGAATTCGAGGAAGCCGCACAGCATGTCTCCAGACACGCGTATCACACGCCATTGCTGACCTCGCGGCTGCTGAGTGAGCGCACTGGCTTCGACATTCGACTCAAAGCGGAGATGTTCCAGAAGGGCGGATCGTACAAAGTCCGTGGACCGCTGAACAAGTTCCGTCATCTCACCGCTGCACAGCGACGGCGCGGCGTGATCTGCTCTTCAGCAGGGAATCACGCGCAGGGCGTCGCCATTGCGGCCGCCGTGTACAAGATGAAGGCGGTCGTGGTGATGGCCAGCAATGCCACACAGTCCAAGGTGGACGCGACACGCGCCTATGGTGCCGAGGTCGTGCAACACGGCACAATCTGGGACGAAGCCAACGAGAAGGCCAAACAGCTTTGTGAGGAGCGCGGGCTTACCTACATCCATCCGTTTGACGACATGCAACTCATCACGGGCCAGGGAACGCTGGGCCTGGAAGTGTTCCGGGATTTTCCCGGAGTCGATGTCGCCGTTGTGCCGATCGGCGGTGGCGGACTGATCTCCGGCGTGTCGATGGCGCTGAAAGCGTCGAACCCAAAGACCAAGATCATTGGCGTGGAATCGTCCGATGGTCCAGCGATGCAGCAGAGCGTCGCAGCCGGCCGCGTCATCACCCTCGATAAGATCGACTGCATCATAGACGGCCTACGGGTGAAGCGCGTGGGCGATCACACGTTTTCTGTCGTGCAGCGTTTTGTGGACGACATCGTCACGCTCCCTGACCGCGAGATCTTCGCTGCCATGATCTGGATCATGTCGCATTGCAAACTCGTGGTCGAGGGTGCAGCTGCTGCACCCGTCGCGGCTCTGTTGCATGGATTGATCAAAGCTCCCGCAGGATCAAAGGTTGTGGCTGTGCTCAGCGGCGGGAATGTGAATTTTGATCAGATCAGGAATCTGAAGTGGAACTGAGGCTTTGAGGAGTCCGGGGACCGGGATCAGTCGGCGATTCACCGGGTCGACCCCGAGTCCAAACCCTTCGAGCGTGAACGCGCCGAGCAGCGGCTCAGTGCCTGAGTCACCGCAAACGACGAGGGTCGGCTGGGTGCGTTCGTCAAGCCGGACGCGGACCCAGGCTATGGGATAGCGCACTGCCCGGCCGTCCGCCAACACGAAGACCCGCTCCTCATCGGACCGCACGCCGAGTCCCTCCAGCACGTCACGCGGGATCCACGTGTATGAAGCGCCGGTGTCTACCAGCGCCTCCATCAATTTGAAACGCTCTCCAGTGGCGCCCGCGAGGTGGAGGGTAACCCTGAACGTGCCCATGCCCGAATCTGGGCCGCGCGCCCTGTCAGACCCTAACCAATCCATTTCGCCCCCGTGACTCATTTACGCGGAATCTAACTTCGGAACGCTATCAACAAACAAGGCGCGGCAGGCAACCGTCACCCACCGCGCCTCGCTTCTTCGCCTCAGGCGTTCGCGTTGCTATCACGCCGCGTTCGGCGGCCTGCCCTGAGCCTCGCGAAGGAGCCTGCCCTGAGCACGCTACTTTTTCGCGGGCGCCGTTGCGGGCGGCTGAACCAGCTTGAGATCGAACTTTCCTTTGCCTTCGACAAAGAACACACACTCCGCGGCCGGATCGCAGCTCGTCGTGTGCCGGTAGTTGCCGCCCGGTTGCAGGAAATACGATC
>WNGK01006534.1_pt1 | contig 12258 bp, 7 predicted proteins | sample 5400601 | NCBI WGS metagenome assembly WNGK01 (sample SAMN13153376, study PRJNA577476) | soil metagenome | isolation source: 60 cm soil or saprolite under Garry oak tree replicate 1 | place: USA:California | collected 2016-06-15
AGGAGTCGTGCAGCCCGCACTCCTTGTATCCAGCGATGGAATCCAGCCCCAGGAGCGGCGCGTCCGTCCCAGCACGGGCGATACGATACTCCTTCGGCGTGAGTACTTCCCATTTGGCACCGTCGAGCCAATTGCCGGCGATGACGTCGAACACCAACGCCTTGGGTGAAAGGACGAAGCCGTGCGCGCGCATGGTGGCATACCGGCTCGTGTCGATCGTCGGCTGCTCCTGATAGATCACCGCCTCGCCCGCCAGCGCGATCTCGAAGGACGTGATCCCCGTTGCCGAGTGCGTGCGTGACGTCAACATGTGGGTGGTGATGTCGACCGTGTACACCTGTGTCTTCTCGTCACCGCGCTCGCCCAAGAAGGCGATGGTCCGGTTGTCCGCGAGCCACTCCACGTGCGAGATTCCGGGCTCGTTCGTCGCCGACGCGAACCTGGTGACCGTGTCGGGGCCGGGGTGCGGCACGTGCTGGATGTCGGCCATGGCGAAGACCAGGAGCGCGTAGTCGACCGTGTTGCGTGCCAGGTTCCCGCGCTGGATCACGACCGCGACGTGTGCCCCATCGGGTGAGAGCTCGTGGATATCGGCTTCACTTCCGGGCTCACCGTCGTAGGGATCGCTGCCGAAGAGCGTCATGCCGATCAAGTCGGCCACCGTCACGGGCGGGGCGGACGCCGACGAGCGGTTTGGGGACGTCGTGGTGAGCGCGGAGTGTGACGCTTGCGCGTGAACCACCGACACGGATACGACGAAACCGAGGAGCATCCCGGGGGGGACGAGATGCCAGACAGGACTCCGCGCCGCGCCTGTCCGGAGACGCATAGGAGCACTAAGGCGCTGGAGCACCCCGGGAAAGCGTGTCGAGGGACGAGGCATGACGCGATTGGGTCAGGCGCGAGGACGCTGGCGGGTCATTGGATCCGCACGCCAAACAGTGTGGTCCGGCCGCTTCGGCTGAAATATGATAACCCGTTAACGACGGGACTATTGGCCAGGTTTTCGCCGCGGCCAAACAGTGCGAGGTGCGCCGTGACGCGGTAGCTCAAGCGCAAGCCCAGCCGCGTCGTTGACGGGAAGGTCGTCTTCGGAAAGGTGAAACTCTGCGTGCCAAGACGCGCTGACGACTGCAAAATGTACGTCAGATTATCATAATCGCGTATCGCGCTCACGTAGGAGAGAGCTGCTTCGACCGAGAGCTGCGGCGTAGTCTTGGTCAGCGTGAGGGCACCCGTATGATGCGGCACGCCAAGTAGCGCGTCCCCCACCTGGTAATCCCCTTGGAAATTCGGCCCTGTCTCATCGATGACGCTGTTAACGGTCGAATAGGTAGCCTTGACACTAAGCCCCGTGAGAAGCCGCCACATCCCCTCCAGCTCCCACCCCGTGTTGTGAACGCGGGCGAGGTTCTGTAATTGAACCTCATAAATTGGGCTAACGGCGACAGTCGCGTAGTAAATCAGATCGCGTGCAAGTTGATCATAGTGAGTGACTGACACCGAGGCGCGATCGCCGGCGTAGATTTCCACTCCGGCGTCCCAGCCGGTTTGCTGCTCGGGCAAGAGATTCGGCGCCGCTAGCTGGGCAAAATTGTATTGCGGCTGCGGGACATACTCCTTCATATTCGGGTTCGCCGGTTTGAGCGCGCGCCCGTACTCTGCGCGCACTTTCGCGCTGACAGGACCCAAGGCCACACTGTAGCTGGCGCCCACACGTGGGGCCGCATAGCGGTGATGCCGGTCCGCCGGTAGATCAGGCCCTTCGTCGACCCGGACGCCGGCCGTGAGAAACAGGGCGTCCCTCACTCCGAACCGCACCTGGCTAAACACACCCGTGTTGTGGTCTGGTTGCCGATAGAGTAGCGCGCTCCCAGTGCCCAAGGTGCCTACAGAGGTGGCCGTCCTGGTGTTGAATAGGTTTATGTCATAATCCCACCGGTCCGCGCCGACGACGACGTTTGCGGTCAGCGCGTCCGTCAGGTGGAGGTCCACCGCGCTGTTGTACGCGGCCGTCGTCCTGGTCGCTTCCTCGGTTTCGACTGTCGCTAAGGAGTCGCTCGGCTTTCTGAAGCGGGCGGTTAGTACATATCCATATCCCAGCCAGGGATCGCCTGCGGCCCTATCGAACCCCACCGTCAGCGTGTGTTGCCACTGCGGCAGCGGCGCGTAGTGCACGGTAAGCCCCACCGTCTGCTGCGGCAGCGAATTGCTGAAGGAATTGGGGACCACGTTTCCGGCACTGAAGGATATCGTTCCGTCCATTGTTGCCTTGGCAAGGACATTAACGTCGTTTCCTCCATGACTAACCTGGCGACCCACGCGAGCCGAGGCATCGACGCGGAGTTTCCCGCTCAGTTGCGCGGACAGCCCACCATAAGCACTGTAATTGTCGAAGCGGTATCCCGGCGTCCAGGCTCCCTCGTGCTGATAGGTCGCCCCGACATTGTAGGACAGGTCCGCCGTGCCGCCCGTGACCGAGACGTTGTCGTCATGTCGGACGCCCGTGCCATACGGGCTCTCGATGGCGCCAGCTCCGAGCGAAGCGGTCCAATGCGGCGGTGCACCGAGCTGCCCCCTCTTGGTGAAAACCTGCATGACGCCGTTCGTTGCTTGCGCGCCGTACGAGGTCGAAGCCTCCGGGCCGCGGATAATCTCGATTCGCTCGATCATCCTCGGGTCAACCTCGTCCAGATACTCTGAGTTCGAGAGCTCCACACCGTCGACATACGTCTTGAGGATGTTCCCAGTCTGGATCGACGATACTCCGCGGACTTGGACGCTCGCTCCACCCCCAGTTCTCGCCGCCGTTCCCTTTTCCCCCGCGAAAACGCCGGGACTCTCGCCCCGGAAAAGCTCATTGATCTGCGTGATGCCACGGCGCTGGATGTCCTCCCCCGTGATGACGGTGATCGGGTTGGAGAGTTCCTTCCGCTCCGTCGGCACGATCGTCCCCGTTACGACCACCGCGTCGAGCGGGCTCGCGCTGACCTCAAGCCGCACGTCCACCGTGGCCTCCTGTCCTGTCGCCACGGTGACGGATTGGCTCTGCCTGGTGTAGCCAATCCGGCTCGCCGTGAGCGTGTAGCTCCCCGGTGTCACCTCGGCCAGGTTATACACGCCCTTCTCGTCCGTCGTCGCATGCCAGCGAGTGCCAATGAGGACCACCGTCGCCCCTGTGATCGCCTGCCCGGTCTTCGCGTCCGTCACGCGGCCACTCACCGTCCCCGTCTGCGTAGAGTCTCCGAGCGCGATGGCACGCACCAGGACCGCCTTGCCGCTCAAGGACACGAATGCGTCCAGCCCGGTCCCCTCGAGCACAGCCCCGAGCGCTTCCTGAACCGTCACCCCATCCGCGTGGACCGACACGCGCGCGTCGGAGTGGAGCACATCGTCGCCATAGGCGATATGGATGCCCGAGAGCCGCCCGATCTCCCGCAGGGCCTGCTTGACGCTCGCGCCGTCGAGGTTCAGGGCGATCGCGCGCCGCAGCGGCGCGACGTTGCTGATGCGCGCAGGGGTCCAGGTCGCGGCGAGCTTGAACTCCGCCGCGCTGTCTGCTGCCGGGAGCTGGGTCGCAGCGGGTGCCGCGGCGAGCGCGAGAAGCACCGCGCTCCAGGCGAGTCGGATGGTGAGCGGCGGCGTCATGCGAAGGGCTCCAAGAAAAGAGGCTCTCAGGCGGATCATTGCCCGCCCCGAACCGGGTAGAAGGTGACGCTCCGCCCGCTGCGCTCGTACCGCGCGTGGGCGAGGAGCGCGATACCGTTGAGCACTTGCGTCAGCGGCTCGCCGTCCACGGTGAACGTGAGGCGCCGGTCGCCGAGCGAGGGAGCGGCGAGCGTGAGATCGAGGTCATACCAGCGGGCGAGGTCAGGGAGCACATCGCGCAAGGGCGCGTCCTGGAACGCGAGCCGGCCTTCGGTCCAGGCGAGGTGGCGCTGTACGTTCACGTTGTGCGCAAGGGTGAGCGCGCCGGATGCGTCGAGCCGGCCGAGGTCGCCTGGCGCGAGCACCGGAGTAAGAGTCGAGGTGTCCACTGCGGCGGCCGGCCGGAGGGCGACGTTCCCTTCCGCCACCACGACCCGCACGCGCTGCTCACCCGCGTATGCACGGACCCCGAACCGAGTCCCCAGGTCGCGGACGAGCGCGTTGGCGGCGTGCACCGCGAATGGCTTCGTGGCGTCGTGCGTCACCTCGAAGTACGCCTCGCCGTCGACATAGACGTCGCGCGCCACAGCGCCGTAATCGCCCGGGACGCGGAGCTTCGAGTCCACGCTCAAGAGAATCCGGGTGCCGTCGGCGAGCCGCATCTCGGCGCGCTGGCCTCGCGCGGTCGTGAACTCGCGCATCGCCAAGGGGGGGGGCGCGTGTCTCGTGACGGACCACCAGAGAGCACCGGAGCCAAGGAGTAGCGCGACCACCGCCGCAACGCGCATGAGCGGCGGCCCGGACGGCAGCGACCAGCGCCGCCGGCGCGGCACGAGGTGGAGCGGTGGCCCGGGCCGCGGCTCGGGCGCGATCCCGGTGGTCTGAGCGAGGCGCTCCCAGGAGGCGTCGGTCTCCCAGGCGCCTGGGCCTGGAGGGTCGCCCAGCTGCATCGCCTGCTTCAGCGCGTCAACGTATTTCGCGGGAAGCGGATGCGTCTCGAGCCACTGGAGCACGTCGGATCGCTCCGCCGGCGTGCATTCGCCGGCGAAGAAGCGGTCGAGCAACTCCCAGTTGATCTCGTCGGGCATGGTCCGAGTCCTAAGAGTGGGACGCGGACCGGCGGGAAAAACCCCTACTTGAAAGGCGTGAGTGGTGAGCGGTTAGCGGTGCGGCAAGAACGTCCGGGAGTTCTCCCTCAGGGCCGCGAGGCCGCGACTCACGTAGATCTCGACGGTCTTCACAGAGATCTCCATCGCCTCGGCGACTTCCGCGTAGCTCATCTGGCGCTGCCAGCGCAGCGTGAGCGCGAGGCGGCAGCGCTCGGGAAGATTGTCGAGTACGCGCCGAACGGCGGCAACCAGCTCCTCCGACTCGAGCCGCCGGTCGGCGTCATTGAGGTCAGGGGGTACCTCTCTCTGCACCTCCGCCTCGCGCCAGCGGCGCTCGACCAGCGCGTGCCGAAGATGGCTGATGGCGTGGTTGCGGACGGCGCTGTAGAGGTAGCTCTTGAGGCTGTCCCGCACGTCCAAGCGCCGGCGGCTCTCCCAGAGTTTCGCGAAGACATCGTGCACCAGCTCTTCCGCTACGTCGCGCGAGCGGACGTAGCGGTAGGCGAACTGGCAGAGGGATGGATGGTAGGCCCGGAACGCGCGCTCGAACGCGACGGGGTCGCCCGCGCGGATCTGGGCGAGCCATTCGCGGTCTTGGTGGACCAGCTCCAGGGGCATGGGGAGGCGAGCATACACCCCCGAATGCGAATCCGCTAGACTGGGGGCCGCGACTGGACGAACCCACCGGCCGCGTCATCGATCAGGCCATCTGTCTCTTACGTTTGTCAGAGAGATTTTCCGAAGATCCGAAACGCTGCTACAAACGCGCGCCTCGGATCTTCAGCGCCGGTATAAGTCCAACGCAGGATCTTGCGCTCCGAGCGCTCACCCGGTTTCAGCTTCCCAGTGTCAGAGCCTCGGTATTCCCACGCCGCGCCCGCGCCTTCCTCGCCGTTGTCAGCATTTACGGCACGGACGCCAGGGAAGCCCTTCCCCAGGCGAGCGAGCCTGAGTGTGAACGGTCCCTGATAGGCCGCCAGTCCGGGATTAGACAGCCGCACCCCAACGCTGATTACTCGGTTCTTCGTATCGAAGATCGCGGAGTCGAGCTGGAGCTGGAGCGCGTTCGTAAGCTCACGCTCAGCACGAGGCGACGACAGTTGGACGCGTTCGATGGTCGCCCGGTCGACCCGGATCTGGCAGTAAAAGAGCTGCATGACATCGTTCACGCTGCTAATCCACGCAACATGAAAGATGCCGTCCGGCCCAGCCAGGAGACCGAACGTGTCCCCTCCGTTCGGCCATCGGGACGAGACGGAGTTCATTACGATGGCCCGCTCCCTGGCATCATTCACGAAGCTGCTGGCAATGGCCGCGGCGTTCGCGGGGTGATTGGGACAGACCGGCGTGTCGCTCGCCTTCACGTTCGGCAGGAACGTTTCCCCACCGTCGATCGAGGCGGCGAAGTACAGCCGAAAGCATTGGTTCTTCGGATCGTCGCGCCGGTCGTTCCATACAACACCGACCACGCCGTCACGATTCGCCGCGATGCCACCGTTGCCGGGATCGTGTCCTTCGGCATTATTGTTGACGGTCACCGGACCAGACCAGTTGAGCCCAAGATCGTCGGTCGACGCAACCCGTTTGGTCCACCGACCGTTAAGGAACTCCGTCCAGAGCAGATACACACGCCCCCGGTGTGGACCGCTCGAATGATCCACCGCCGCGGCAAGGGCGGAAAGCGCCTGGAGATAATGACCCCCGCTGTCTGGAGCAATGCTCGGACCGAAGCGGACCGCTGAGCCGGCCAGATATCGATCGAAGGACTCTCCGCCGTCCTCCGACACGAGAACTCCCCCGTGTCTCATCCCAGCCGAGTCGCCCTCGGCCGGCATCACCACGGGGATGACCAGCTTCCCGTCCGGGGTAACCACGGGTTGCCCCTGCCAGGCCGTGCCATTCGGGAACCGCAACCTCAACGCAATCTCTTGCGAGAAGGTCCGTCCACGGTCGAGCGATGTTCGAACCGCGATTGTACCGCCGACGCCAGCCGTCGCGTACACGCGCCCCGCAAAGGGCCCTGATGTGGTATCGAACGTCAGCCATGGCCTATCCCACAAGCCGTGCCCGACGATGATCGGGCCCTCCCAATGTTCCCCGCCATCCGCCGACCGCATCAGGGTAAACCCGATTCCGTTGTACGTCCCGAAGAAGGCCGCTCCTTGGCCGTCGAAGTACACGACGGGATCGCCGCCAGTGAGGGTGATCGTGTCGCCGGGCGCGGCTGATACCACACGCCACGAACGGCCGCCATCCCGGGATAGGTAGACAGCAGATTCCGTTCTTCCGTTCCGGACGGTCATCGCCGTCGCCAGGAACCGCCCCGGATCCGGACGGCTGACTGCGAAGAAGGTCTCGAAGTGCGGCGTTCGTGGTGCGTCAGTCGAGATCGGCGTCCCAGGCGACACCGTGATACCAGGAACCTGGGCCACAGCGTGGTTCGCGTAGGACGCGCAGAGGGCGAGGGCGCACACGGCTCGTCTGACTATGTGTCGCTTCCTCCCTGGTCATCGGTTGCATGGCAGGAGCACCCGGTAGCCACCGCGCTTCGCCACGCGAAACGCTCCCCGTCGAGAAGCCTCACCTTCACCACACTTTCTCTTACGGTCCAGGGGGCGCTTGCCTAGGATGACAGCCGAATGATCGACTTTGAGCGGCGGAGCGTTGCTCGATTAGGTAACCCGCCACCCTGATACAGGGCACGATCACCTCAATAATGGAATACGAGGCCGATCGTAGTAATCCGTCCCATCACCGGGTTAATCGTATAGAGTTCGTAGGATTCATTGCTCGTGAGGTTGTCCACCGAGACGAACGCCGACACGAGCCGACCAATCTCCCGCGAAACGCTGGCATTCACCTTGACGAACCCAGGGTACCCGAGGATATAGTCACGGAAGCTGGGTGCGCACGGCCCGGTGTTTCCAAGGCACCGGTAGAACGCCACATAATCGTACTCGTTGAAGCGTCCGACGTACGCGACCCCTGCGGCGACATTAGCCCCCTTCCGGGGTGCAAAGGTCAGCGATGCACCGGCGGTATGTTTTGGCGTGGCCAGCGTCTGGTCACCAACATGCAGGTCTCCTGTGTAGTTCGGAGCTAACTGTTCGACGCGCGCCCGCGCGTAACCGTACTGGCCCTTCAGGTGCATCGAGCCGACGGAGACCCTGCCCTCGACCTCGACGCCGGTGTTGTGGACACGCCCGACATTCTGATTCTGATACGTCGGCACCGAACCGGTCGCCAAAGTGACGAATTGAATTAGGTTCGCGGCAGTCTGGTCGTAATAGGTAACACTCAAGGACCCGCCAGCGCGAAAGACCGCGTCAAAGCCTGCGTCCCAACCGCTCTGCCGCTCAGGCGCCAGCAGCGGATTCGCCAAGACCACCGAGGATCCCGATTCTTGGCCCAACTTCGCGCCGGGAGACGGAGCTCGAATCGCCCGGCCCCAGGACGCCCGCAACTTGAGCGTCGCGCCGCCCAGTGGCTGTGCGTACGACAGGCCCACCCGAGGGGAGACGGGCGTGCTAAGACTATCGCCGAAGTTCGTGTTCTCCTCTGCCCGAAGGCCGCCTGTCAAGAACAGGGCGTCCTGAAAACCCAGTTGTACTTGAGCGAAGTAGCCGGTGTTGTTCGTCAGACCGCGGCTGATCGCCGGAAAGTTATCGGGACCGGTAGGTATGTTACCGCTCGTGGCGTTCGCAGATGCGGAATACTCGCTCAACGTGTAGCTGTAGTGGTCGAACCCGGCGGTAAAGGATCCAGACACGGTCTGCGCCAGGGACGGATGAATCGATGTAGTGTAACCGATCTGCGTCTTCGCCTCGGCCCGATTATCCACGAACAGCAGCGTGTCCGATGCGGTCCTGTACCGTGGCTGCGACTGCGCAACATCAAAAGTCGTACGACTCAACCCCACCGTGATGGAGTGTTCCCACCACCTTGTCACCGCGGCCTGGATTCTGGCACCGAGGGTTTCGTTTCGGTATTGGTAGGGGTAATAGAAAGGCTTCGAGACCGGCGCGAACCCGCTTTGATACACTGCTGGCGAACGTTCAAAGGGGGCGTTCTGCACATTGTACCGCCCGGACACGTCGACGCTGATGATTCCGCGGGCAAAGGTCACGCCGCCGTACGCACTCGGATTCGACTGGCTGGAGTGGTCACCGCTGGGGACGTAGTCCCCTGTGTGCGTATAACCCGCGCCAAAGTTGTAGCTCACGTCCTCTCCACCGCCGCGCATCGAAGCCGCGTACATCTGGCGCAGCACCCCGCTATAATCCGGATAGGGCGTCTGGATTATGCCGAACGACGTCTGCGCATCCACCTTGGGCTTGATGAGCCCCGGGTCACCCCGCTTGGTAAAAACCTCGATCACGCCTCCGATCGCGTCCGATCCGTAGATCGCGGCGGCCTGCGGACCCCGAATGACCTCGATCCGCTCGATGCTGTTGACGTCAAGGGACGAGTAGGTGGCATTCGCCGTCTCAATGCCGTCCACGAACAACTTCATCTGCGAGCCGCCCGGAAGGAATGTGCTTGCGCCACGCACGGAGAAGGGCATCTGGTAAGGATACGTGGGTACATCCCAACTAACCGCGGTTGGCACTGCTTGCCGGAATAGCTCCTGAAGCGTATGGGGCCGCTGCAACGCGATGTCGCTGTCGCTGATCAGACTGACGGGCGTCGGAAGCGCCTTGACCTCCGTGCGCACCATCGTGCCTGTCACCACCACCTGTTCCAACTCCGTGGCGGCGGCGGTCAGCGCCAGATCCGCCGTCACCTCCTGCCCCGCCGCCACCGTCACTGATTGACTCTGCTTCGCATACCCAATTCTGGTCGCTGTGAGCGTGTATGTCCCGGCCGTCACATCGAGGAGGCGGTACGCTCCGTCTTCCCCTGTCGTCGCACGCCAGCGGGTCCCCTCGAGGAATACCGAGACATTGGGGATGGCCTTGCCAGTCTTCCCATCCGTCACGCGGCCGGTCACCCACCCACCCTGCACCGGGTCGCCTGGCGCTTTCACCAGGACGAGGTGATCTCCCGCCTGAACCAGGACCCCAAGCCCCGTCCCCTCGAGCACGCGCCGAAACGCTTCACGCAGCGTGCCGTTATCCAAGTCAATTGACACTTGCCTTGTCACCGGAACGATGTCGCTGCTGAACGAAATACGGACCCCGCCGAGTGCCTCGAGGGTTCGGAGGGCCTGCCCGAGCGACACGTCCGTGAGATGCACCGTCACATGGCGCTCGAGCGGACTCGGGGGACGTCCCCGGTCCTGTTGCACCAGGACCGTCGAGCTCGCGACTTCCTGCGCGCCTCCAAGCAACGGGCTCGCGGCGATGAGGACCACGGCACAGGCAATCAGCCGGGCGACGGCGCGTCTCATGGCGCGTTTCCTCCAGAATCGGATTTCAGCGAGGGCGAGCGGTGCGGTGCAGCGCGCTTGGCGAGAAACATGACGGTCGCGCCTATCCGCTCGTAGCGGATGTCGAGCGACAGCGTGATGATGCGCAGCACGTCGGGGAGCGGCTCCTGCCCGAATGAGGCGGTGAGGTGGCGGGCCGCGACCGCAGAGTCGGGGATCTCAAACTCCACGTCGTACCAGTGCGCCAACTCGGCGGCGACCTCGTGGAGCGGGACGTCCGCGAACGCCAGCCGGCCCCGCGACCAACCTAGGTAGCGGTCCACGTCCACGTGATCGGTGATCGTCCCTCGACCGTCGGGCGTGAGGCGGCCCAACTGGTTGCTCGTCAGCACCAGCCCGCCCGTCGACGGCGCCGAGGCGGGACGGAGCGCTACCCTGCCTTCCGCCACCACGACCTGAACGTGGCCCGTCCCGGGGTAGGCCTTGAGCCCGAACTCCGTGCCCAAGTCCTCGGTCACGCTCTCTGCGGCGCGGACGAGGAACGGCCGGGCTGGATCATGGGTGACGCGGAACAGCGCCTCGCCCTCGAGATACACATCACGCGTCCGACCCTTGAACACGCCCGGGAAGCGGAGCCGGCTGTCCGCAGCAAGAGTGATTCGCGTGCCGTCCGGGAATCGCAGATCGGCGCGCTGGCCCCGCACCGTGGCGACCTCGCGCATGGGAGCCGGGGCAGACCGGTCGCGCGCGAGCCAGGTCACGAGCATACCGCAACCGAAGAGGAGAACCACGGCCGCGGCTGCGCCAAGCCAGGGGAACTGCGCTTCGGCTGCGAACCACCGCTTCGCGGGTCGGGGGGCCTCGCCTTCAGGGACCGCGAGCCGGGCCGCGACCTTCCCCCACGCGGTCTCCTCGTCCCATTCGGGCGGCGCAGACTCCGACCCGCGCCAGAGTCGCTCGACGTTCGCGAGCGCCTGGCGGTGGGCCGGATTGGCCGCGAGCCACTCGCGCACCTCGGCCGCTTCAGCTTCCGAGCACTCGCCGGCTAGGAAACGGCCCAGCTTGGCGTAGTCGAGATCGGGGGGCACGAACGAGAGACAACTTCCCGACCCCTACCCCTTACGGCCCCTCACCCGAAAGGCGTGAGCGGTGAGCGGTGAGCGGGGGGTCCGCGTGGCGATAGCGTTTGATCAGGCCGAGCAGCAGGCGTTGGGAGCGTAGGCAGCTCTGGAGCGGGGGCTGGGATACGTCTTCAGGCAGCAGGCACTTCCGGATCGCGAGCTCCAGTAGCTCACCGGTTTCTACAGCAGAACCGTACGCAATCTCGAGGTGGTTTCGGAAGCGTGGCGAAGCCCGAAACGCATACCCTTCGGCGGTGTTTAGCTGAACAGAAAGCGACGCCCGCTGGAGCTGAGCGAAAACGGCCGCGGCGAAGGGCTTCCAAACGAGGAGGGCATCACCGAATCCTTGCGACCCAGTGCTCAAATCGGGCACCGCTCACCGCTCACGCCTTCTCGTTACCGCTCACGCCTTACAGATCGCCGCCCACCGCCTCTCGCAGCGTCTTCAGCGCCCGCCCGATGTGGACCTCGACGGTCTTCACGGAGATGCCGAGGGCATCCGCGATCTCGGCGTAAGAGAGCCCCTGCCGTCGACTCATCACGAAGACGACCCGGCAGCGCTCGGGCAACGCTGCGATCGCCGTCTCGATTACGCGCGACAGCTCCCTCTCGGCTAGCGCAGCATCGGCGGAGGGAGCGACCTGCTGGTCAGCAGTTAACTCGCGCCCGCGCCACTGCAACTCGACGCGCTGGTGCTTGAGATGGTTCAGGGCCTCGTTCCGGGCCGCCCGGAAGAGGTAGCCTTGGAGGCTATCGGTGATCTCGAGCGACTCCCGCTGCCGCCAGATCCGCAAGAACAGCTCTTGCACGATCTCTTCTGCCGTCTCGGCCAATCCCACGTACGCGTATACCACACCGCAGAGCCGCCTGTAGTACGTGCGGAACACTCCCTCGAATGCGGCGGCGTTGCCTTCGCGAATCCCGGCGAGCCATTCCGGCTCGCGCGGCGCGATGTGGGGTTGGGACATGAGGGGCGAGCATATAGCTGGTTAGAACAGTTCGCTAGACCCGG
>WNGK01006535.1_pt1 | contig 12257 bp, 9 predicted proteins | sample 5400601 | NCBI WGS metagenome assembly WNGK01 (sample SAMN13153376, study PRJNA577476) | soil metagenome | isolation source: 60 cm soil or saprolite under Garry oak tree replicate 1 | place: USA:California | collected 2016-06-15
TTCACGGTGCCGAAACCTGTCGTGCGCGACTCGACCCAACGCGCTCGGGCAGACACCACGCACCGCGCACCACGTCCCATTCAACCACCCTCGAAACCGCCGCGATGACGGACCCCAGACGTCAGTTGCCGTCCGTTGACTCGCTGCTCGCGGGCCCAGGCATCGCTTCGCTCCTGGCGACGCATCCCCGCGCACTCGTCGTGAAAGCGGCGCGGGCGGCGGTGGACGAGGCGCGCGTAAAAGGCGGCACCGCGCCGGCCGAGGGCTGGGATGCCGCGGTGCGGGCCGCGGTCCGCCGGCTCGCGGTGCCGTCGCTCGCTCCGGTGATCAACGCGACGGGCGTCGTGCTGCACACCAACCTCGGCCGCGCCCCGCTCGCCCACGCGGCGATCGCCGCCATCACCCGGATCGCCCAAGGCTACTCCGCCCTCGAATACGACCTCGGCCGCGGCACGCGCGGCTCGCGGCACGCGATCTGTCGCGATCTGCTGGTGGAGCTGACCGGCGCCGCCGATGCGCTCGTCGTGAACAACGCCGCCGGCGCGTTGCTGCTGGCATTGAGCGCGCTCGCGCGCGGCGGCGATGCGATCGTCTCCCGCGGCGAGCTGGTCGAAATCGGCGGCGCGTTCCGCATTCCCGACATCATGGCTCGGTCTGGTGCGCGGGTTGTGGAAGTGGGCACAACCAATCGCACGCATCCCAACGATTATGACAGAGCGCTGACGGCTGATAGCAGAGTGCTCCTGAAGGTCCACCGCTCCAATTTCCAAGTGACCGGCTTCACCGCCGACGTGGCGGTCGTCGAGCTGGCAGAGATGGCGCACGCGCGCGGCATCGCCTGCGTGTACGACCTGGGCAGCGGCCTGATGATGAATCTTTCGGGCTGGGGGCTAAGCGGTGAGCCGACCGTTCCGGAAGCCGTCGCCGCCGGCGCCGACCTGGTCGCCTTCAGCGGCGACAAGCTGCTCGGTGGGCCGCAGGCCGGGATTCTCGTCGGCAGCGAGGCCGCGATTGCCGCGTGCCGCACCGATCCCATCGCGCGCACGGTACGTGCCGACAAGCTTACGCTGGCCGGGCTCGAGGCTACCCTCGCACTCTATCGCGACCCGGAGGTCGCCATTCGTGAAATCCCCGTACTGAGGATGCTCACCGAGAGCGAGGACAGCATCCGGGCGCGTGCCGAGCGGCTCGGCGGCCAGTTGATCGAGGGCGACTCTGAGGTAGGCGGCGGCTCGTTCCCGGGGGCCAAACTGCGGACCTGGCTCGCCGGATTCCCGGACGAATCGCTCGCCGAGCGGCTGCGGGCCAACGACCCGCCGATCATCGCGCGCGTGGCGGGGAGCCGCGTCTTGCTTGATGCCCGCACAATCTTTCCGGAACAGATCGATACGGTGAAAGCCGCACTGACGGCTGATGGCTGACGGCTCCCGCGCGGTCTTCCTCGATCGCGACGGCACGATCGTCGAGGATCCAGGATTTCTGCACGAGCCGGACAAGGTCAAGCTGCTGCCGGGCGCGGCCGAGGCGATTCGGCGGCTCAATGACGCCGGCTACCGCGTCGTCGTCGTCTCTAATCAATCGGGAATCGCGCGGGGCCTCTACACGGTCGCCGACTACGAAGCCGTGCAACAGCGACTCGGCGAATTGCTCGCCGCGCAGCGAGCGCGCATCGACGCCGCGTACTTCTGCCCGCACCACCCGCAATTCCCCGGTCCCGGTGGGGCTTCCTGCGAGTGCCGCAAACCCGGCCTCAAGCTGTTCCGCGATGCGCAGGCGGCGTTCGACATCGACTTCACGCAGTCGTGGTGGGTCGGCGACCGTCTCTCGGATGTTCAGCCGGCCCGCGTACTCGGCGGCCACGGCGTTCTGGTGACGACGGGGGAAGGCAACCTGCATCAGGGTCAGGCGCGGGCGCTCGGTGTGATGGTCGTCGCTGACATTGGGGAAGCCGTTCAAAAGATTCTTGCGTGATTGTGTTTGCTCATCCCATTCCCCAGATTAGCCGCACCTCGCCTTGGTGAAGGAGTCGCGCATGCGCGGACGCAGCCTGACACCTCTCGTCGCCCTCGTGGTTCTTGCTCCTTCCCTCGCGTCCCAGCAGCCGACTCGCACCGCTCGCACGACTCCTCCCGCCATCGACATCCCGTTGGTGCGGAAAGCCGTCGTCACGATTCAGGCGCTCGATGCGAGCGGCCAGCTGATGGCGAGCGGCACGGGGTTCTTCGTGACCGAGGGGTACGTCGTCACCGCGGCGCATGTGCTCGAGGACGCCGCCGGCTGTCGCATCGAGCTGAGCGACGGCCAGCAGCTGCGGTGCTCGGTGGCCGCGTCCGATTCCGCCAAGGACGTCGCGATGCTGACCGTGTCCGGGCGTCCGCCGGCGACGCTGCGCTGGGGCTCGAGTGAGAGCATGAAGGATGGGGATGAGGTGACGGTGATCTCGAACCCGCTCGGGCAGCTGCCCGGGACAGTGTCGCGCGGGATCATCTCCGCATCGCGCGTCGTCAAGGGCACCAAGTTGTTGCAGATCTCGGCGGCGATCTCGCACGGCTCGAGCGGCGCGCCGGTGCTCAACTCGCGGGGTCAGGTGATCGGCATCGTGCGCAGCACGATCGAAGCGGGCCAGTCGCTGAATTTCGCGACCGCGACGGATGCGATTCGCAACCTCAACAACGATCAGGGCGCGGTGGCCGAGGGGCAGGTGCTGCTCACGACGAAAACCATCGCGCGCGGCTCGATGGATAGCGTGGCGAGCCTGCCGGAGATCAGCATCGGCCAGACGATCACTGGCACCTTGAGCAGCGCAGATTCGCTCTACCCCGATACGACGTACTACAAGGCGTATCAGTTCATGACGACGCCGGGCCAGGACATCACCATCGACGTCACCTCGAGCGATTTCGATCCAGTGCTCATCGTGAGCGGCGGCGGCCTGGCACAGACCATCGTGGACGACGACGGCGGTCCGGGCTGCGGGTCGCGCGTCTCCCAGCCATTTCCGGGACGTGGTCCCTATCGCGTGCTCGTGAACACCACGACGACTCCGCACCGGCAGACGGGACGCTACCAGCTCTCGATCACCGAGGGGAGCCAGCACGTGCAGGGGCGCAGCGAGAACGACTGTTCGCCGGCGGGCGCTGCGGCAGGAAGCGGCCAGGGCGGGACGTCCATCCGCATCGGCGCGACGATCAACGGCTCGCTCACGGGCAGCGACTCCCTCTACCCCGACAACACCTACTACCAGGCGTACCAGTTCACGGCGCCGTCGGGGCGGCCGATCACGATCGACCTGTCGTCGGACGATTTCGATCCGGTGCTGATCGTCAACGGCCCCGGTCTCGAGCGCCAGATCGTGGATGACGATGGCGGTCCCGGCTGCTACTCGCGCGTGTCGCGCGCATTCCCGGGCACGGGCCCCTACCGCATTCTCGTGAACACCACCTCCAAGCCCGAGCGGCAAACCGGTCGGTTCTCGCTGTCGATCACCGAAGGCGCGAAGCCGGTGCAGGACGCCAGCCGCGCCAGCGCCGATTGCCAGACGACCACCGCGAGCGAAGCGACGCATGCCATCGACGTCGGCCAAACCGAGCAGGGCGCCCTCACCCGCCGCGACGTACTGCTCGACAGCGACACGACCTACGCGCAGGCCTGGACGATTCAGGGTCGCGCCGGCCAGACGATCACCATCGATCTCGAGTCGGAGGCGTTCGACTCGTACCTGTTCCTGCGTGGGCCGGGCATCACCGGCGGCCGCGACTTCCAGGACGACGACGGGGGCGGAAACTGCCACGCGCGGCTCACGGCGACGTTCCCGGAGACCGGCGAGTGCGAGATCGTCGTGAATACGGCGGTAGGAGAGCATTACGTGACCGGCCTGTTCACGTTGAGCGTCACGAGTGGATCCAAGCCGAAGTCCGTCGTGCCGTGCCGTCGTAACAGCAATCAGTGACGGAACGGGGGGGACCGGTTCGTGTCGCCGTGTTCGTGTCGGGCGGCGGCACGAACTTGCAGGCCCTCCTCGACGCCCTGCACGATTCCCCGTTCGCCCGCGTCACCCGCGTGATCTCGAGCCGGCCCGATGCCGGCGCGCTGGCCCGCGCGCGCCGCGCGGGCGTACCCACCACCGTGCTGCGCGACCCGAGTGACGCCACCGAAGTGCAGTCCGCGCTGGCGGACGCGCAGCTGGTTGTCCTGGCAGGCTATCTCAAGCTCGTGCACGCCTCCGTCGTCGCGCGGTTTCGGGGCCGGATGATCAACATTCACCCCGCCCTGCTCCCCGACTTCGGCGGCCCCGGCATGTACGGCCAGCGGGTGCACGAAGCGGTACTCGCGAGTGGTGCCAAAGAATCGGGCGCGACCGTACACTTCGTGGACGAAGCCTTCGATCGTGGCGCGATCATCGCCCAGGAAAGAGTGCCGGTCCGGCAAGGCGATACCGCGGAGACCCTGGCGGCCCGCGTCCTGGAAGCCGAACATCGGTTGCTCCCCAAGGTGGTCCTCGATCTCGCTCGGAGGATTTCGTGAACTTGCTGTTGCTGATTGTCGCCCTGCAAAATCCCGATAGTCTGAGTGTTCGCTTCTCAGGAATGACCGCCGTCACGGGCTACGAACAAGCCGTCACCGATTCGCTGCTCGCGCTGCTGCCCGGCAGCACCCGCGATCGCACCGGGAACGTGACGGTGACCCTCGGCCGCGGCGGGCCCAAACGCCTCGTCTACTGCACCCTCGACGAGACCGGCTACGTGGTCGGCAACATCACGGACGACGGCTACATCACGCTGCGTCGCGTCGGCGGCGGACCGCGACTCTATCCCCTGTTCGATCAACAGATCGAGGGCCACCGGGTCACCCTGTTCGGACGCCGGGGCGCGGTGCCTGGCGTCGTGGCCGTGCGCTCGACGCATCTGACGCGCGGGCGGCCTTCGCGCGACGAGCCGCCGTTCACGGTGGACAATGCCTACGTGGACGTCGGCGCCTCCTCCCGTGACCAGGTGCTCGGACTGGGTATCGCGATGCTCACACCCGTGTCCCTCGCGAAACGGCCCCATCGCTACGGCGAGCGCGGCGGCTTGCTCGCGGCACCCAATGCCGGCCGGCGCGCCGCCTGTGCCGCGCTCGCGTCAGCCGCGCTGTCGCGCCCACGCGTCAGCGGCACGGTCGTCGTCGCGTTCACGGTGCAGAGTCTGTATGCGGATTCGGCCGGTTTGAAGACGGTCGTGAATCTGCAGGGCCCGTTCACCGACACCCGGATGGTGACGGTCCCATCCAAATTCGGTGAGACCACGGTGGAAACGGTGGCGCTGAAGGATGTGAGTGCTCTAATGGCCGACGTTGTGAAATGGATGGGCGGTGGCCAATGAGGGCGGTTCGGCGGTTTGGCGGTTGGGCGGTTGGAAAAGCGGCCCTCGTCGCGGTGCTTCTAGCCGCCGAACCGCCCAACCGCTTAACCGCCCAGGACACGAGCCGGATCTCGGAGGCTCAGAGCGTGCTGTCCCAGCTCGTCGAGAGTTACGGCGTCTCAGGCATGGAAGCGCCCGTACGAGCCACGGTGCAACGTCTTCTGCCCAGCTGGGCCAAGACGGAAACCGATACCGCAGGCAACCTCTGGGTGCGTACGGGGCAAGGCGACGGGGGAGGACCGGTCGTCATCGTCGCACACATGGACGAGATCGGCTTCCGCGTTGACACGATCAATGGCGATGGGACGCTGGGCCTGCGCAACCGCGGCGGCTTTATCCTGTCGCTGTTCGAGGCGAAGCCCGCCCTGATCCACACGGCTGGCGGCGACATCCCCGGCATCTTCCTGCCGCGCGACACCGGGCTCACGCGCCGCACACCTCCGCCCCTCCGCGTGAGCGTCGGCGCCACCTCCCGCGCCGGCGCCGAGTCGCTCGGCGTGAAGCTCGGCCAGACGGTCACGATGCCGAAGCAGTACGTGCGGCTCGCCGGCACGCGCGCCACCGGTCGTTCGTTCGACGACCGGATGGGCTGTGCCGCGCTGATCCTGGCGCTGCGGCAGCTCGATCTCGCGAAGCTCAAGCACCCGGTCATTTTCATCTTTAGCACGCGCGAGGAGATCGGGCTCGAGGGCGCTGGTGCAGCGGCGCGGCAGCTCGGCCCATCCACCCGGCGCGTGCATGCGATCGACACCTTCGTCTCGGCAGATTCCCCGCTCGAGCTGCCGAACTTCGCCGTCGCGCCCATCGGCGCCGGCGCCGTGGCGCGGGCGCTCGACAATTCGTCCATCACGCCGCCCGCCTACGTCGACTCGCTGGCCGCCCTCGCGCGCGCCCGCGGCATCGCGCTGCAGATCGGCACGACCAACGGCGGCAACGACGGCTCGACCTTCCTGGAGTTCGGCGTCGTGGACGTCGCCATGGGATGGCCGCTGCGCTACTCGCACTCGCCGGCGGAGGTGGTGGACCTGAAAGACCTGATCAGCTTGGCGGACTTGGTGCGTGCCGTGGCAGAGGACTGGTGAGGGCGCTTCTCTCGGTTTCGGACAAGCGCGGCATCGTAGACTTCGCGCGTCGGCTCGTCGAGCTCAAGTGGGAGATCGTCTCCACCGGGGGCACGGCGGAAGCGCTGAAGCGCGAGGGCATCGCCGTCATCCCGATCGATCAGGTCACCGCCTTCCCGGAAATGATGGACGGGCGCGTGAAGACGCTGCATCCGAAAGTGCACGGGGGACTGTTAGCGAGACGAGAGAACGCGGGCGACGTCGCGGCCATGAAACAACACGGCATCACGCCGATCGATCTCGTCGCGGTAAACCTCTATCCGTTCCGCGAGACCGTCGCGAAACCGCAGGCCACGTTCGCGCAGGCCATCGAGCAGATCGACATCGGCGGGCCGTCGATGCTCCGCTCGGCCGCAAAGAATCACACGGCGGTGATTGTGATTGTCGATCCGGAGGATTATTCGAGCGTGATCGAGGATCTCAAAGGTGGCGGTGTCGGCGAGGATAAACGGCGGGCGCTCGCCACGAAAGTCTTCGCGCACACCGCGGCGTACGACGCCGCGATCCTGGGCTACCTGTCGCGCTCTGAGGAGTCATTGCCGCCCACGCTGAGCGTGGGGCTGCAGCGGCAGCAGGCACTGCGCTACGGCGAAAATCCGCACCAACGCGCCGCCCTCTACGTGAGCGACGAGCCCGGCATCCGCGACATGCACCAGCTCCACGGCAAGGAGCTGTCGTTCAACAATCTGCTCGACGTGGACGCCGCGGTGATGGCCGTGGCGCCGTGGCAAAGCAAGGACGCGCGCGCCGCCTGCGTGATCATCAAGCACACGACGCCGTGCGGGATCGCGCTGGGCCGCAATGCCGCCGACGCGTTCGCGCGCGCCCTTGCGACCGATCGCACGTCGGCATTCGGCTCATGTGTCGCCTTCAACACCGTGGTGGATCGCGCCGCCGCCGAGGCGATGCGCGACCTGTTCGTGGAGGTCGTGGTCGCGCCGCGAGTCGATGCGGACGCGCTCGCCGTCTTCAAGGAGAAGAAGAACCTGCGCGTCGTCGAGCTCCCGAAGTTCGGCGACGAGCCCACGCTCGACTTCAAGCGCGTGCGGGGAGGCTTCCTCGTGCAGGACCGGTTCCGCTACTCGAGCATGGCCGACGAGTCCCGGTGGCGCGTCGCAACGACTGGGCGGCCTACCGATGCGCAATGGAACGATTTGCGGTTCGCCTGGGCCGCGGTGGGGTCTATCAAGTCGAACGCCATCATCCTGGTGCGCGACGAGGCGGCGATCGGAATCGGCGCCGGCCAGATGAGCCGGGTGGACGCGTCGTTTCTCGCGGTCCATAAGGCGCGCCAGCAGGGTCATGATCCGCGAGGAGCGGTACTGGCCAGCGATGCCTTCTTCCCGTTCCGGGATGGGGTGGACGAGGCGGCGGCGGCTGGCGTGACCGCCATCATTCAGCCGGGGGGGTCGGTCAAGGACGCCGAGGTCATTGCAGCGGCGGACGAGCACGATCTGGCCATGATCCTGACCGGTATGCGACAGTTCCGTCACTAGATTATTGGGCCTATGACGACCACGTATCCGAATCGAACCGCTCCCGCAGACCGGCGCCCGCTGGCCACACCGGTTGCGCCGGTCAGCGCCGAGAAGCCGCCCTATCTCATGGCGGCATGCGTCTCACTCGGCGCGCTGATTCTCTACATCCTGACACTCGCGCCGACGACGCAGTTCTGGGATACGTCGGAGTACATCGCGGCCGCCAACACGCTCGGGGTTCCGCATCCGCCCGGCAATCCGCTGTTCGTGCTCATGGCGCATGTGTGGGGATTGCTGCCGCTCGCCCAGGCGTATGCGGAGCGGATCAACCTCTTCGCCGCCGCGACGAGCGCGGTGTCGGCGGGCTGCTGGTTCCTCGTCGCCGAGCGCTGGCTGCGCTCGTTCGTGCCGGCGTTGTGGCCGCGCCGCATCACCGCGCTCGCCGGCGCGATCGTCTCGGCGACCGCGTTCACCGTGTGGAATCAGTCGGTCGTCAACGAGAAGGTCTACACGCTGAGCCTGCTCTCCATCGCGCTGATTCTGTGGCTCATCGTGCGCTGGGACGACCAACCGGCCGGCGAGGCGCACGATCATCACCTGCTGCTGATCATTTATCTGCTCGCCCTCACCGCGACGAATCACATGATGGGCGTGCTCGTCGGGCCGGTGGTGGTCATCCTCCTCTATCCGCCGCTCAAGAAGCAGCGGCCCGTGGCGGATTCCGACCGGCGTCTCGAGTGGTCGCAGTTCTTCGTGTTCGCCAGCGTGTGGGCGCTACTGCTGACGCTCGGACTCGAAGGCTGGACACCGATCGCCGTGGCCGGCCTGTTGTTTGCCGGCGCCCTGCTGTTCGCGATCATGGCCGGCAACGTCTCGTTTGCGGCCGCGGCGCTGCTCGTCGTGGTCGTCGGCGTCTCGGTCTACACGTATCTGCCGATTCGGGCCCATTTCTATCCGCCGATCAACGAAGGTGAGCCGACGACCTGGAAAACGCTGTGGGATGTCATCTTTCGCGTGCAGTACGGCAAGCCGTCCGTCTTCGACAATCCCACGCAGCCCCCCGGCGACGCCAACGTCGGGCATACAGCAGCGCTGTATTGGGCGCAGCTCGTCAACTACGCCCAATACTTCAGCTGGCAGTTCGCGCACGACTGGTCAGACCGCCTGCAGCGCGTCCTGGCGGTGGTGTTCGCGTTCCTCGGCATCGCCGGCGCCATGCGCCACTGGCGCGCCGACAAGCGCACCGCCCTCGCCATGACGGTGCTCATGTTCACGTTCACCTTCATGCTCGTCTTCTATTTGAACTTCAAGTACGGCTTTTCCCTGCATCCGGAGCAACCGCTCGCGAATCACGAAGTGCGCCAGCGCGACTACTTCTTCATCGTGTCGTTCGCGCTGTGGGGGATCTGGGTGGCGATGGGACTCGCCGCCGGACTCGAAGCGGTGAGCGAATGGTTCCGGGAACGCCAGCCGGACGCGATGCGCCGCTGGGTGTACGGCACGCCGCTGCTGGCGGTGGCGCTGATTCCCCTCGTGGGCAATCGCCTCACCGCGTCCCGCAAAGGCGAGACGCTGGCGCGCGATTTCGCGTACGACTTGCTGCAATCGGTGGAGCCGTACGGCGTGCTGGTCACCGCGGGCGACAACGACACGTTCCCGCTGTGGTACGCCCAGGAGGTCGAGGGCATCCGGAAGGACGTCACGGTCGTCAACCTTTCGCTCGCCAACACCGACTGGTACGTCCGGCAGCTGCAGCGGCGGCCGCTGGCTGCGTTCGATTCGACGCACGCGCTCGCGATCTATCGCGGCAGGCAGTGGCCGAAGCCGCAAGGCAAGCTGATGAATCTCACGGACGAACAGATCGAGGCGCTCCCGCAGTACTATATGGTCGAGGACAAGCGGACCGCGAAGCTCGGCACCGGCGCCGACACGGTCCGCATCACGGTCGACCCGCAGATGATGGGCCGCCCCTACGTCGAACGCGCGGATCTCGTCGTCATGCAGGTGATCAAGGATCAGCTCGGCAAGCGGCCGATCTATTACTCACGGACGGTGGGGCTGTACGCCGATCAGTTCGGCCTGACGTCACACCTGGAAGGCCAGGGCTTCGCGCGCGCGCTCCGTCAGAAAGAGATCACGCCGTCGGACAGCATCATGGGGATTCAGTCGCTGGGGTACGTCAACGTGCCGCGCACGACGCAGCTGCTGTTCGATGTGTACCACACCGACGCCGCCGCGCGGCAGCGGCCGCGCGGCTGGGTGGACGAGCCGTCGAAGGGAATCCTCGATCTGTATGGACTGACGTACTACACGATGGCTGAGGCGATCCAGCCCAAGGACCCGACGCTCTCGGCCCGCGCGCAGCAGATCGCGCAGGCGATCTTCCGCAACACCCGGATGACGCTCCAGCCGCTGCCGGAGCGGCCGGTCCGCTAGTGCTTCGCTGAGTCCTTGGCGGCCGGCTGCGTTCCACCGCCGGCCGGCCGGCTCGTCGCCGCCGTAGTCTCCTGGCCCGTCGGTGCGCCGCGGTGACGCTCCACCACGCGAGCCATCACCGGCGCGTTGGGGAACAGCCGCTCCAGACCACCGACGACCACCTGGTCCCCGGCGACGACCCCACCGTGGATTTCCGCCCAGCCGGCGGTGCGGACGCCGACCGACACCTGCTGCTGATTGGCTTTGCCGTCCTTCACCACCCACACGAACGTCGCGCCCTGCATCGGGAGCAACGCGTCCTCGGGCACGACGACGGCGTTGGGCCGAATATTCGTCGCGAGCCGCGCCTCGATGAACATCCCCGCTTGGAGCTGGTGCTCGCTGTTCGGCACGCGCGCCTTGATGAGAATCGTGCGGCCCGGCAGCGCCACGACGGGGTCCACGAACACGACCTCGCCCGTGAAGTTCCTCCCCGGCAACGCGGCGACCTGGAAACTCACGAGCTGGCCGCGGCGCAGCCGGTCGGCGTACCGCTCCGGCACGTCGAATGACGCGTACTGCGGATTGACCGATTGCAGCGTGATGAGCGGCGTCTGCGGCGACACATAAGTCCCGATGCTCACGAGCCGCCGGCCGGCGACGCCGCCGAAGGGCGCGCGCACCACGGTGCGGTCGAGCCTGGTCTTCAGGAGATCATAGTTGGCGTCGGCGCCACGCGATTTGGCCTCGGACTGCTCGAGATCCGAGGTCGACGACGCGTTCTGGGTGATCAGCTGCTTGGTGCGCTCCAGCGCCTGGCGCGCGAGCTGCCGCTCCGCCTCGGCCTGCGCGACCTGCGCCTTCAGCTCGGCGTCGTCGACCTTGAAGAGAGGCGTGCCGTCGGCGACCTCCTGGCCTTCCCGGACCAGGATCTCGGTGATGCGTCCCGAGACCTCGGGGCGCAGCTCGATCGACTGGATCGCTTCGATCTGGCCGGTCGCAGCGATGGCGTCCACCACCGTGTCGCGGATAGCGGGAGAGACTTCGACCGGCATGGCGAAGCCGCCGGCACCACCGGGTCCGCCACCTGCAGCGGAGTTGGCCTTTTTGCACGCGGCCGGTGCCGCGAGCAGGAGCAGAACAGCTAGGGTGCGGTACGACATCACTGTGGTTCCTTATCGGTAAAGAGTCTCTTGCCCAGAATGGTCTCGAGGCCCGCGAGCGCGAGCCGCGTGCCGTAGCGCGCTGCCACGTAGTCCGCCTCGGCCTGGGACAGGTTCACTTCGGCATCGAGCAGGTCGAGAATCGTGGTCGCCCCGCTCTGGTACCGGGTCTGCTGAATGCGGAAGCTCTCGCGCGCGGCCGTCAAGGCCTGGGCCGATAGGCCAACTGACTCGCGGGTCGTCTCGTACGCGTCGTAGGCGGCGGTGACATCATGCTGCACCGCCCGCTGCATGTCGTTCCGAATCGCGCGCGCCACATCGCGGCTGACGCGCGCCTGCGACACCGACAGCTCGCGGCGCATGTTATCCCACAGCGGAAACGAGATCGCCAACGACAGCTGGGTGAACTTGGCGCCCGTCGGCATGAACTTGTTGTCGAAGCCGACGCCGGTCCAGGAGAGCGTGGCGTGCGGCAGATAGTTGCCCAGGCGCGACCGGTAGAGGGCGGCCGCGGCGCGCTCGTCCGCGGCGACGCGCCGGTATTCCGGGCCCTGCGCGGCCGCCTGCGTGATGGCATCCGCGAGCGAGAGCGGCAGCTCTCGCGCAAGCGCAGAGTCGAGCGGCGCGGCATCGACCGGGCCCGCCGCTCCAATGCGGCGGCCGAGCTGCAGCCGGGCGACG